>OMNT01003548.1_pt1 | contig 11214 bp, 11 predicted proteins | sample 1672551 | NCBI WGS metagenome assembly OMNT01 (sample SAMEA3136698, study PRJEB25190) | human gut metagenome
TCAATCACACAGAGTTGTATGCAGTCAAGAACGGCTAATGTCCCATGTCATCACCTCCATAATCCGCTGGCTAACCGGCACTTGATTTACCATGTGCTGTTTCTGATGGGGCTGCCAAACGATGGTTGCTCTTTCCATCGTTCGGCAAATTATTTTGATTTGTTGTCAGCTTCTTTGTAACCGTCTTGCACTAAAAAAGACGATTGCCACACCGCTCCCTAACAACAGCAAGACTTGGTAAACACTGATGCCGTTTGAAACGGATTTGAAGATGGTTCCAATGTTTTCTACTTGTAGGACACAGTACCAGCAAAATGATACCAAAAATCCAACTGCTGTGTTCCCTGATACGGCGCTTGCCAGAAGTCCGACAAAGCCGAGCGTTATAGTTACCGCCAGTGTTCGGAGCGCATAAGCATAAACTGGGAATGAACATCCGCCAATCCTCATATATCCTTCGAAAATGAGAATGAGCGCAACTGTGCAGGTCAGTGAAAGCATCACCCGCAGCACAACAATCATCCGATATGGAAAGGGCCGCATTGTGATGATTACGTCCATACCGCCGTTCTGCTCCGGCTTTAACAGCGGAACAAACATAGGAAGTCCGATCAGTGCTGCCATTCGTTCCAGGCAATCCGCAGACTTCACACTGTCGAGGTTGGATGTTCCGTAGATCAGCGGGATCACGAACAAGAGCAGAAGTGCCGGGAAAAAGGTTTGTTTCATGTTAAGCCGTAAGTTTGAACCTGTGATGGCGAGTAGATTTCTGGCGTCCAAAGGTCAGCCCCCCTTTCCGCTTTTTGCTATATACAAGAACGGCCAGCCCCACAAGTGCGAAAGCAATGACGGAAATAGTAATCCTGTTTAGTGCCAGCATCTGAATATTCTCCATCATCCGCCCGTGGCCTTTCAGGGTATTGTGTCGGATGATGAGGTCGAACAGGCCGTAATTTCCACCTTCCAGCTTATCGACGGTGGGCTTGCCAACCAGCCAGATCAGACCGGCCAGCAGGATCGCTGTATAGTTTTCCAGCAGCGCAGTCACCACCAGGCTGATTGCCATAATCAGCAAAACAGTGGGTAAAATCCACGCAAGGGTGTACTTAACAAAAGCCAGCGCGTCCGCTTGAACGCCAATGCTGCCGCAGTACCGCATCAGCACAACCAGGGATTTGACCGGCAAAATGAGAATGGGAAGCATAGTCATACAGACTGCGGCGGCGTAACGGGTGCAGATCAGCTTTGCGCTGGAGATTGTTCTTGGGCAAGTCAAGCCCTGCATTTTGCGGCGTTTATCCCGCAGCATCAGGTCAACAATTACAAAGGCCGGGAGGAACAGCACGCTGATGGAAATGCTATCGCAGTAGTACCGGGCAAAAGCGCCGGTCACCCGGTCGCCCTCGTAGAACTCCCGGTGCTGCCGCTCAGTGATGGGAGCGTCCTCCATGTCGTTCCCGAAATAGTACAGTTTCAGCATTGTCCAGCTAAAATAGGAGTTGCGTCCAATCATCCGACTGACTTCCTCCATGATCTCTTTGAAGCGTTCAAACGACACTTGTATTTCAAAGCTGCCGCTTGACTGCGACGGCGTTTCGGAAGATGTGCCATCGCCGGGAACGTATTGCCATTCATCCGGCCTTATTACAAACTGCCCGTTCCCGTTTGTGCTTCCCTTGCCCGGTTCCAGGACAAACGCGCCGCCGCCGGAGATAGGAACATCACCGATATTGGTATCTCCCGCTCCGTCTTTTGTCCCGGCCAATTCCTGTTCACGAAGCCCGGTCAGCTCCATCAGGTATTGGAGGATCACAGCCTGCTCCTTGTCGGACATGGTTTTCTCCTTGACATAGCCAAAGGGGTAATACTGATAGCAGTTATCGCGGTAATTATACATCAGAAGTTTTGTGGCTCCGATCATCATCGTGTGTTCCATCGCTTCATCGGGGACGCTGTTGCGTTCCTCTGCGTAGTCGCCGTCCGGCGCAGTATAGAATACCGAAGCGAGATCGTTGGTGCGGTGAAGTTCACTTTCCACGGACGGATCATATTGATAAAGGCTGACGGCCAGCAGCGCCAGAACAAGCACCCAATACAAGACGCTCTTGGCTATTTTTTTGCACTCCATTCCAAACAGACGCATCATTTTTTCACCCCCTGTTCCAACTGACGCAGCATTTCCATGTAGCCGTCCTCCACCGTGGCCTCACAGGTCACAGGATCACCAACAGTCGGCACACTGTCATGGAGGACACGGATTTTCACATCCGACAAATGGCTCTGACTGGACAGGACGCAATATTGATTTTGAATGGATGCCTGCCTGCTCTTGGGGACGGTCAGCTCATAAACCTTTCCCTCCGCCGTCTGCGCCAAATCCTCTACGGTTCCAGTGAACAGCAGCTTCCCGGCGTCCAGAACGGCCACCTTTTCGCAGACTGTTTCAATGTCACTGACAATGTGCGAGGACACGATCACAATACGGTTGCTGGAAAATTCGTTCAGCAGGGCATAGAAACGAAGCCGCTCCTGCGGGTCAAGGCCAACCGTCGGCTCGTCGGCAATCAATACCTGCGGGTCGTGGAGCAGGGCCTGGGCAATACCCAGCCGCCGCTTCATGCCCCCGGACAGCTTTCGCACCTTTTTCCCCCTGTCCTCCCACAGATTTACCCTTTGCAGCAGGTCGGGGATGCGCTGGCGCTGTACCTCCATCGGAAGATCAGACAGCGCAGCCAGATAGCGCATGATCTCCAACACCGACATATCCGGGTACAAGGAAAATTCCTGCGGCAGATAGCCAATAAGTGACCGGATTTTCCGGGTATCTTCCAGTGGGATTTCGTTGAATGTAACTGTGCCAGAGGTCGGTTCCCGCAGGGTGGACAATATCTGCATCAGCGTTGTTTTCCCCGCTCCGTTGCGCCCCAGCAGGCCGAACATACCGTTTCCGATGGTGAGGGAAATATTGTCCAGAACTGCCTTTTGCCCGTAGTTCTTTTTTAGGGCTTGGATTTGTATTTCCATAAGAAAAACTCTCCTTTCGAGTTGATAAGGAGAGTTTAATCAAAAAAAGTCTACATTCCGTCACAATGGGAAGATTTCTTTCGGGCAGTTTCAAGTGACCGGCTGTAAAGCTGGCAGTAATACATCCTCGATAAAGTCCACACGGTCAAATACGGTCGGTTTGAAATAGGCGGAAACCGCAGCGACAATTTTCCTGTCCGGGTCCACATAGATCACATTGCCGCTGTTTCCGAGCGCAGCATAAATATGTTTCCCCGGATGCACGATCCACCAGAGATAGCCGTAGGACATCCCCCGGAAGTTGTCTCCTGCCACCGCTTTTGGGGCAAGCATTTCCTTAATCCATTTTGAGGACACAATTTGTTTCCCGTCCCAAGCGCCGTTCTGGAGGCAGAGCTGTCCGATTTTTGCCATATCAGCGGCGCTCATACACAAGCCGTAACCCGGCGTGCCAAGCCCCTGCGGGTCGGAGAACCATACATTCTTTCTCGGCAGCTTGTCTATCGTGAACTGCTTATGTTCTGCCGCCGTTTCCGCAAAATAATTTTCGCGTTCCTGTATTCCCAGGGGACGGAACAGGAATCGGTTCGCAAAGTCCACTGTTTTCATGCCCGTCGCTTTGTAGAGGATGCCGGAGAGAATGTGCAGGCAGACGGTGCGGTAATCAAATTCCCCGGTGATGCCTCTCCTTCCTCCGAGAAAGTCCAGAGAAGCCGCCGTCCAGTCGTCGCTGGAGCATACCTTTGTCCACGGGTCTCCGTGTCCCTTATAAGGCGCGCGCATAGTCAAAAGATGCTTGACGGTCACATCGTAGATTGTTTTCTCACCGCGTTTGACGGAATACTCCGGGAAATAGGACAGCACCTTATCGTCCACGCCGTCAATCCTTTCCTGATCGACGGCAATTCCCACAAGCAGGGACACAATACTTTTCGTGGCGGACATAATGTGGGTGCAGTCGGCTCTTTGATACCCGTTCCACTGCGCGGAATAGATCTCGTTCCCGTTTTGCAGGACGCTGATCTGGCAGATGTTTGGCTGTTTTTCCTGTATGTGTTCATGTAGCTCTTTGCGGTTCATCAAAAGTTATCCTCCTATACACTTTGCCGTAAGGGTAAAGTCAACGGCATTTTTTGTTGACGGCTTCACACAGGAAACCTTAACGCTATAGGAAATTAAAATCAATACCTATAGAATTTATTTGATTTCAAGTTCTACGCTCACTCTCGCTCCGCCCTCGGTTGCATTATCCAGGGAGATCGTGCCGCCATGCTTCTCCGCTAAAATCTTGCAGATGGTCAGGCCAATACCGAAATGCTCCTTTTCTTTCTTACCCTTGTAGAAGTAATTGACCGCCTCGGCCCGGTCTTGCGCCGAAAATCCTTTTCCATCATCCGTTACCGTGATGGTAAGAAAGGGTTGCGAGTAAGAGAAATCAATGTCAACTTTAGATTTGCAATATCGCAGGGCATTGGAAACAGTATTTTCTACAATCCGAAACACAGCAGCAGGAGCAAGGGAAACCGTTTGCTCTGGCAAGTCCGCGGAAATATGAATATTTGTCTGGTGTTGTTCTGACAGGATAGAAAGCTGGGTCTGCATTTCTTTCATCAGCTCGGTCAGCGAAATTTCCTTATAGTCCAGGCTCATATCCTCCAGGACTTGTACTTCATGGACAGAATTTGCGTAATCCTCTAATCTGCTGGCCGCTTCATGGATATATCCGGCAATCTCCCGTGTTCCATCGTTGGTCAGTACATCTTTGCCAATATTCCTGTCCAGATACTCGCTGTACCCTTTTATCACGGTGATGGGTGTTCGCAGATCGTGGGAAATGCTGGCATTGATCTTCTTCCGTTCATCCAACAAAGCCCACATCCGGCGGTTATTATCCAACAACTCCCGCCGCATCTTTTCAAATGCACCGCAAAGCTGGCCCAATTCATCCTGCTTCTGATAGCTTATGGGAAAAGACAAATCGTTGTCCGCAATGTGAACGATGCCCTGTTTGAGCGCGTCCAACGGCTCTTTCAGCTTGATACGATAGAACACAGAACTGGCACAAGCGATGCCCGCGAAAGAGAATAGGACGGGCAGGAGAACGATCAGCGTTTGAGCGGTCTTAAATAGGATCACTTCTTGCTCTGTAAATTCAGATACCCCGCTATTTGCCGGGCCGCCGCTCGCTTCCAAAGTAAATTTGCCGTTTCCCTCCGGCTGAACAACAGATGGCTGAAAAATATAAGCGTGAGGAAGCAGGATTTGGTCGCGTATATTAGAGCAAATTCGTACCGAAGCAGCGGACAAAAGAATTACGACTATGGTCGTAATGATAACAATAAGGCAGAATGTTTTTTTGATGGAAAGATTTTTCAGCTTACCCATTTATATCCGCACCCCCAAACCGTTTCAATATAATTTTTGCTGGTTGCCTTTGCCAGCTTTGTGCGTATCCTGCGGATATGCTCTTTCAGTATGTCGCTGCTCCCCCCGGCGTCATAACCCCAAAGCCTCTCATAAATCCGTTCCCGGTCAAAGACCTGTCCGGCGTTAAGCGAAAGAAATTCGATGATGTCAAATTCCTTTTTTGAGAATGGGATGATCTGCTCGTTGCAGTACACACAGCGCGCCGCATAATCAATGAACAGGTCTCCAAACATTCGTGTATTACCGCCACGTCGTGTGCGGTTCTCCCTCCGGAGATGGGCCTCCACACGGGCTGTCAGTTCGTCCAGACTGAACGGTTTTGTGATGTAATCGTCCCCACCGGCCCGCAGGCCGATGATCTTGTCCTGCTCCGTGATGCGGGAGGTCAGGAAGATAATGGGACAGTCAATGTGATTGCGTACTTTTTTGCAAAATTCCAGTCCGTCAACCTCCGGCATATTGATGTCCAGCAAGATCAGGTCGGGTGTATGGGACAGCATCCCGGCGGCTTCCTCTGCGTCTGATGCGGTATAGACGAGGTAGCCCTCGGTCTGGAAATGCAGCTTGATAAGATGGCATATTGCCGCCTCATCATCCACTAATAAAATTTTCGGTGTCATTTCGTGTTCCTTTCCGTTTCATGCTTCAAAGAATTTTCTTTTCATCTTATCAGAGAAAAGTCTATATTAGGTCAACATTTCACAGAGTTACTCCTTCAAAAACACAATTCTAGTATAGAGAGCTACCCGCCAAAACGCAAGAAACATATTGTTGTACCGCCGAATAATTTTATCCATTTATTGCACCCCAAGCACCTCGTATTGAACGATCTCTTCGGCGCGGTTGACAATGCTGTTCATAGCCCTAATCCACTCCATTGTGACCGCCGCTTCAAATCCTTGGTCACTCCCTCGGCGATGGCCATCTGCTGAATGAGTAAGCGGCAGCGTTCCTTTGCATGCTTGTCCAAGTCAGCAAGATAGCTGTGCTCTTGCCAAAGGTAATCGACCGCCACAGCACTGCTTTTTTTGTCATTCTTTATGTGAGGTTGACTAATGAATGGCTGGTGAGAGATACGGGCAAGAAAATCAGAGCCGGGAAGCGGTCAAAAGTCATGAGCGGGAAGCCCGTCACAACAAGCGTAGGCTGTGTCATATTGATTTCTTCCAGCAGCTTACAGGCACATTTTTCGCCCGAACGCAGTAACTTTATAATTCTAATCAAACGGATGGATTTATACTACGTTGGGACACGATAAATCTTCGCTTTTTTATTTGGTGGTTTTTTCCTTGTAATCCCAAGAACAATCACAGATAGATACAATGCCATCTGAATCCCCCATATATGTCCTGTAAAATCCATATACGGATTATACCAATCCAAAATTTTTGCAGTCATACATACCAAACTGCACACCACGCATACATGTAATAAAATTCCTCTTACTCTGCTCATTACAATCCCTCCACGGACAAATGTCCCTCTCAGCAGTCGCCAAATATCCATGCCATAAAGGACTAGCTTTGCGTCGCAAGCATGGCTGCCTGGCTCATTGCTCATCGAGGATAAAAATCCCATCTTCTACTTTATTCTCCGGCTTATAAGGGTGGTTTGCCACTTGATCCTTCATTGTCATAAAGGAGCAGTGACCGCCATCCAAATTGTACGCCGCTTTGCATCCTAAATCCTCAAACACTTTTGCCATCTCATCAAGGAACATTCCCCTTGAACTATCCTGCCTTCCATCTACAAGGAGCAGGCAGTAATGGCCCGGCTCATAATATCCGATTGCTGTCCTCGGATGCGACTCCTGAATATAATCCCACGTTAGAAATGTGTCCTTTGCCTTTCCGCTTTCATCCAGCAGGCTTGGACCGAAAATCCAACTCTGGTATGCGCCTCTGTCAATCAACTGCTGTAAATTAAGCTGTCCCGGCTGGTAAATATTCATCGTCCCATCCCAGTTTAAGACGCAGGTTTCTTCACTTGTCTGTTTATTCCTGTATATCACTCCATTCCGGATAATGGTTCCGTTATTCTCATGACGGTTATTACTGTAAGAATCTCCATTTACCGCAAGAACGGACTTCAGCCTCGCCGACATATCGGTAAGTTTCTCTGAATATCCCACACCATAAGTATCCTCCGCAAATGCTGTCTGAAGGCAGGTAATATTCCCTACATAAATATCCGCAAGCACATACGAAATCTTTGTCCCGTATTTTTCATGCTCCCCGTAATTTGACTTGTCCAGTTTTCCCGTATCATACCGATGATAAGATAACTGGACAGATACATGGGGACTGGTATAGGACATGTCTGTGGATGCAACCTGGTCTGTAAACTTATCCGCAAATTTTTTATGCCAGTCCTGCGTATCCATTATAATATTCATTCTCTGCAAAGAATCGTTCTGTCCTCCTGTACCTTCCATCTGCCCATTCGTCTGCTCTTCCATTTTTTTCATAAAAGCATCCCGATTGTCTGTGTTTTTCGTAAAACTGCTTTGTATCGGCACTGCACGAATTCCCTTTTGCGGTATCAGGTAATTAACTCCCCACACGCCAAAGATAGTCAGCGCCGCCGCCGCTATATCAACGACAATCCATAAAATTCGTTTCTTCATACCTTAACCTTTCCGCCCGTAAAGGCATGTGCTACGCTATTGCCAGATAGATGTCTCCCATCTTTTCTCTCTTTTCGGAATATCATTTGTTTTTGCACCATCCAGCTAAAGAGAAACAGTGCGCATTCTGTCAACAATTTTGCCGGATATACTGAAAAGTCTAAAAGCTGTACCAAAACTTCCAAAATAACATTATTCATAAACAAGACAAAAACTGCCAGCTCAAAATATTGTAATGCAGTGCTTACTTTTTTCCTTGTGTGAAATACAAACCGGCAATTCATGCAATAGTTATAAAAAGCGCTTATTATCCTTGCAACCATATTCGCCGTAAGCACCAGAACCGCAGTATGCGGCAGAAACAGCATCAACAGCGAAAACAGAACATAGTCTAAAAGAAAACTTGAGAAGGATGACAGCATAAATTTCAAAATATCCTTATAGATTCTTATGGAATCCTGCACCGCCCGGAAATGAGAACCAGAATTATTTTCATCCTGGTAAATCGTGTGGATCGTCACCTCCTCAATGGGAACCCCTGCCTTTGCCAATGCCATAAGCACATTCATCTCATATTCATACCGTTCCCCTTCTACGGAAATCAATTTGTCCAAAAGTTCCGAACTAAATGCCCGAAGTCCCGTCTGTGTATCCGTAACCTTCACGCCGCTCAAAAGCCGAAATACCGTCCTTGTAATCTGATTTCCCAGTCTGGATTTCAGAGGCATATCCTTCCCTACTTCCCGCACCCCCAGTACCATCGTTCTCCGGTGTGCTCCGGCAAATGCGAAAATCTTCATCATATCCTCCGGCAAATGCTGACCGTCGCAGTCCATTACTCCGATTACATTCTCATCCCACAGTTCTTCTTTCACATAGGTCAATGCGGTTTTAATCGCAGCGCCTTTTCCACGGTTTTCCGAATGCCTTAAAATAATGCAAATATCACTGATTTTCTCAAAAACCGACTGATATTTTTCGCCGCTCCCATCATCGACTACCACAATCCTGCATCCATACCCCCAAAGCTGGTTTATGATGGTTAGCAATGTTTCATCTGGTTGATAAGCTGGTATAATTACAACTGACATTCTGCCATCTCCTTTCTGTCAAAATCTTATATTTCCGATGTTCTGTTCCATTTCAGCCACTTCCGGATGATTGCATCCCCCATATACCCTGCCGCAAGTCCTATAAAAATGCCTCCTAATATATCGGTTGGATAATGGACGTACAGATACAGTCTTGAAAATGCAATGAGGCACGCAAGAGCCAATGCCGGTTTGCACAATTTTCTTTCCCCGGAAAAATAAAGCGCTGCCACGGCTGCAAAAGAGGCCGCCGTGTGTCCTGACGGGAAAGAAAAATCATCCGGTCTTGCAATCAATAACTGTATCTGCGTATTTACATCACACGGACGTATCCTGGCAAACAGATTTTTTAGTATTCCGTTACACACTACAAGGTCTATACATAACGCAGCCATGATTACAACTCCTGTTTTCCTCGTCCTGAAAATCAACAACAATATCGCCGCCAGTACAATCCAAATCATCCCTGCATCGCCTAATTTCGTAATAAAACACATCACTGCATCGCCCACAGGCGTCCGTATTCCCTGTAGGAAATTTAATATTCTAAATTCAATTCCCATTTCTCTCACTTCTTTCTTTTATCATCTGCATAGCTTTCCTTTATCATCTGCATAGCCGCCACAAGCACTACACCAGCCAGACATGCCGCTGGCTGAAAATTTCCTAAGTTCATTGCCTCTTTGGGTATCTCCAACGTGGTCGGCCCCTGTATAATCGCATAGAAAGAACCTGCCATCATACCTAAAATCATGTATATCGTCTGCGGACGGAATTTCTCAAGACAAACCTTAATTGCTTTTACCACTGTCATTGCCCCTGCAAGCACGCCGCCTCCAAAAAACATCAGACCGGGAACATAGACGAAATCCAAACTTATAAATCCCCTCACCGCTGATATAACAGGTATATATGCCCCGAAAATCAGAAGCAGCGTGGAACCGGAAATCCCCGGAAGGAACATGGCGGATATTGCAGCCATACCGATAAAAAACAATTTCATTCCAAGCCCGATGGAAAACCGGCTCAGATCCATAGAGGTTCCTCCAACCCGCCCATTCAGCCATGTAATCCCCACAACAAGTGCGATTCCAAACAAGCAAAACGAAATCCCCTTTCTCACTTCACGAAAACTGTCTTTTTCCTCTTTTATAATTAATGGAATGGCTCCTGCAATAAATCCAATGAACAGGGAACTTACAATATAAATCTGGCTTTCAAATAGCGCAGACAAGACAAGCACCGCCAGAACCATTCCAACCGCCCATCCAATTCCCAACTTTACCAGATAGCCAAGCGCCGATTTCTTCTCTTTCATTTTTCCAAATGCGAAATTGTGGATGGAACCGATAAACTGGTCATAAAAGCCCAGGATAAACGCAACCGTGCCTCCCGATACTCCCGGCACGCTGTCCGCCAGCGCCATACAAAACCCATTAATTCCTTCTTTTAACATCAAAAAAACCTCCTGTTCTATTTTCTGCGGTTATCTTAACAACCAGCATTAAACAAACAAGAGGGTTTTTTCTAAACAAATCCTAAACTCTGTTATATTTTATGTATCTGTTACTAGTACATCGTTTCATAAATAACTAGCCTATTGCTAACAGCACTGTTCCAAATGTCATACAAGCTACGCCCAACACAGATTTTTTTGCCAGTTTTTCATGGAACACCATCCACGAAAAAGCAATCGTAACGAGAATACTCAGTTTGTCTATTGGAACGACCACGCTCGCCGGACCGTTCTGAAGCGCCCGGTAATAGCACATCCACGACGCACCTGTTGCCAGTCCGGACAGACAGATAAACACCAGTTCTTTTTTCTCTATCTTCCTGATTTCTCTCTGTTTTCCAGTAAAGAACACCATCAGCCATGCCATAACCAGCACAACAGTTGTGCGAATTGCAGTTCCAAGATTCGAGTCAATTCCCGCAATACCGATTTTCCCCAAAATAGCGGTCAGACTTGCAAATACCGCAGACAGAACCGCATAAATCATCCATCCACCGCTTTGCTTTTGTGCATTCGTTTCCATGTCCTTT
>OMNT01003554.1_pt1 | contig 11200 bp, 8 predicted proteins | sample 1672551 | NCBI WGS metagenome assembly OMNT01 (sample SAMEA3136698, study PRJEB25190) | human gut metagenome
CAAATATAAAATATAAACCTTCTTTGACCAGGTGGCCGAAATACTGGACAAAGAGGAAGAAGATTTTATAGAACGTATCCGATTCAAATCCACCACCGAGTTTATCCAGCAGATGGATAAATACATTCTATATTTGGAACAAAACGCATTTCGGCCAACCGACCTGAAAGCAGGGCGTATCCCTATCCCTGCCGAGTACCTGAAAGAACGTTTCGCGGCATGGCACCGCCTGCCCATGCGCAGCCGTTTCCAACCAATGGCAGAAGAAATTGCCCGCGAACTGACTTTCACCTATCACCAAGAGCCGATGGGAAAAATACAGATACGGCAGTTGGGTAATGAACTGAAAAAGATGTTCAACAATAAAGACCTCGACTTATACAAGGGATTTTATGACTGGCTGGGAAAACCGGAAATGTTCAAGCAGGGTAAAAACCGGAAATTGGAATATGCGGATGTAGCTCCATTACTTTATTTGAAACTGGCCCTGGAAGATAATAAAACCATGTATGGCATCAAGCATCTGCTGGTAGACGAAATGCAGGACTATACTCCGATACAATACAAAGTTCTGGCTAAATTATTCCCTTGCCGGAAAACAATATTGGGAGATGCAAAGCAATCAGTAAATCCATACAGTTCCACCACCTGCGAACAGATCCAACGTGTACTGGTCGGCTCGGAAGTGATGAAGCTTTGTAAAAGTTATCGCTCCACGTATGAAATCACAGAGTTTGCCCAACGCATTGCCAAGAACGAGGAAATGGAAGCTATAGAGCGTCATGGAGAGGAACCGGCAGTCGCCTTGCTGCCTACTGAAAAGAAAGAGATAGAATGGATAGAAAACCTCATCACCTCTTTCCTGAAAGGAGCTGATGTATCCATGGGTATAATATGCAAAACCGTAAAACAAGCGGACAAGTTGTATGCAGCCATCAATCATTTGTCTGATAAGATCTGTTTGCTGACAGAAGAAAGTGTAGCTTTTGTCAATGGGGTGGTCATTACTACAGCCCACATGGCAAAAGGGCTGGAGTTTGACGAAGTGATTGTTCCATTTGTAACTGATAAAGACTATAGAACAGAAATAGACCGCAGCATGTTATATGTAGCCTGCACCCGTGCCATGCATAAACTTTATATTTCCGCATCGGGTAATATAAGTACATTTCTATCATAAGCATTGACAAAACATCATCCATTGCAGGAATGGAATGAAATCCATCCCTACAGTGGATGAGCAAGTCTGCAAAAGGGTATTCCTCCGTAAGGAATGCGTAGCCTTGTAATCTGATTCATCCTTAAAAGTTCTTACCCATATCTCTAAACCTTTCCCGCCGTAGGGTTAAAGGTTTTCTTCCTGTTTGTTTTATCTCCGCAAGCCTTTGGAGTTATCTCCATAGCCTTGGGAGTCAACTCCAAAGCTTATGGAGATAACTCCAAAGACTTGGGAGATAGAATACATCCGTATAAAAAGGCTTGATCAAGGAAGAGAAAAGGCTTATGTAACAGCGACGGATGCGATATGTTGTTATTACAAGCCGTTTCCAATGTACGAATCATAAAGACAAAATCTTTTTTTCCCTCTCCAAATCATTTTCATTCAGTTGGGGAGACGGAACCATGCAGGTACGGATACAATCTCCCTCCTGACAAGTATAGTCATAATACTTCTTTTGTAATTCTGTCAACTTATCGAGTGGAACCAGCTCCCCTTTCAGTTCCAGGAATTCCTCCATGTCTGTACTGTCTCCTTGCTTTACAAACAAGATACGGCGCGCTATCGGATTCCTGTTGTAATCCAGACTAAGATACAAACCTTTAAGGAACGGCGGAAAATCATACATCGGCAATTGCAGATAAATACTGAACAAAGCCATTTGCGGTGACTCACGCTCATTAAAGAAAATATACCCGTTCTGATGATTATTGAATAATCCCACTCCCCGATGCGTTGTATTATAGGCACTCATGTGAGTCACCTTCACATACGTATTGTCTTCGGAAGCCTCTATCAGATAGGGTTCCACTTTAAGGCATTGGCACGAAGAAGAAAGACTATAGCTCAGATAACTTCCGCTATAATTATAAACTTCCTGCACGGAACGTTGCATCTCGGCAGTCATCATCTCCATAAAAGGATTGGTCTTTGCCTCACCATGGGCAGGTTCCAAACTGAAAAGCAACTCTTTGATACTTGCCAAATTGCCCAACAGACGTTTTTTTGACACATTATTGACCTGCGCCAAAGCCAAATCTAATGAATCTTCTTCAGAGTGTCCTTGTTTCAATGAGGTTACATAAGTGGGCAGAACGCTGGAATAAAGAGCAGACAAGACACTGGGAGCCATATCCACATAATCTGCTATCTCCTTCATTTTCAAACCATTGTTACGGAGATATTCTATTCTTCGGTATATTTCTATCAAATCATTCATTGTTCTCTTCTTCTTTATTGAACTTGCAAAATACAAGTTTTTATATGAACATACAATGACATATACATTACATTAATGTTACATCATACAACAGGTGGAATATGAAAAATATTAATCATAAAGATTCATTTTTTCTCTCTCGGAAGGCCCCTACTTTTGCTTCCGGAAACAGCAATCCAAGGACACGAGGAATGAGGTTCCTACAAAGAAAAGAAACAAAACAATTAGTCAATATCAATTAGTATAATGGAAGCAAAAAGCGAAACAAACAAACAGATATCCAGTTTCCTGTTTATCCTGTGGGCAGGAGGGGCGGCACTACTGTCATACTCACTGGTATATGCCCTGCGCAAACCTTTTACAGCTGCCACCTTTGACGGAATGGATTTCTTCGGGATGGACTATAAAGTAGCCACTACCATCATGCAGATTTTCGGCTACCTTATTTCAAAGTTCTTTGCCATCAAGATTGTTTCAGAATTGAAGCGCGAGGACCGGTTGAAGTTCATGGTATGCTCCGTAGCCCTTGCAGAACTCGCTTTAGTCTTCTTCGGATTACTCCCCCAACCCTTTAATGTGTTTGCCCTATTCTTCAACGGACTGGCATTGGGATGCATGTGGGGAGTCATCTTCAGTTTCATAGAAGGACGCAAAGTTACCGATATATTGGCCAGCTTGCTGGGGGTAAGTATGGCGGTGAGCTCAGGAATGGCTAAATCTATGGGATTGTTTGTAGTCAATACATTTGGTGTCACAGAATTCTGGATGCCCGCCCTGATAGGTGGTTTAGCCTTCCCGCTCCTTATCCTCATGGGGTGGTCGCTCAACAAGTTGCCACAACCCACAGATGAAGACCGCGCCCTCCGTTCGGAACGTGTCACCTTGAACGGAGAGCAACGCAGACAACTGTTCAAAAGTTATATGCCCTTGCTGATCATGCTGTTCTTCGCCAATCTGTTTATCACTATTTTACGTGATATAAAAGAAGATTTTCTGGTCAATATCATTGATGTCAGCACTATTTCTTCCTGGTTGTTCGCACAAGTGGACGGTATGGTGACGCTGATTATTTTGGGAATCTTTGCCATGATGTCGTTAATAAACAGCAACTACAGAGTATTGCAGGTGCTTCTGGCTATGGTTATTGGTGGAGCGGGCACAATCAGCTATCTGGCTTTTAATTATGATGCATTGCAACTGCCTACCCTTTACTGGCTGTTCCTCCAAAGTCTGAGCCTGTACATCGTTTATCTTAGTTTCCAGACTCTGTTCTTCGAGCGCTTCATAGCCTGCTTCAAGATTAAAGGAAATGTGGGATTCTTCATTGCCACCATCGACTTTATCGGATATACAGGAACTGTCTGTGTACTGCTGTTCAAGGAATTTTGCAGCCCGGATATCAATTGGATGGAGTTCTATAACCAGTTCTCGGGATGGGTAGGCATTGTGTGCAGCATTGCATTCATCGGTTCGGCCATCTATCTGATGCAACGGTATAAATTGGAAAGACAGCTGAGAAAAGAAGAAAAAAATAAAAAGATCATCGTTTCACCGATGGCGTTAACCAACTTAAAGGAAACAGCAGAAAACATCTGTAACCCATAACATAAAAATAAAAGTATAACCAAATAAACAACAAACAAGAAGATGAAGAAAATTGAGTGTGTTATTATGGACTGGGCCGGAACGGCCGTCGATTTTGGTTGTTTCGCTCCTTTGAACGCCTTCCTGAAAGTCTTTTCGGAAGAAAAAGGAATAGACATTACTTACCGTCAGGCACGTGAGCCGATGGGACTTCTTAAGATAGACCATATCCGTGAATTATTCAAGTTACCAAGTGTGACGGAGCAATTCAAACAAAACTATAACCGCAACTGGACTGAGAAAGATGTGGTATCCATATACAAAGAATTCGAAAAACACTTGTTCGCCTCCCTGGAAGAATATACGACTCCTATTCCCGGTGTAATCGAAGTAATCGAGAAACTGAAAAGGGACGGCATCAAGATAGGTTCCACCACCGGATATACTACTGCCATGATGGACATTGTGCTGCCCGGTGCCGCCGCCCATGGCTATATCACAGACAACTGTGTGACTTCCAACAATCTTCCGGCAGGACGTCCGCAACCCTACATGATTTACCAGAACATGATTGATCTGGCCATACCTTCCGTTCAAAGCGTAATAAAATACGGGGATACGATAGCCGATATCAAAGAAGGTGTGAATGCCGGTGTATGGACTGTCGGTGTGATTCTGGGCAGCAACGAAATGGGACTCACCCAAGAGGAAACCGGAAAACTGCCTGCAGAAGAGTTGAACAGACGCATGGCAGCAGTCAGAAAACGTATGTATATGGCAGGTGCGCATTATGTAGTAAACACCATTGCCGAACTTCCCGAAATTATTGAAATTATTAACCATAAAATGAATTAAACGATTATGAGACCATACTTACTTTTAACCCCCGGCCCTTTAACCACTTCTGAAAGCGTAAAAACAGCCATGATGACCGACTGGTGCACATGGGATGAAGACTACAATGTTCACATCGTAGAGGAAATACGTAAAGGATTGGTACAACTGGCTACACGAAAAACAGATGAGTACACCAGCATCCTGATGCAGGGAAGCGGTACTTATTGCGTAGAGGCGACCTTGGGAAGTGTGATTACGCCCAAACACAAATTATTGATTCTGAGCAACGGTGCATACGGAGACCGCATGGGAAACATTGCAGAATATCATGAAATGAACTATGATATGCTGGCCTTTGATGAAACAGAACAAGTATCTGTGGAGTATGTGGATGATTATCTGGCACACAATGCAGAAATCACGCATGTGGCAGTGGTACATTGCGAAACTACAACCGGTATCCTGAACCCGTTAAAGGAAATAGCCCACATGGTAAAGATGCATGGTAAAAAGCTGATAGTGGATGCAATGAGCAGCTTTGGCGGCGTGCCGTTGGATGTAGAGGAATTAGGCATCGACTTTATGATCAGCAGTGCCAACAAATGTATTCAGGGAGTTCCCGGCTTTGGTTTCATCATTGCACGTAAATCCGAATTACAATATTGTAAAGGAGTATCAAAGAGTCTTTCTCTGGACATCTACGACCAATGGGATGCGATGGAGAAAGGACATGGAAAATGGCGCTTCACCTCGCCTACACATGTAGTGCGTGCCTTTAAACAAGCCATGGACGAACTGGCAGCCGAAGGCGGTGTGGAAGCCCGGCATGCACGCTACTGCCGTAATCACGATGTACTGGTAGAAGGTATGCGGTCACTGGGATTCAAGACCTTACTGAAAGATGAAGTCCAATCCCCTGTCATCACTTCCTTCCTTTATCCTGACAAGGAGTTCGATTTCAAGGAATTCTATCATCAGTTGAAGGAAAAAGGATTCGTCATCTATCCGGGAAAGATTTCCCAAGCAGATACTTTCCGCATCGGAAACATCGGTGATGTGTTCCCCGAAGATTTCAGCAGATTGATTGAAGCTATCAAGACCGTCGCAAAATAAAAAATAAATCTAGCTTTATGGCTCGGGCGCAGTGATTGCGCCCGAATTTGTTTCTACCCTTCTTCCGTTACAAGATCATCTGGAACCGGAGCTGCACGACACTGAAATTCTTATCACTAATCTCCTTTATATGCTTTCCCGGCATCACCCAGCTATAAGCCAGCTTCATCCCTATATGCTTATTCATGTAATAATTCACGCCCAATGAAAAATCCTTTTGAGCCCCTCCCCACACACCGGCTTCCTCATTATTCATATCAAGTATATTAAATCTTCCACACAGCTCCAATGCCCGCCCCACAGGTCTGCCCGGACAAGCCAATGCTTCATCATACCCATATTGCCTGCCTGTCAACAACCAGGAGCATTGCACATATCCGCCATGTCCTGTATAATTTGTGAAATTCTGTTCACGCTTCACCATAGTCCGTATATACTCCCCTTGCAAAAAGAACCTCTGATGAGCGATCATTAATTCCACCCCTTGTTTCAACTGGTACTTTGCATGATCTACCTTGGCGTAAATAAGATTCCGGTTATCAATAGTGCTCACCCCCGGAGATTTATAAATAAACGTATTCTCGTCTTCATCTCCCGGCAATGCGCTATCCGGAGTACGATACACCACCGCCGCACCTATGTGTAACAATTTTCCCTCTTCGTTTACAGGACGATACACCAAACGACCGTCTATGGCATATCCTTGTGAGATGTTTTTCACATTACCCAGGTCACTGTCTGTAAAGAAGCCTCCGGAAGCATAATAATGTTTTCCATTGTAGGTATAAGAGGTTCCCATCCGTCTGCCATTGGTCAAAGCCAGCACGATTCCCGGTGACTGGTGAAACCGAAGATCGTACGTACTGCATAGCATGTCCAAGGTGAAAGGTTCATAAAATTGTCCCACCTGAATAATATGCTTGCCCGAAGTATAAGCAGCAAAGGCATCCTTTATGGAAACCTTATTTCCTACATACCCCACCTCCATTTTCATACTCCAATTCTGATAGGTCGCTTTCACCCCCAACCGCAAGTCATTAAACTCCGTACCGTTACCAAACAGGTTGTCATTCTTTAAATAAACGCCACCATCCATAAGCATCCGTCCGGTCAGTTTACACTTCAAATCCCCGGCAACCGGGTGTTGCGCGCGGGCAACTAAAGCAGCAGAGGGGAATAACAGGCACATCAATGCTTTAACATAAGTCATTCTTCCCATTGTATTCTTTTGTTTTTTACTTTATAACAAATGTAAGAGGAATGACCTATACTAAAAATGAATAACCATTAATTTGATGATGAAGTTATTACACGCAGAAAGCAAGTAATATTCATTTCATATTTATGTAACAGAATTGTAACTTACATTTCCCAATAACGTTCACAAAGATTCAAGTATTCCATCTCAGGCTTGTTGCCGAACACCAATCCGAAGAAAGAGGTCTTCCTCCGCTTAATCACTTTTACCTGTTCCATTAAATCGCGGGATAAAGGCGGCATCTCGAAATCTGAGATCAATACGATATCCGATTCACGGAAATCATTTCCGTTGATGATATGCGCAGCTTCCCGAAGAGCCGGCTCTATATCCGTTCCACCGTCAAAACGTTTATTCAGAAACTCCGCCAACCTGGGCATATCCCGCCCCAAATCTTCAATCAACAACGATACAGCCTCATCCGAGAAATTGATGACATAACATTTCCGATGGGTTTTCTCCGTCAGTTGCGCTATAGCCAGAATAGCCGATTTGGACAAGATCTCTCTGTTTCCCTGCATGGAGCCGGAAGTATCCACACAGATAATATAGGGTCCTTGCCCCGAAACCTTATGCTTGTCATCCTTTACTGGTTCCGTTTCCTTTGACTGGTAATCGAACAGTTGCAATCTCTTTTCGGCATATCGTTCCATAAATACGGCACGCAGCGCATCATCCGCCAGATAGCAATACTCGACGGGCAGCAAACTGTTCAAATCATTTCCCAAAGTCACCCCTGTGATATCACTATGCGGAGAGTGCCTGATCAGCCTCTTTTTATCTACGCCCGACAAAGAATCGTATTTTTGTTGGTCCCGGTGCTTCTTGCCCAGCAGACGCGCCAATTGCCGGATAGCCGGATTGCGCTTCATCACTGTTTCATACGGAAGCATCCTCCGGTACAAATCAGGATAATTATGAAGCAGCCACTCCATGCGCGACCCCAACAATTTGTTACCCGACTCCTTTCCTTGCTTCCGGATCAACAAATCAAAACCTTCACATAAACTGTTTATATGCATGTACTGATAGTCATACTCTTTGCGGGTAAGCAACTGATGCCATTTATCCAAAAAGAACTCCTTGGTCCGGGCCCCCTCTCCTCTCAGCAGAGAAGCGTTCTCCAGCAAACTGATATAATAGTCAATATTCAGTTCCGCCAGTTCATACCTCTTTTTGAAAGCACCGCGCATCTGCTTCAAGTATTGCAAGAATGCCATATCCGGCAGATGTTCCGAAGAATAGAAAGCCTCCCACTCCGGAGTGTAGCGGGAATAATATTCCTGCAAAGAAGGTGTGGTACGCCGATAGTACATCAACACTTTCTCTTCCAGTTCGCGTTGACGCACCACCCCGTTGCTCACATCCTCCTCGTATGCTTTGAATGTCCTATCTTTCAGTTCCTGAGAATAGATCATCTTCAGATCTCTCAACCTTATATTCCTGGTTCTCTTTTCGGTACGCATCTGCCATTTCGTTCAAATCATTCTTATATCGGTCTATGGTATTCTTCTGGTGGCGAAGCATCCTCCGCATGGAAGCCCGCTGCCTTTCGCTGAGAAACAAATGCTTCTCATAATATTCCGTTTCCGCATCCAGCAGCCCGGACCAATCCTTCTCCACTCTGTCCAACGCTTCGGCCACCGATTTATATTTGGCTCCGAAATCCTCCGGCTCGGGTTCGGGCGGCGGTGGAGGACAATCCTCATAGCACATCAAGTGATATTCATAATTATTGATATAAATGGAACGAAGCCCTTTTTTCAGCGTATATATCTTATTACGCGGAACTTTGGCATGGAGTATGGAATCATATTTCTTCAGAATACAGCAGTTGGCTTTGTACTTGTCCTTATGCAGATAGAATAATTTACCGGTCTGATCCAGATGTTGATAGTCGGCTGCAAAAATAAGGAGGCGCTCTTTCATCCGGACGCCCTCTACCTGGTAATAGTAAGTATCGATAACCTGTATGCCCGGATCGTTCACTTCACGCAAACTGTGTTCGGACGATTGTCGGTCTTTCAGTTCTTCAATGTCCTGTTCCAGCCCTTTTATATTCAGCAGATAACCTTCGGCACTTTTCTGAATGGCAGCGTTCACCATCTCCTCTGCCGCCTCCATCTGATCCATCTCACTCCAAAGGCAATAGGACAGCAATGTACAGTCCGAAAGGCGGATAGTGTCCGATCCGTTCAGGAAAGCGGAAGCTTTCAGCAGCTTCACCATTTTCTTCCACCGGCGGTCCGACACATACAGAGGAAACGACACCCCCCCCTCATTTTGTATCTGGAGGTTATATTGCTCTATCCGGTCTTTCAAGGCATGAATCACTTCGAAAATAGAGTAATGGATTTTAATGGCAGCCATCTCCTTTTCCCACCGGATGTATTCCTCATCGGTGATCTGCAGTTGCTCGTCCACCACCGGTTCCGTTTCATCCGTAGAGGAAATCATCCGGTCAAATTCTCCCATATCCTCAATGCCTCCCACCAGACAGCGAAGCAGGAAACGGTCCCACAAGGCCTCCAGTCCCTGTCCCTGGGCAGGCAGTTCATTGGAAGCGGCAATCAGCCCTTTCAGAGGAACACGGATGGAAAACTGTCCGTTACGGTATATTTTTTCATTGATAATGGTGAGCAATGCATTCTGAATGGCCGGTCCGGCTTTCCATATCTCGTCCAGGAAAGCAATGGTGGCAGAAGGCAGATAACCATCGACAATACGCTCATACGTATCTTCGTCTTTCAGTTTGGAAATGGAGACAGGGCCGAATATTTCGTCCGGCGTACTGAATCGTGACATCAGATATTCAAATGCGGAAGCGTTGCGGAATGCCAGTTTCAGCCGGCGCCCTACCATACTTTTAGCTACTCCCGGAGGGCCTAAAAGGAAAATGCTTTCCCCTGCCACAGCCGAAAGCAGAGCCAGAGCCACAATATGCTCCTTTTCAAAAACCCTTTCATTCAGTTGTTGTAACAGAGATGCTATACGAGGTTTCAATGTATTCATAAAAATTATCGACTAATGATGATCAACTAGTGGTGCATTAACCACCAACCACTCCTTGTTTCTTATGCAAATATCTGAAAAAAGGATGTATTTCTCATTAGAATGTATTTTTTCTTTTTGCAGAATTGCTGTTTTTTCATGATAGATTGGATAAGTTACAGTGACAAGGTTTATATCTTACACAAGCATGTAGTATTTTCTCCACTAAATTGCCTACCTTTGCAACTTCAACAACAAACAATGATTCCAAATGAAAACAAACTTGCTTTCCTCCGATAAAGACCCGATGGGAACTGCCATCGCCGATTATTTCCACCACAACAAAGCAGATAAGTTACGTGTATTTTCCTCACAGTTCGAGGAAGACGAAATACCCGTGAATCAATTATTCCGCCCTTATGACGAAATGCCGGAACTGGAACAGATTGCCTTACAAATGGCCGAAGGAAATATTCTGGACGTAGGAGCCGGAAGCGGCTGCCATGCACTGGCCTTGCAAGAGATGGGAAAAGAGGTATGCGCCATCGACATTTCCCCCCGTTCTGTAGAAGTAATGGAAAAAAGAGGGGTAAGGAATGTCCGTCAGATGAATCTTTTCGATCCGCATTTTCTAGAAACATTCGATACAATCCTCATGCTGATGAACGGATCGGGCATTATCGGGAAGTTGGAAAATATGGCAGCTTTCTTTCAAAAGATGAAACAACTGCTTCGCCCCGGGGGATGTATCTTGATGGATTCCAGTGATCTCCGTTATCTTTTTGAAGATGAGGACGGGAGTTTCCTGATTGATCTGGCAGGAGATTATTATGGCGAAATAGACTTCCGGATGCAATACAAAAATATAAAAGGAGATTCTTTCGACTGGCTTTATGTCGATTTTCAGACACTCAGCCTGTATGCTGCCGGGAATGGATTCGAGGCGGAGCTTATCAAAGAGGGGGAGCACTATGATTAT
>OMNT01003565.1_pt1 | contig 11176 bp, 10 predicted proteins | sample 1672551 | NCBI WGS metagenome assembly OMNT01 (sample SAMEA3136698, study PRJEB25190) | human gut metagenome
AGACGATGGCAGAGTTTTCAACCGCCACCTGATAGCCCTCGGGCAGATCATCCAGAACCGGCAGACTTGCAACGATCTCACCGGTCTTCATATCGAGCGCCAGTAGCTTGACTGGATCCGCATTGTCGGTGAACATCACAAGATCCGGCGTCAGCGACGGGGAGCAGCCGCCGCCCCAGGCAAGACCGCCGCCGGTGGTCTTATCGCCTTCGCCGCTCACCTTTGCGCCTGCGCTCTCATACGGCGTGCACCAGACAGCCTCAACACCGTTATTGGCACGCAGCAGATAGCAGTTCTGGTTTGTCAGGATGACCGCGCCGTCCTTGGAGGCCGCAATCCCGTTTTCCGCACCCTCGCCGAGCGCCAGCCCGTAGACGAAGACGGCCTTCGAAAGGTCGGCCTGCTCTCCGTTTAGGATCGCCTCGATCGCCGAGTGGGCTATGTAGCCGAGCACGCCCTGCTGCTCGCGCTCGGGATAGATGCGGAAGCCGCCGGTGGCAAACCAGAGGTTGCCGTCGTAGTCAAAGACCACGGAAAGAAGATTCTGCGTCAGCTCCTTGCCGAGCGCAGCTTCGGCTGCCGCCTTGATGTCAATGTCCAGTACCTTTTCAAACTCCGGCAGGACGTTTCCTGCTTCATCGGTTGCCCGCAGCATCAGCACATGGTTGTTGCTGGTGGGGCAGACGATGCGGTTTTCCGAATCCAGGAACGTATAGGAGCTCTGGATGACGTAACCGCCGCCGTCATGCTGCTTCGGGGAGAAATAGCCCAGCGTCGTGGCTTACTCTGCATTCAGATCACGGATGGCAATGCCGCCGAGCAGCGGAACGACTGCGTGGCCGTAGTTGTCAAAGTAAATAGCAGGCGAAGCGTTCGCGTTGGTTTTCTCATAGGAAACATTGATCTCTGGATAGATGCCGAGCGGCAGAACCTCATCCGTGGAGTCGGTATTGTAGCCATCGTGGTGAATGTTGGCATCGCTCTTTGCCATATAGGGGTTTTCATCGACACGCTTGGCATTCATGGCCTTTACCGGCAGGGCGGCGCTTGCCGCGGAGTCTGTATCCGATGCAAGCATGTCGGAAGACTGCTTCGCACCGCAGGCCGCCAATGTCAGGCACAACACACCGGCCAGCAGAAGGGTTGGTACAGAACATTGTAACTTTTTCTTTTTCATTGATATCCTCCATTTTTGTGCTTGTTGTCTCGGTTTGGTTCGATGCCCGTTTATTCAATCCAGGCATTCAGTCCTCGCCGGAATGCTTCCTCGGAAACCGGCTCCAGCAGGAAATAGTCTGCCCGCAGCCGGAAGGCGTGAAGGGAGAAATCCAAGTCGCTGCACCAGATCATCCGGCACGCGGGGCATAAGGAGCGAAGATGCTCCGCTGCATTCAGTCCTGCCACTCCGGAAAGTGCAATGACGGCATTGGTTGGAGCATCTTTCTGCGCCGTTTCAAAAAAGCGTTCCTGGTCGTCATATTGCATGACCTGCGGAAACAGCCCCTTCGCTTCACAAAACCGGGTAATTTGCTCGGCGTAGCGCTGCCGCTCTGCTTCCTGTTCTGCCAGCACGGCAATACGATACACAGATTTCCCTCCTTCCTTCATCCGATTTGGCATTTTGCTTGCGCTCAGTATAAAAAGGCCATTCGGTTTTTTCAAGCGCCGTAGCACGAAAGGGGCGATTTTGGCACGAATTCCGACAGCGGTTCTTTGTCATCCTCGACACGCTGTGATATAATTATCTTGGAATTCAAGCACAAGGAGAGAACCCTGCATGAGAATTGCGATTGTGGATGATCTTGCTGCGGAACGTGCACTGCTGAAAGACCGGCTGGAGCAGCAGCTTCACCGGAGAAATGTGCAGGCGGATATTCTGGAATACGAAAGCGGCGAGACATTTCTGGAAGCGGCAAGGAAAGCGCCCTTTACTGCCGCATTTCTGGATATTTATATGGATGGCATGACCGGCATGGAGGCGGCAAGGACGCTGCGGAAAACCGACACGGATTGCCTGCTGGTTTTTACCACGACCTCGACCGACCATGCGCTGGAGGGCTTTCAGGTACGGGCGCTGCACTATCTGGTCAAGCCCTTTACCGACGCGGACATCGACGCGCTGACGGACGAGCTGCTTGCCCGCGTACCGCAGCCGGACAAATATATGGAGCTAAAGGTGGAGGGAAGCGAGATCCATCTGCGCTATCAGGACATCGTCTACGCAGAACACTTCGCCCACTTGATCTACGTCCATACGACGGTTCAAAAGACGCTTGCCACACGCCAACCCTTCAAGACGTTCATCGCCCCACTAAAGGATGACACACGCTTTTTTGTGTGCGGGCGCGGCGTGATCGTGAATCTGGAACACGCGAAGGATCTGGAAGGCGCCGCCTTCCGCATGGCGGACGGAAGCCGCGTGTTTGTCAGTCAGGACCTTCTGAAAAGTGCCCGGCAGGCATTTATGGAGTTCCTGCTTCAAAGGGGGCGTATGGTATAATGGAGCTGCTGCGTCCAATTCTGGAGCTCGGCGTGGTGATTCCCGGCATGCTGCTTGCCTACTTCCCGGCAAAATCCAGCTTAAAGCAGCCGCTGTCAAAGCTTGTTTTGTGGCTTGTTCCGCTGCTTGCGCTGCTTTGCGCCGCCGGAGGCGTGGTGTGCTATGCGCGCCGCATGCCGACTGCGCCGATGCTTGCAGGCCTAACCTTGCTTGCAGTCGTGATCTACATAAAAACGCTCCGGATTTCGCTTTGGAAATCCGGAACGATTGCGTTGTCCGTCTGTGCGGTATTTGCCTGTATCAACAGCCTTTCAAGAGCGATCAACGCCGCTATGCTGGCCGGTTTGCCGCAGGCGCAGGCTGCGCCATGGTTCTGTCTGCGGGCCGTGATTTGCTATCATGCGATCTGCTGGCTGTTTGCCGCCATCGCCTATTATCCTGCGACGCACAGCGTGCGGAGGATGGTCGAGGATGAAAATTTTGCGCAGACCTGGTATGTGTTCTGGGTGCTGCCGCTGGTGTTCATTGCGCTGAATCTGTTTATGATCCCCAAGTATGCGGACACGCTCTATACCGGGCGTGTTTTGCAGGGGTATTTTGTGATCAGCATCGCACTTTTGTTTTTGATGCTTTTCTTCAACGCAATCTTCCTTCTGATGGCGATCAGCATCAACCGGAATGTGAGATTGCAGCAGGAGAACCAGCTGCTTTCCATGCAGCAGCAGCGCTACGAAAGCCTGAAAGCTGCCATTGAGGAAGCCCGGCAGGCGCGGCACGATCTGCGCCACCAGCTATGTCAGCTCGCTGCCCTTGCAGAAGAAGGGAATCTTGAAAAGATCAAAGCCTATCTCTCCGGTGCGGTTTCCAGAATTCCAAGTCTTGAAATGCATTTCTGCGAAAACCGGGCGGCAGACAGCGTGGTCGGGTATTACTGTGCGCTTGCCAAACGCGAGAATATCCCGTATTCCGTGCAGATTGATCTGCCGGAATGTCTTCCTGTAGACGAAATCAATCTGTGTCTGGTTCTCTCGAATCTGCTGGAAAATGCGCTGGAAGCCAGCCTGCGCACTGCACCTGCCCGACGCAGGATCAAACTGACAGCCTATCTGCATGGCAACAGTCTGGCACTGATTCAGGTTGAAAACACCTATGACGGAGTCATCCGCGAAAAAGGTGGCGTATTCCAGTCCTCCAAGCGAAAAGGAGACGGCGTCGGACTTCAGTCCGTCCGTCACATCGCAGAAAAATCCGGCGGGGTGAGTACGGTTACCTATCAGGACGGCCTGTTCTGTGTAAAGGTTATGCTCTGCGGGTAATTATGCCGTGCCTTTTTCAAAATCGAACCGAATTTCGCCCCATTCGCCGTCGCTGTCCGCCTGATACAGGTAGACAGCGGCGGCTCTTTTTTGCGTTGAAAGCATCTTGCTGTTTTCTCTCGAGCGGGGCGGTCTTCCCACGGACCGCCCCGCGAAGCCGTTACGGCTCGATGATGTTGAAGGGGTTGCTCCCGGTGATCGGGAGCTGGTTCATATTCTCCATCATCAGCGTCAGCAGCTCTGCGCTGCCCTCGACCTTGACGGCCTTTGCAACCGTTTCCTGATTGTTGGTCAGGATCGCAAACAGCGCATTCTTCGGGCAGGTAATAGACACGTCCGCATCATCAGACAATGTATCCGCATAGACCAGCAGCACACCGTTCTTCACGCGGAGCATGTGCTGTTCGCCCACGTCAGGCAGGATCACGTTCATGGTGAAGTCGCGGTCAGCCAGCGCCTGCTTGTCCATGACAATGGCCATATAGTCAAACAGCATGGGCGCGGAGAGGGCCTTGACCATGTCGCCGGTAGACTTGGTGGAGGCGGTGAAATTGGCGTTTCCATGGCGCAGCTCCTGCGCGGCGGTCAGATATTCGTTGCGCCACGGGCCGGACTCCGCCTGATACCCCAGCTGCTCCAGTGCATCGGCGCACAGAAGCCGCGCATCGGTGTTCGTCGGGTCGGCAAAGACGATGGTGTTTGTGACCTCGGCGACCCACTGATATTCACCCTTGTCAAAATCCGCCTTTGCCATTTGCAGGACCTTGTCAACATCCCCCAGGTACTCCACCCATTTTTTTGCGCTGTCGCTTGGCATGAGGGGGTTCAGGTTGACAGGGTTGCTGTCATACCAGCCCATGAACTTCTGGTAGACCGCCTTGGCGTTGTGGGCGACCGTCCCGTAGTACTGGCGGGTGTACCAGATTTTATTGAGCGCCTCCGGCAGCTCGATCATGTTGGAGATCTCGTCGCTGGTGTAGCCCTGATTGATATAGGTCAGGGTCTGGTCGTTGATGAACTTATACACGGCAGCCGTGTTGACCATGTAGTCGTTCACCACGTTGTTTCCCCAGTGCGGCCAGTTGTGGGACTGGAAGGTGACCTCCGCCTCCTTGCCGTAAAGGGAGATGGCCTCGGTGATATAGCTTGCCCATGCCGCGCCGTCGCGCACCTCCGCACCGCGCAGCGTGTAGAGATTGTGGAGCGTGCCGGTGCAGTTTTCCGCCATCCAAAGCGCCTTGTACTGGGGCAGCCACGTGTTCATTTCGGCGGGCGCTTCCGTACCCGGCGTGAGCTGGAACTCCAGCTCCACACCGTCGATCGTCAGCTTTTCGCCGGACTGCGTGATTTCATAGCTGGGCGTCATGAACGAGACCGTTCCGGTGGACTGTCCCATGCCGATGCCCTGCGCCAGCTTGCCGGTCACGCCGGGGGTCAGAAGGATGCCATACTGATAATTGCTGCGGCGGCCCATACCCTTACCGGCGTAGACGTTTTCCTTCACAGAGTGCTCCGTGAAGCCCACAGGTGTGATCACGGGGATCTTGCCGCTGGCGAGCTGATCTTCGATAGAAAGTGTCTCGTCTGCCTTATCCTCTTTCGCCATCACGCCGGCGATTCCGCCAAAATGGTCGGCGTGGGAATGCGAGATGATGACGGCCTTGACCGGGAATTTACCAAGATTCTTTTCGATCAGCTGCATGGCAGCCTGGCTGCACTCCACGCTCATCAGCGTGTCAAAGACGATCCAGCCCGTATCGCCCTTGACAACGGTGAGGTTTGCCATGTCATAGCCGCGGACCTGATAGATGCCATCCGTCACTTCAAAAAGGCCATAGGCATGGTTGTTCTTCGTGTTCTCCCAGAGGCTGGGATTTACGCTGTCAGGCGCTTTTTCATAATCGTCCAGGAACGCATAGGCTTCCTGACTCCAGAGGATCGTCCCATCCTCGTCCTTTAGTTCCAGTGTTTCCGGCGCGTCGATCAGTCCACGGGTGGCGAATTCATATTCCTGCTTATCATCGAAGTCAAGTTCATCGTAGACGGCGGCATTTGCCTTTGCCGTAAAGTCTGTGGCGGGCTTGACCTCGGCGGTCAGACCCAGGTCTGCCTTTTCCGCGCCCGGCTCTTTGCGCCCATCCTGCGCACAGCCGACGCAGGACAGCAATAGTACCGATGTAAGAAGCATTGCTGCAATACGTTTCATAGCCATTCTTTTTCCATCTTCTTATTGTTCGCGGATAACAGGTGGCTGCCAGCTATCCAGTGCTGTCATATCCGGTACATAGATCCGCATGAACAGATGAAATTCCCCGTCGGAAACAGGCAGCCAGTTAGAGGTGTCTTCCGGTGCATCCTTGGACAGGATAATATCCAATGTGCCGTCCGCATTCAGCTTGAAGTCGGAGCGGTCGTTGATGCAGTAGCGGTCGATGGAATTGTCAATGAGGAAATCATCCTCTCCGTAGGCGGTCACGGACCAGAAGCCGCCCTCCAGCGTGGGAGGAAGGGTTTCAAAGTGGAGCGTATACTTCTTTTCTCCGGTCAGCGCTGCGCCGGTCTCATCCACCGCTGTCTTGGGATAGATCGCCACGTCCACGGTGTTGGCGCCAAGCCCCACCAGCGCTACCATCGCGCGGTAGGTATACTCCGTGCCGAAGTCGCCGATGGGCTTGCCGTAATAGATCCACTGACCGAGTTTTTGCGCATACTTCGCGCCGTCGGCGGCAAGCGTGGCGCGAAGCCCCTGAAGCATCTGCGTCCAGCGCTCGGCAGCTCCTTCGCCCAGGAGAGCGGCGTCGAAGGTCTTACCCGCGCCCACGTTGATGGCGGAGAGCTTCTTCAGCAGTTCCTCATCCGCATCGGCGGGCGGGTTGACCTGCATCAGAGCGTTCGCCGTATTGAAAAACTCTGCTGGCGTCATGGAAAGCACCTTGTTCACGGGAACAAAGTCATTTTCCTCTTTATAAGCTCCCTGCGGTGCGGCATACTCGCCTCCCTGTACATAAGCCGAAAGCGGCAGGAGCTGCATCTGCTCCTGAATGGCATAGACATTGGGCAGATCCTCGTTCCCGGACAGCACCGTGCGGGTGATCGACCACATCGTTGCGGTGGGCACGTCCACGCGCGTCACACCGTCGGGCAGCTCGCCCTCCCAGCCGGGAAGCGCGATGGCATAAGCACCCGCCTTGTCCAGCACGGCGGCGGTGTTCGTCCACGCATCCAGAAGCTGCACATTGCAGAAGCGATCCGTTTCCGGCAGGACGTAGACCATAGGCTCTGTGCTGATGTCAAGCCATGCCTGCGAATAGACGGTATCGACGTTCGGCGTCACGACGGTGCGGAAAGAGGCGTCCGCCAGCTTTTTTGCATGGTTGAACTGATTGATGGGCGCACGGCCAGTCATGGTCCCGTCCGTATTGGTCGATAATGTTTTGGTTGCGTCGGTCAGCACCAGCGGGAACGCATAGATGTATGCCTCGCTGACCGTTTCCCACACGGTTTCAGTATCCGGTGTATCCGGCTGCGTTTTTTTGGCAGAGCAGGCGGAAAGAAGCCCGCAGGAAAGCAGCGTAAGCAGCGATAGTAGAATTGCAAGTATCTTTTTCATGTTGTCCTCCTATGATTCTTTTCTGTTTTGGTCATCTCCTCGGAACGGTTTGTGCGTATGGATTGACTATAAAGTCGTTTGCGATTTCCTCTTTATGGTAAACTGCCGATCATTCCGCCCCTTTCTTTCTGCAAGCCTTAAAAGCTCTTTTTTGACCGCTTCGATTTGTGGGTCAAACAGCGCTCGCTCGGCAAAGATCATATAATTGTTGATGGCAAGGATCGACAGATGAACGAACGGCGCAACCTCTTTGTCGGTGCAGCCGAGGATCTCCGCAATCCTGCCCGTGTAATAAGGGTATCTTGCCGCAAGCCGCACAAGGGAAGGCTTTACCTTTTCTCCGTATTCGCGCGACACACATACGCTGACCAGAAAGCGCATGGTAGGCGACATTTTATCCGCCAGCTCACCGAGATGATCCATCATGCTTTTGATGTCACTAATATCTTCAAGCACGATGGCAAACGCACCTTTTTCAATTCGACTGATCGCTTCCTCTGCGCAGGCAAGAACGATTTCCTCTTTGGTGGAGAAGTAATAGTAGATGCCGCCGTTTTGCAGCTTTGCCGCCTTACAGAGGTCCTTTGTCGTGGCAACGGTCAGCCCCTTTTCGACAAAGCAGTCAAGGCAGGCGGCTACAAGCTCCTGTCTCTTTTCGGCTTTCTTTTCTTCCCTCAAAACACAATCCCCCCCATTTCTGTGCATTATCCAGTGTTTCTTATAATAGTATACCGGGCTCCATAAAATAAATCAAGTGCTTGCTTGAATAATAATTATAAATTTTTAGGATCACAATGCTTGATCAAACATCACAACAGCCTCACTTGGCAGCCTTGCCTCCGGTAAGCTCTGTATGTGCCGAATCGCCGTCCTTGCAAAGATATTGGACTTTATCGTGTCCCACTCCGCCAGCCAGACGATCTCCGCTGTGCCGGTTGCAAAGTCAAATCTGATCTCTTCCCATTCGCCGCCGTTGTCTACCTGATATAGGTAGACAGCGGCGGCTATTTTTTGTTCCTTTTGCGGCATTCGGTCTGCTTCAGCGTCACGGTATGGACAAGCCTGCTTTCAAGCAGCTTCAGGCGCAGCTTGTCAAGCGTCCGCCGGTAGAATCGCTCCGCGCCACTGGCGGTTGTACCCTCGAAATCCACCGCCAAGTCCTCAAAGGTAGACTGCGTGGACAAAGGGCTGACGCGTCCACAGGTCATGCAGAGGCTTTCGCCGCCGACAGTTGCTCTGATCTGCTGGTTTTCCTTCTTGACATGAACAATGCTCCCTTCGTGATTGACAGTGTATTTATTTCACTGTCTCTCATAAAGGGAGCATATCAATTTGCGTTCCTGCCTCTTTTTAGGTTATTCTGTTGCACAGACGGCACAGCTTTTTTCGTAAATCTGCATCATTTAGGAAACCCGCGCCGCCGCGCCTTGCCGCACGGCGGCTTTTTCCGTGCCTGACGGAATTTCTGACGGCGCAAGGTCTCCGCTGCCGCAGAGGGGCAGGAAGCAGATACTCTGCACCGCCTGCTGCTTGTGCCGCAGAGATACATGGACATAGGTTTGCAGCGTGATCCGCACATCGCTGTGGCCCAGCATTTCGCTGACGCTTTTGACGTCCACGTTCTGCTCAATGCAGCGTGTGGCGTAGGTGTGCCGCAGGGCATGGAAATTGCGGTACGGAACGCCCGCCCGCTTTAAGAGGGCTCTATATCGGTTCTGCATAGTGCGCGGCTCTAACGGCGCGGCGGTGCCTGTCAGCAGGCAGACACTGCCCGCGGTCTTCGGCTTGTGCGCCGCCAGCAGGGACAGAATATCTGCTGGCAGCGGTATTCTGCGGAGAGATGACTCGCTCTTGGGCGGCTGTACAATGAGCTTTGTACAGCCTTTCTCATAGAGCCGCTGCACCTCCCGCTCCACCCGCAGAAATCCCGCGTGTAGGTCGATGTCCGACCACCGCAGCGCACACAGCTCTCCCAGACGCAGTCCACTGTTCAGTGCCAGCAGAATACCAAGGCCGGTCAAGTCAGGCTCGTCCACAATATGATGCGCCAGCCGCACGATCTCCGGCTCGGTGAATATCTCCACCTGCCGCTTTTTGCACACCGGAAGCTCGGCGTTTATGCCCGTACAGAAGCACCCCCGCTTGGCCGCCGTCCGCAGGATGGCCCGCAGCAGTACGCCCACATCTCTGGCGCTTTTGGGAGACAAGCTCTGTCCTTGGAGCCTTTGATAAAACGCCGCCACCCGCTCCTCCGTCAGCGTATACAACGGCACGGCTCCCAGTTGCGGTTGGATATACCGCCGCACCATGTAGCGGTACCGGCTGACGGTGGACTCCTTCAGCTTCCGCTTCTGCTCCCGTTCCGTGAAAAATAGCTCCACAGCCTCCGGCAATGTCATGTTATTGCTTGGCGTGATCTCGCGGGGCAGCTCCCGCAGACGCTGCCGCCGTTTTTCCCGACAGGCGCTGTAGGTGGCGGCGTAGACGTAGCCGTACTGCGCCCGTCCCTCCGGCGTCCGACCTCGGATATAGCGGCCCTCCCAGCGGCCATCTCCGCGCTTATAGATGTTCTCCCCTCTGCGTGGCATTTCGTACTCCTCCTGACGCGATTTTTGACGGCGAACACCCTTTTTATCATCCATCATCGCGGAAAGGCTCGGCGGATATACCTCCCGTTTCGGTCTCCAGCGACTGTTTTCGTCCGGGCATTGATGCCATACTTGACTTCCCTTGCCGCAAATGCTATGGTTTTACCATAGCCGGTGGCGAAAAATGCTTTCCTGAATGATGCTGATTTACGAAGGATGTCGCTCAATCTGGCTGAGTTTATTATGCCCAGGAGGGACATAAAAATGCCACAGGTCAACGGTGATAACCTACTGCACCAGCAGATCGTCAAACGCACCATCGAGGCCCTGCAAGCGCAGGACGAGGCTTTTGCGATAGAATATGAAACCGCCAGCGACGCCGACCTCATCGCCTATGTACGTCAGTGCGTCGATGTGTCCTATACGCCCGCACCCTGCGAGGTCGTGGGTGGTGCGTACATTGCCCAACGCTTCGGCAATTGGTCCGCTGCGCTGAAGGCCGCAGAGCTGCCTTCACAGTACAAGCCGCCGCGGGAGCATCACTATCCCCGCTACGAGCAGGAGTACCAGCGGCAGGAGGTGCAGCTCTTGCAGGAACGAAAAGCGAAACGGCAGGCCAAGGCCGATCTCATCGCCCAGCGCAAGAACCGCGACAAGGCCCGCGCCGCCGCCAACGCCGCAAAGAAGAATGAGAAAAAATGACGGATGTATCGACCGATACACCCGTCATTTTTCGTTGTCACTTGGTGAGCAGACCACCCACCAGTGCAAAGTAGTCCGGCGCTTTGCCATCCCTGCCCCACAGCATAGGCAGATGGAAGTAGTGCTGCAAACAGCCCTCCACATCGCCGCCCAGCGCCTCGATGGAGTAGCGCAGCAGCTCCGGTCTGCCGCAGGGATGTCCCTGTACCTTTTCGCACGTCTCGCACTGGTCGCAGGTGCCCGCCAGCAGCATCTGGCTCCCCGGCGTTTCCCGCTCCCACCGCTGAAGCTCTTGCCGGTACAGGCGCTTTTCCTGCTTCAGTGCCGCCAACGCTTCATCCAACGGCTGCTCCGGCACATCCGCCTGTAAGATGCGGGCATACAGCCGTAGTCCCCTGTAGCTCCGCCAAATGGTCATGGGGTCAAAATCGAAAGGCGGGCACGTCCAGCGGGTATTGTA
>OMNT01003566.1_pt1 | contig 11175 bp, 10 predicted proteins | sample 1672551 | NCBI WGS metagenome assembly OMNT01 (sample SAMEA3136698, study PRJEB25190) | human gut metagenome
GGTGATATAGAAGCGGGTCTCCGAGGTATAGACATTGTACGGGTCGAGCTTCTGGCGCACCGACTTGTCGATATACTCCTGTGCATTGTCGATGTCAAACTGGGCACGCACCTGATCCGCCTCGTTCTGGTTCAACTGCTGCTTATAGCTGGTGACATCCGTGTCGTGCTTCGTCTGGGCCTCACGGTACTCGACCATGTCCTCTTCGTACTGCTGCTCTGCGCTGGTGCGGGGGACTTCCTCGCCGTTGGCGATGGCCTCGTCGATGGCGCGCTGGTTCAGCATTCCCTTCACGCTGCCCAACGCACCGAACAGCACAGCGCAGATCACTGCTGCGGCGGCCATCTGCTTGTACCTATGGGCGACCGCAAAGAACAGCGAGACCAGATCGATCTCCTGCTCCTGATTTTCTGCCTTGTAATTGTCCATACTTTGTGATTCCTCTCCTGTGCTTCTGCTTTTCAGCCTTCCTTGCTCTTTCAGAACAGTCAGCCGTTATACAGCTTGTTTTTCAGCTCTGCATAGGCAATGGCCGAGCAGATGGAGTCGGTGTCCGGGTTGCGGTGCCCGATGACCACGACTTTGTGGGCTTCCTTTGGCATAGGTGTTTCCCCTCTCTATGGATCGTATCATTTACCTTCTCTCTCCTGCGCCGGGCGCAGAAGTCCGGTTCCATTTTAACACATCCCACCGCAGTGGTAAAGGCTCCCAAACCCACTTTGTCCCTTAAAAATCCGCAAGGTTCTGGGATACAACGACTTCACTGCCGACGATTTTCGCTTTTGCTTGACACCTCCGCCCAAAACCGCTATGCTAGAGGAAATAAAACTTGAACGTCCGCCGCTTTTGGAGGGTCCGCATGAAAAAGCAACCGCATATCCGCATCCTTGCCGCCACGCTGACGCTGGCGTTCTGCCTCCTCGGCAGCAGCTCTGCCCTTGCCGCACCGGCTGCCACGCCCACCACCCGGCCCGAAAAGGAGGTCGTGGAACCGAACGACACCACCCAGACCTCGCTGGATTACTTGGAGTTCCTGCTGCACGCCGGCGGGCCCTTCCGGTTCCAAGAAGCCGCCATCAAGCACCCGGCGGATGACGCGGACGCCGGCCCCGCTGAAGGGGCCGTGGCGGCGCTGACCATCTACAGCCAGACCACCAACAACACCGAACCCATCGACATCTCCGGCCACAGCTTCGTGGCGGTGCGGAATGTCTCCGACCACGCCATCGAAGTGGGCGGACAGGAGATCGCACCGGGCACCGGCGTGACCATCGGCACCCGCGCCAACCGCCCAGAGCATGAGGGCATCTGGTACAATTTGGAGGGCTACTACTGCTACTACATCTCCGCCTTCTACCCGAACCTCTACTCCATGCAGGTCTCGCTGGACGAAGACGGGCTGGCCGTCCTCAACCAGAACCTGACCACCGCCGACCACTGGTCCACCGCTTTCAACTGCGCCTCCTTTGCGGCGGGGCTGTGGAACTCCGTCTGCTCCGACCCCCTCTCGGCGGGCACGCCCCACTCCCCCAAGGGCCTGAAGGCGTCCATCCGCTCCTACGGCGGCAAGCTCCGCTACAATGAGTCGGTGCCCTACGACTACATCGTCTCCTACGGCACCGCCCGCACCCCCAGCGCGGATTATTCCTGATTTTTCCGCTTTTTGCGAAAATGTTGGATACATCGCCTTGATTTTCCCCCGCTTCCGCGTTATGCTTATGCCAAGGATATTCCGGAACAACAGGAGGAACTCATGTCAACCACCACATCATCCAAGCCGCTGTTTACCCGCCAGCAGCTCATCGCGCTGCTGCTGCCGCTCATTGCCGAACAGGCCCTCAGCGTGACCATCGGTCTGGCCGATACGCTGATGGTCTCTTCCGTCGGTGAAGCCGCCGTTTCGGGCGTCAGCCTTGTGGACTCCTTCAACGTGCTGATGATCCAGCTGCTGAGCGCACTGGCCACCGGCGGCGCCGTCGTCGCCAGCCAGTACATCGGCCACCGAGAGCCCAAAAACGCCAAGGCCGCAGCGGCCCAGATCCTGTTCATCATGATCTCGCTCAGCGTCGTGGTCGCCGCCGTGGTCGCGGTAGGCCGCCACGGCATCCTGCGGGGCATCTTCGGCTCCATTGACGCCGACGTGATGACCTACGCCGAGACCTACTTCCTGCTCTCGGCGCTGAGCTACCCCTTCATCGGTGTGTACAACGCGGGCGCGGCCCTGTTCCGCGCACAGGGCAACAGCAAGATCAGTATGCTTTCCAGCCTTGTGATGAACGTGGTGAACATCGGCGGCAACGCGGTTTTGATCTACCACTTCCATATGGGCGTCATGGGCGCGGCGCTGGCCAGCCTTGTTTCCCGCATGATCGCGTGCTTCGCGGTCATCTACCTGCTGGAAAAGCCCTCCTGTATGCTCCGCATCGACCGCCTTGCCGACCTCAAGCCCGACCTCTCCCTCATCCGCCGCATCCTGCGGGTGGGCATCCCGGCCGGTATTGAGAACGGCATGTTCCAGATCGGCAAGCTGTCGGTCTCCAGCCTGACGTCCACCCTCGGCACCGCCGCCATCGCGGCCAACGCCGTGGCGGGCAACATCACCACCTTCCTGAACATCCCGGCCAACGCGGTGGGCATGGCGGTGCTCACCGTCATCGGCCAGTGCCTCGGCGCGGGCGAGAAGGAACAGGCCAGCCACTACGCCCGCCGCCTGATGCTGGTGGCCTATGCGGGCGCATGGGTCATGAACCTGTCCGCCTTCTTCTTCCTGAACGGCATCGCGCTGTCGTGGTTCCACCTCTCGGCGGAGTCCGCCGCCATGGCGATGCAGGTGATGCGCTGGTTCAACGTCATCTCCCTGTTCATCTGGCCGGCCAGCTTCACCCTGCCCAACATCCTCCGCGCAGCGGGTGACGCCACCTTCACCATGACGGTGAGCGTCTTCTCCATGTGGGTGTTCCGCGTCGCCTTCTGCTACCTGATGGTCCTCGGCTTCCATCAGGCCCACCTGCTCAGCATCTGGGGCGGTATGTTCCTTGACTGGGTGTTCCGTTCCCTCTTCTTTGCCATCCGCTTCTCAAAAGGAAGCTGGCTCGAAAAAAAGGTCATCTGATCGATCGGGAGGTTCTCTATGAAACACAGACTTGCAGCACTCTTCCTCGCGGCGGCGCTCTTCTGCGCCCTGCTCGCGGGCTGCGCCCCCACCCCCGATGTGCCGGGGCCCAACGGCGGCTCGTCGTCTTCCGGCAGCACGAACAATGGCGGGAACTCGGAGAGCGAGGATAATAACAACACGAACTCGCCGAAATTGCAGCCGTCTGTGGCCATGACTTACAATATCCATCCGAGTTTCGAGGAAAACTCCTATCGCGTCAGCTATGTTTTTACTGTAGCCAACCCCAATAAAGTGTACAGTACCAAAGTCCGGTTTAGCATGACACTGAAAGACGCCGCCGGAATCACCGACACCGATTATACGTTTTCCCCGTCCGTCGCACCCGGCGACACGGTTCGTTTTTCTTATGTTAAGACCTATAAGGGCTGGCGTCCGACTAATGTCACTACTTCCCGCACTTCTATCGACTTTACCAGACCGGAAAATCTTGTCCGCTCCACGGAGCTGACTGCGGCGAAACCCGCCAAACTCCCCGATTCCGTGGGTGCTTACGACAATTTCTCCGGCACGGTCAGCAATAACAGCAATTACCCGGTAAAAGTCAAGGTTTCCCTGATCCTGAAGAAAAGCGGCCAAATCGTTTCTTCTGATATGTACGGAAACCTCTCCACGCTGCTTTTACAGGTTCCGGCCCATGGATCGGCATCTTATGCCATCATGCACTATAAGGATACTCCCTACGATGATTATGAGATCGTCGCAACCCCTTGGAACTGAAAATTTCCCGCCGCCGTGAAAACGGCGGTTTTTTGTTGCAAGAAAATGCACTTCTGAATCGTATGATCTTACGAAGGCCCTTTCATCCCTCAGCCCGCACAAATTTTTCATGGATTTTTTAGCAAACTTGTCGGGTTTGGGGCTTGCTTTTGCACCCTGACAAGCGTATAATGATACGCTGCTAAGAACTTTAAGGGCCATTCGCCCCCAACTCCAAGAAAAGGAAGTGTGTTCCATGCGAAACTGGTTTTCCCGCCATCCCATCTGGTTCATGGCGTTTTATCTTGTGTTTTATCTCTCGGTGTTCCACTGGCTCGAAGTCAACATCACCGTGCCCGAAGTCTGGGTTCACTGCCGGCTGGACGATCTGATCCCCTTCTGCAAATATGCGGTCATCCCCTATTTTGCATGGTTCGTCTGGATCCCGTTCACCCTGTTCTATCTGCTGTGGAAAGCGCCCCGCGCCGACTTCTGGCGGCTCTGCCTCCCCCTGTTCGCGGGCATGACCATCGCGCTGGCAGTGTATGTCGTCGTCCCCAATGGGCTGGATCTCCGCCCTTACCGCGTGTACGGCTCGGACTTCTTCGCCCGGACGGTGCGCCGACTCTACGACACCGACACGGCCACCAACGTCTGCCCTTCCATCCACGTCTTCAACTCGGTGACGCTGATGATGGCTTACTACCGCAGCCGCATCTTTGACGAGCCCCGCCGCCGCTGGATGCGCCCGGCCGCCGCCGTGCTCTGCGTGTCCATCATCGCCTCCACCGTACTGCTCAAGCAGCACAGCTGCATTGACGTCGTGCTGGGCATCCTGCTGGCACTGGTGCTGGACAGCGCTGCTTCCTCGCTGGAGCGCAGCGAATACCGTCTGCTCCAGCGTTCCTGAAACGCAAAAATCCCTCTGCCGCAGCAAAGCGGCAGAGGGATTTTTTTGCCTAAAACAGATCTTCCGGCAGACAGATATCGTGTTTGGGGACTTTTTTCCACGAAAAATCGGCGATGAGGCTTTCCGGCGTGCGGGGGGCCGGTTCCTCCTGCAAGCCGTAGGCGTAGGCCAGCTTGCCGACGATCTCCGCCGCCGTATAGCGGGCGCGGAGGTTCTCAAGGCTCTGGTCACCGTCCCGCTTGGAGAGCCGCCGCCCGTCCGGGGCCAGCAGCAGCGGGCAGTGGGCAAAGCGGGGGGCTTTTAATCCCAGCAGCCGGTAGAGGTAGAGCTGCCGGGCTGTAGAGGAGAGCAGGTCTGCTCCCCGCACGACCTCGGTGACGCCCATCCGGGCATCGTCCACAACGACGGCCAATTGGTAAGCGAATACGCCGTCGGCACGGCGAAGGTAGAAGTCACCGCAGTCCCGCAGCAGGTTCTCGCTGTGGGGGCCCATACAGCCGTCCGTGAAGGAGACGACCTCGTCGGGCACCTTCAGGCGGTAGGCGGGGGCTTTTGCCTTCCGCTTTTCCGCGACCTCGGCGGGGGTCAGGCTCCGGCAGGTGCCGGGGTAGATGACGTTGCCATCCGAGGTGTGGGGCGCACTGGCCGCATGGAGCTGGGCGCGGGAGCAAAAGCAGGGGTAAACGAGGCCCTGCGCAACCAGCTTTTCGTAGCTGGCGGTGTAGATATCCGCGCACTCGCTCTGGTAATAGGGGCCGTGGGAGCCGCCATGGCTGCCGCCCTCATCCCAGTAAAGGCCCAGCCACGCAAGATCCTCTTCCAGCAGGTCGGCGTACTTGCGGGGGCAGCGCTCCGCGTCAAGGTCCTCGATGCGGAGGACGATACGCCCGCCCTCATGCTTGGCGCTCAGCCACGCCAGCAGACTGCACGCGAGATTGCCCAGATGCAGCCGCCCGCTGGGGCTGGGGGCAAACCGCCCAACAACGGCGCTCACAGGCCCAGCTTCCACTCGCCATCCTTCGGCTGGGAGATGGGGGTGTTATAGAACTCGGCCACAGCCTTTGCCATGTACTCGGCGTCGATGCAGCTTGCCGTCTCCATGGAGGAGTGCATCGCCAGCTGTGCCAGACCGATATCGACCATGGGGATCAGAATCTGATGACCCAGCAGGTTTCCCAGCGTGGAGCCGCCGGGGACGTCCGCGCGGTTGGACGCCGCCTGAACAGGGACGCCCGCCTTCTGGCAGATGGCGCTGAAAGCAGAACCGGTGAAACCGCTGGTGGTGTAGGTCTGGCGGGCATTGTATTTCAGCAGCACGCCGCCGCCCAGCGTAACGGGGTGGGCGGGGTCGCTCTTTTCGGGGTGATTGGGATGGGTGGCGTGGCCGTTGTCGGCACTGAGCAGCAAGCTGTTGGTGCAGGCGCGGATGCTCTGCTCGCGGGTGACGCCGAGCTTCTCCTCAACGCGGGCCAGCACGTTGGCCATCAGAGTGCCCTGTGCGCCCTGACGGCTGGAGGAACCGACTTCCTCGTTGTCGAACATGACCCAGATGTCGCCGCGGCCGTCTTCCTTGCCCTCGCCCTGCAAAAAGCCCCACAGGGTCGTGTAAGCGCACTCCAAGTCGTCGATGCGGCCGGACATGAAGTATTCGCCCTTCAAGCCCACACGCTCGGCCTGTTCACGGGTGCAGAGCACGAGGTCGGAGTCGAGGATGTCCTCGCCCTTGACCCCGGCCTCCTCGGCCAGAACTTCACGCAGGGTGGTGCCCGCAGCGCCGAAGATGGGCTGCAGATCCACCTGCGGGTTGTAGTTCTTGCCCTTGTTCACCTCGTGGTCGAAGTGGATGCAGACGTTGGGGATGCAGGCCAGCGCGCGGTCCGGGTGGACGAGGATGCTCTTGACGCCCTCCTCGGTCCGGACGAGGATGCGGCCCGCCACACTCAGGGGGCGGTCGATCCAACTGGGCATGATCATGCCGCCGTAGCCCTCCGTCTCAGCGCGGGCAAAGACGGCATCCTTACCGCCGTCCAGCTCCTTGATCTTCCACGTGGGGGAGTCGCTGTGGCTGGCCGTGACATGCCAGCCGGTCAGCGTTCCCTTGGGCATCCGCCATGCCAGCACGGCAGAGCCGTTGCGGGTGGTGTAGTATTTGCCGCCGGGCACCAACTCCCATGCGGCGGTCTCCGGGCGGTTCTCGTAGCCGTTGGCCTCCAAGATCTCCACCGCCGCAGCCGTGGAGTGGAAGGCGCTGACGCCCTTGTTCAGAAAGTCGAACAGACCTTCGATCTCGAATTTCTGCATTTTTGTCGTCTCCTATCTTTCACTATGTCCTGCAAAATCTCCCCGCCCGCAGTGCAGACGGAGAGATTCGTTTTTCCTGTTGCATTATACTACATCCTGCCGAAAAAGGGAAGCAATTCAGACCGTCGCGCACTGTTCGAGCTGTTCCTCCAGCAGCCGCCGGGTCTGCGCCGCCTGTAAGCCGCAGACCAGCTGCAAGCGCTGCCCCTCCTGCACAAGGCCCTTGTGGGGCATGGACAGCAGGGCCGCCGTGTCCAGAAGGCTTGTGTCCTTCACCGTGACGCGCAGCCGGGTGAAGCAGTTGTCTACCGTGCGGATGTTGTCCGGCCCGCCCAGCGCTTCGATCAGCCGCCGGACGTCCGCCGGGTCGATCTCCTTTTCCGTCTGCTCCGGCTCCTGTGTGCGGCCGGGCGTGGGCAGGTCCAGCGCCCGGATGACCACGGTGAAAACGACGAAGTAGACCGCGATCTCGGCCAGACCCAGCAGATAGAGCAGGGCCGCGCGGCTGGTCTGCCCCGGCGCAGCGCTCAGGTTGAAGACCAGCGACCCCAGCAGGTTGGAGGTGAACGCCCGGACATGAAGGGCGTTCAGCAGGACCATGAACCCGCCGGTGATGGCCGCATGGAGCACCCAGAGCACCGGCGAGACGAAGCAGAAGAGAAAGTCCACCGGCTCGGTGATGGACGCCAGCGAGGCCGTGACCGCCAGCGGCAGGATGGCCGCCGCCGTCTGCTTCCGGCGCTCCTTCCGGGCTGTGAAGATAAAGGCCGCCGCGATGCCGAGATAGCCGAAGGTCTTGGTAAAGCCGGTGTACATCCAGACAATGTTCCCGGTGAGCGGCAATCCGTTGGAATACTCGGCCATGGTCACGGTATAGGCCCCGGTGTAAGTCACCGAGCCCACCGTCACCGAGCCGCCCAGCGCCGAGAACTGGAAGGGCATATAGACGAGGTGGTGCAGCCCGGTGGGGATGAGCAGCCGCTCCAAAAAGCCGTACAGGAAAATGCCCAGCTCCCCGGACGCCGCGATCCACCTCGTGATGGCGTGGATGCCCTGCTGCAGCGGGGGCCAGACGAAGCAGACCGCCAGCCCGAAGGCCGCAGCAAAGGCCGCGATGCACAAAAATGCCCATCGCAGCCCGGAATACACCTGCGTGATCAGCCCTTTGAACTGTTTTTCACAACTGTGGTTGAAAATGTACGCCGCCGCAAAGCCCAGCAGGACACCGCCCGCCACGCCGGTGTCCATCACCTGAATGCCGAGGATGGTGGTCTGGCCCGTGGCGGCAAGGCCGGTCAGGCCGTCGGGCTGGGCAAGGCGGCCCAGCGCATCCAGCGCGGTGTGGTTGGCCGTGAGGAAGATGAGATAAGCCATGAAGGAGAGCAGCGCGGCCTCCTGCTTTTCGGTGCGGGTGCGCAGGGCGGCGATGCCCACGCACAGAATGGCGCTGAGGTTGTTGATGAGGACCATCATCCCGTTGTACAGCACCTCGCCCACCAGCCGGATGGGGGGCCAGTTCAGCGCCGGGCAGAGCTGGCGCAGCGGGCCGCTGGTGAGCAGCGCACCCACCACCAACAACAGCCCCGCCGCCGTCAGGTAGGACAGCGGCGCCAAAAGCGCCTGCGAAAAACGCTCCAGCTTTTGCAGGAATTTCTGCATTCGTTTGTCCCCCTTTCCGGCACCGCACACCGCCGCATCCATTTTATTTTATGACTGAATTATACGAGCCAGCGCAAAAATTGTCAATCCTGCCCGAAGGCAAAAAATGGGGACGAAGTTTGTGCAATTTGTACAGGGAAGGTTGAAAATCGTCCTGCACACGCCAATTGACAACCGCTCGGCGGCACAGTATACTAGAGCTGTACCCCAGAGATTTCCCCGGTCTTCCACCGGGAACCGATAAAAGGAGGTCTTCTCTATGACTCGCAACCGTATCCTTTCCCTGCTGGTGTGCGCGGCCCTGCTCGCCGGTCTGCTGGCGGGCTGCACGTCCACTTCCGGCGGCTCCTCGGCTTCGGCCAGCGGCGACGCCGCTTCCAGCGAAAGCATCCCCGCCTCCACCGCACAGGCGGACACCGGCAAGCTGACCTCGAATCTGGACGAGGACGAGAACTCCATCTTCTCCATCCAGAACACCGAAGCCGCCTTTGCTCCCTGCCTCGGCTGGGGTCCCGGCGTTTCGGGCTGCTCGCTGAAATCGGTCATCGCAGCAGCTTCCCTGCTGGGCTGGGCGGAGAGCGGCAACCTCGCCATGCGCTCCACCGACGCCATTCAGGACGCCTACACCACATGGTTCAATGACCTCAGCGCCGACGACCAAGCCAGCTTTGCCGACGCATGGCCCCTCATCAAGGAGGATGCCAACACCCTGCTGACCGACAAGGCCAGCATGGAGGGCCGCATCTCCGACGCGGGCCTGAACGCCAAAAAGCTGCCCGGCTGCTCCAAGGAGAACTGGAACGCTTTGCAGAAGGTCGTGGACGCGCTGGTGCCGCAGTCCAGCGAATATTAAGTTTTGCTCTAAAAAATTTGAGCCCCGACGAATGTCGGGGCTCAATTTTTTTAAATCTTTTTGAGGGTGTACTTCCGGGTGCCCATGCCGATCTTCTCGGCCTGTTCCAGCGTCGCCTTCCACTCAATGTTGGGGTTGGAGTCCTTGAAGTTGTCGTGGTGGCAGTTCCAGCCCGGCGTTGCAAGGTTCTGGCTCAGTTGGCTGTTGGGCAGCGGCTGGGCGGCAAGACACGCATCCGCGCACGCCTGATCCAGCGCCACCGGGTCGAAAGAGGCGAAGATGCCGATATCCGGTAGGATGGGGGCATCGTTCTCGCCGTGGCAGTCGCAGTTAGGGCTGACGTCCTGCACGAGGCTGATGTGGAAGGTGGGGCGGTCATAGCAAACGGCAGCGGCGTACTCGGCCATCTTGCGGTCCAGCATCTCGTTGGCGTTGTCGCACTGGGCATAGATGGCGTCGAAGTTGCACGCACCGATGCAGCGGCCGCAGCCCTTGCACTTGTCCTGATCGATGACGGCCTTGTTCTGCTCGTTGTAGCGGATGGCGTCCGAGCCGCACTCCTTGGCGCAGCGGTGGCAGCCGCGGCACAGGCTCTCCTGCACTGCCGGGTGGCCGGAAGCGTGCTGCTCCATCTTGCCCGCGCGGGAACCGCAGCCCATGCCGATGTTCTTGATGGTGCCGCCGAAGCCGGTGGACTCGTGGCCCTTGAAATGGGTCAGGCTGATAAAGATATCGGCGTCCATGATGGCGCGGCCGATCTTGGCGGTCTTGCAGTATTCGCCATTTGGCACCGGCACCTCGACCTCATCGGTGCCGCGCAGACCGTCGCCGATCAGGATCTGGCAGCCGGTGGTCATGGGCCAGAAGCCGTTCTCCTGCGCACAGGTCAGGTGCTCCAGCGCATTCTTGCGGCTGCCCGGATACAGGGTGTTGCAGTCGGTCAGGAAGGGCAGACCGCCCTGCTCCTTGCACAGGTCGGCCACGACCTTGGCGTAGTTGGGGCGCAGGTAAGCCAGATTGCCCAGCTCACCGAAGTGCATCTTGATGGCGACGAGCCTGCCGTCCATGTCAATGTTCCTGATGCCCGCCGCAAGGCAGAGGCGACGCAGCTTCTCGGTCAGGCTTGTGCCCACCGGACAGCGGAAATCCGTAAAGTAAACAGTCGATGCTTCCATAAGTACTTTTCTCCCTTTTGAACGTGCGGTGATATTTGGTACTCTCTTTTTTCTCTCTGTGTTTATGCAATGGCGCTGATGGCCGCAACGGCGAGGACGACAAGGCCCAGCACGATGCGGTACAGGCCGAAGAACTTGAAATTATGGCGCTTGACGTAATCCATCAGGAAGCGGATCGCGGCCAAGCTGACCACAAAGGCCACCGCACAGCCCACCACGAGGACTGCAATCTCGGTGCCGGTGATGGCCACGCCGGACAGCGCGAACTTGACCACTTTGAGCAGAGAGGCACCGGCCATGACCGGGATGGCCAGATAGAAGGTGAACTCTGCCACACAGGCGCGGGACAGGCCCAGCAGCAGGCCGCCCACGATGGTGGCACCGGAGCGGGAGGTGCCGGGGATGA
>OMNT01003573.1_pt1 | contig 11158 bp, 19 predicted proteins | sample 1672551 | NCBI WGS metagenome assembly OMNT01 (sample SAMEA3136698, study PRJEB25190) | human gut metagenome
GCGACCGCCGCCGCGCACCCAGCGCAGATGGCCGCGACGCGGCCCCTGCGCACAGGCTTCTTCGCGAAGGGGTCGCGCGGCATGTCGAGCACAAACTCCGCAAGCCCCTTGTCCCCGCAACGCTCCGCGAAGCCCTCGCGGCTCGGGACGGTTCCTTCCTCCTCGTAGGCGGCGTAGAGCGCGTCGAGCACGGGTTCCACGGCATCCTGACCGCCGAAGGTGTCCACGTCGATGCCCAGCTCGTCGCCCTTGGCCTTCGCCTTTTGCAGGGCTTCGAGGATGAGCGACATGGCCTCTTCTTTGGGGCGCACGTTGACGCCCTTCACGGCTCCGCCTCCGTGTTCCTCCGGTTTGGGCATCTCCTGCGTGCCCTCCATATCGAACCCCTTCTTCTCGTCCTTCATGGTCTTATCCTTTCCCATCAAGACAGCCTCCCATGGCCGCCAACCTATATATTACTAAACAATCATCCCCCATGCCACGTGGCTGAGGATGAACAGCGCGAGCACCACCACAATCCATTTGAGGATGTTGAAGAGCTTGTCCGGCAGGGTGATGAGCGCAAGCCGCTCGATGCGCCGCTTCGCGAGCTGCACCATGCTGTCGATGTACTCCTCGCTCTTCTTCGTCACTTTGTCGAGGTTTCGGATGGTGAGCCTTTCGGCCTCCTGCTGGGCGCGGTTCACGCCGCTGAGCGCCGCTTGACGGGCGCTGCGCGTCTCATCCTGCGCATCTGAGCGGATGCGCGCGACCTCTTCCACTATCACTCGCATCTCTTGCAGGAGACTGTTCGTGTCTTTTACGAGCTGCCGATTGTTCGCCTCCTGCTCGCGGACGGCCTCATGGAGCCGCCGTGCCGCCGCGATGAGGTCGCTGTCGTCCACCTCTTGCTTCTCCAACTGCCGTCCGGCGTTGCGCATGTCGCGCGCCTCCTCGCTGAGGCCGACCGGCACCGTGTCGGGCGGGTTCGGCTTGCGCATCCCGTCGCTCCCGCGCTCGAAATGCTTGCCTTGTAGCTCCTCGCGGTCAATCGCCATCACGGCCACCTCCCGTACACGCCTTTCCCTTGGCCCGCGTGCGGACACGGAACGGCGCGAGGGCTATCACCTTGCACCCTGATAGGTTGTGCATGGCGTCGGCGACTGCAAACGCCGTTTCGCGGTCGGCGCATGTGGAGACGGGAACCCATCCGCCGAACTCCTGCGAGCCTGACCTCACCTCAACCACCCACGCCTGCTTCTTCCCGGTGCCCTTCATCGGCGCTCCTTGATGTGCGGGTCCTCGTTCTCGGGATAGATGTACCCGAATCGCCCGAGGGTGTTGACACAGCTCTGGCATTCCCTGTAATCCATGTCGCTCCTTCCTAAACTTACTATCATTATAGCACAATAGGTTGCTACGTAAATATATATTTCCGATATTTTCCACTCCCATCCGTGGGATTCTTTCATTATGCTGCCTTCGGCCACTAGCGCTTGCGATTCGGCTCCGTGCGCCCCATGTCCGACCGCTCCTCGTTCTGGACGGCATCGCCTGACGACTTAGTTGCAGCGCCCTTGCCGCCACGGGCGTATGGCACGTTCGCGGCCATCTCCACCCGCAGCTCATCCGCGCCGCGCCAGTAGGCGAGGATGGTGCGCCGCACCTCCGCGTCGCCAGCGACCTCTTCGGGCGGCTTGGGCAGCTTGAGCTTCGGGAAAGATTCGAGGTCGGTGCCCCGCAACCCGTGGGCCTGCTTGCGGTATCGGAGGTAGGCACCCTCAATTTCCCTGAGATAGGACTCCTTGATGGTCTGGATGCGCGCTGCCTCCGCCGCCTGCGCCTCCCGGTCGGCGAGGATGGCCTTGCCCTCCTCATGGAGGTGCGCGGCGAGGTTCGCATCGAAGGACCTCGCAAGCCCCTCGGGGCCGAGGTCGGCGTCGAGCCGCTTCACCGAGAAGGAGTAGCGGTTGTGGTCGGTGTCCGTGACGTACATCCGGCCTCTTCGGAACTCGGTCTCCACGCCCCAGCCCTCAAGCATCTCGCGGAACTCGTAGATGTCCTCGGCGCGCTGGGCGGCGATGCGGCACAGCTCGCGCAGGTTGTACTTGTACGACCTGCCGCCCCGCGCCTCGATTTCACGCTCGACCTTCGACGGCTGCTTCTTGTGGATACGGGAGTTCGCTTCGTCACGCTCTACCTGATGCAGGCCCCACTCGGCGTCCATATCGCGGATGCGGGAGGCGCGCTTCACCTTGGCGGACTTGCCCCGGCCCTCGTCAAGGCGGTTGCCGGTCTCAAGGTCGCTGCGGTTGATGACCATGTGGACGGCGTAGCGATGGGTCTTATCGGCCTTGCAGTATTCATTATGGACGGCGAACACGACCTGCTGATGCGGGTAGTGCTTCTGGGCGTACTCCTTGGCGTAGCGCAGGCAGTCATCAGGGGTGAGCTTGCCACCGTTGCAGCTACATTCCTCCGGCAAGAAACCGAGAATCTGGTGGTACAGGATTGTGTTTTTCGCGTCCACCAGCTTGCCGGTCTTCTTGTCCCGCACACGGCGCGACGCCTTGTTGTGGCCGAATCCCTCGCGCGTTTTCTCCATGTAGTACGCCCAGCGCTTGATGTCGGCACAGCCCTCCATGTTCTGGCTGTCCCGCAGCATGACCTTGCGGTCATCGTTGATATAGGCGCGGAGGTGCTTCTGATGACCCTTCTGCGTCACCGCGCGCTGCTTGATGATGGTCAACCTGCCCCAGCTCCCCTCGAATCTTCTGCGGTTAATTCCTGCGTTTGCGCTGTGCGCTATTCCACATGGCTGTTAGTCGGTAGTCATATGCCCTTCGTTATCGCGCAAATACGCCCGAAGGGGTTGATTAGGGTCGTAGCAAACCGTAACAGCAGCCCCAACCTCAGTTGTTGGCAATTTAGGAACCTGTTCCTGCCCGATGGGAATGGGGCCTAACTTGATGGAACGAGATACCATCTTGACCGATTCGGTAATCTCATAGCGCGCCCCTGCCACTACATACGAGACACGTACCCGCCAGTAGTCATATGGCCCCCAGATTCCAAACTGTTCGATTGCACCCAGACACTCTACGAAGCTGTCTCCGCTGTTACCAAACATCATCGCAGCCCTCTCGTTCTTCTCTCTCGTCCCTTTCTTGCAGCTCAAATCTCAGGCTGCGTGTTCTGCCGCCTTATCCCTGTGTTCCTTGACATAGGTAAAAATGGAAATCATCACTTTTGGCAGCCGTGAAACAAAGCCTGACGGCCTTAACGGTCACTCAACATGAGCAATTCGGCCCCGCCGTCCTCGGTAATTTTGAATCCACAAGATTCATTGTCCCAAAGACGAGCGATTTCCTCATTCTTACAGCGTCCTGCGGTTAGTTCCTTTGTTTGCCCCGTGCGCCGTTGGCTTTCGCCTCCTCCTCCTCGCGTGCCTGCATCACCCTTTCCCGGAAAGACTGGTACTGTCTCCTTACTTCGAGGCCCCAGCGCTTGTCCAGCTCGCGCAGGCGCTTCGCATAGATGGTGCATACGATGTCATCGCGCCCCTCGGAAAGCCGGTGGCCGGTCTTGAGATTGCTGCGGTTGACGATGATGTGCGCCGCATAGTGGGCACCGCTGTCATCGGAAACCCTCTGTACGGCGAGGACGACTTCATGGTTCGGGTAATATTCCTCCGCGTATTCCTTCGCATAGGTCATACAGTCCTCGGGGGTGAGCTTGCCGCCGCCGAGGTCGCATTCGTCCGACCGGAAAGAGAAGGTCTGCTGGAACATGAGAGGGTATCTTGGAAGGACGAGTTCGCCGGTCACCTTGTCCCGTGTGCGGTGCCCCGGCCTGTCATGGCCGAAGGCTCTGCGCGTCCTCTCCATGTGCTCGTCCCACCGACGCATATCCTCGCATGTCTCCATGTTCAGGCTGTCGCGGAGCAGGATGCCCTCTCCGTCGTTCACCAGACTGCTCAGACCCTCCAAGTTACTTTCAAAGATGTCGGTTTTCGTGATGCTTGTCATTTGATGTTCCTCCTTCTGATTTTTGAAATGATATGGATTCTGACGGGCCGCCCCTGTCCCTTATGGATGGGGCAGAGCGCCGCGTCGCTCTGCTTGTTTGCCGACCATCACGGGGCGCGGGCGTCGTCAACGGGGTGCGGATGCACCGGCGAAGCCCATGCCGTTGACGCCTCCCGTGGACCGTGATATTCCAGCTTGCTCACTGCTGCCTGTCATCGCCGTCATCCTCCTCATCCAAGATGTAGACACGGTGCCGTTCGGCCTCGCGTTTCAAATCGCCGAGTGCCTCCATCACGCGGAGGAAGACATCGCCCTCTCTGCCGAGAATGCGCTCCGCTTCTTCCGCATTGTGAGCATGGCCGCCGTAGGTGTTCAGAAACTTCATGTACTGGTTCAGGTTCACGCCTTGCTTGGTAAGTTCATATCCGAGCTTTTTCAAAGGGGCCGTGTCGATGACCGTTATGTTCAGGTTATCCGACTCGATGGCCGCGAAACGGATGTAGTCGGAAATGGTCATCCCCATTTTCTTAGCTTTGCGAAGGAGAGTCTTCCTTTCCGCGTCCGTGACCCGGCTACGAATCACCTTATCCCGTCTTACCATCGCTGGAACCTCCATTGTCAAGACTGCGAATCTGAGAGCTGGTAAACGGCGACGCCGCCGTTTTGGAAACGCTGAAATCGCGAAAATTGAATTGCGGCTTTCAAGAAGCAGTGAAGCGGGACTTCAAGGATGACGCCATCCGCATCAGGAGAACCCCCTTTCGGGAAGGACCCTAAGTCCGCCCGAAAGCAAGATGGTAGGGGAGGTGCGAATGGGTGCGTAAGCCCCATTTGTAGCTACACTACCTACATCTTGCAACTCGAAGAGCGGCCTTAGCCGGTGAGCACTGCTAGTATAGCAGTGCGAGAGCGCTCTCGGCATGGAAAAAGGGGTGACGCCACCCCTTTTTGTGTGCCGTGAGCGCGGTGCCCGACCGGAGGGAGGGCAGGCAACCGGGGCGACGCCGCCCCGGTTGCCTCACTCACCATGACGGAAGCAGATTCTATTTTTCGAGATTCAGTAAATCCATGTTCTTGGCGTAGTCGCACACATACCATGTACCACGCTCGACCACGATGCAGCCGACGGGAAGCATGACCAAAACAATGTGGTAGTTTTCATCTTCGACGTCGGTCAAGACCTCGATTTGGACGTCGGGGAAGAAGTCGTAGTAGTCGATGATGTCACGACAGCAACTATCGACACACATGTCGGCGACGACTTTGCCATTGTCGGAATCATAGACAAGCCAGCCATCATATTTATCGAGGTCGTCTGCATACGTCTTGAAGTCGATGATGCCGTTCCTGGTCTTCTGAGCAAAGGTGTTCAGCGTGCCGATGAGAAGAACACTGTCATAGTTCGTAGTCATCCTTCTGCTACTACTCTTCATCAGCCACCGCCGCATCGCGCGCATCCTCGGTCGCATAGAATGTGGAACGGCTGATTTCGGGAGCGTTCCCGTAGGACGGGTCCTCGCCCGCAAAGACGAGCATCCGCTCATCGCTTGTCCCCTCCATCTCGAAAGGCACGCTCATCAGCGGAGCGGAGAGGACTATGGTCCCGCCGTCGGTTTCTTCCCAGTCGCCGTTGGCCGCGTACTTCCCGTTGAAGAGCCATGTGCCGTCCCCGTCGATTTCAAGGGTCGATAGGTTGCCGCTGTCATCGACGCCGTACCATGTCCCGGTTACCGCGTCGCCTCCCGCGCATCCGGGTAGGAAGGGAAGGGCAGCGAGCATCGCCGCCGCGACCGTCCCGGCGAGGAACGACCTTCTCGTCATGGTCATGGATGCCTTCATGTCATGCTCCCTTCTCGCTGCGAACCGAGTCACTTGCCCTCGGAATCGAAAATCTCTATGAGGCGCTGGCGCTGACGGATTCCCACGCCCTTGACGCGGCGGCTCGGCGCGATGCCCGCCACGCGCATAATCAAATCCGCCTTCACGGAGCCGATGGCCGGAAGGCTCATGAGGAGCTGGCGGATGGGGATGCGCTGCGCGCGGGGGTCGTCCAAGGCTTCGGCAAGCGTGACCTTGCCAGCCTTCATGTCCCGCTTGAGTTCCGCGCGCTCGGCGCGGGCCTTCGCGGAAAGCACGAGGGCGGCGCGGCGCTGCTCTTCTGTCGGCATAGGGATGTTGGTCATAGTCGATTCCTCCTTTTGTTTTCTCAACCGCCAACGGCGGTTGCATATCGCCTTCATCGAACGGTGGATGCTTGCGGAAAGCTCGCTGTCGGGAACCCTGTGCGCGAGAACCAGACTGTCCTCCTCGCTGGACCACGGTCGCGGCCTAAAGCGGAAAGCGCTTCTCGCATAGTACCGTTTGTGCTGCTGTCGTTTGTGCTCCCTCTGTTTGATGGTCTTGATTCTGCTCATGGCTCGACGCCCAGCGCGTCGCGGATGCGGCGGGCGCATGATGCCCAAGAATCAACAAACACTCCCATCCTGCGAAGCGTCCTGTCATTCTCACCGCCGAAGCTCTCCATATCGTCCGCCAGCGCCAGCAGCGCGTCGCGGTCCACCAGCATCTTTAACGGCAAGCCTGACTCTCCATGCTTGTAGCGCGTTATGGCCGTCAGGATGGTGTCATAGAGCGTGTATTCCGGCTCGTCGCAGCCCTCTAAGCACTCGAAGCAAACTCGCGCCACGGTATCTAAATCGAATCCGTCCGTTGGCTCTATGAGGTCGGCGAGGCGGGACACGCTGGCCGACGTGTAGAGCGAGCCGTCGATGAGCAAGGGGTGCGTTTCCAGACCGAGTGCTTTCTGGATGGATTCGGCATGGACCCATTCGCTGTGTGCTGCTATATCGCGCAGACTCCGAGCCGCTGCGCGGCGCTCACCATCGGTTGCCATGCAACGCCTCCCCTGCCTATCCCAGCTCTTGCACCAGCAGGCGGTTGATGAGTTCCGTCATGCTCTCGCCCGTCTCGATGCGGTGGTTCCAGAGCTTGCGGTGCATCTCCTTCGGGATACGGACGTTGATAGCTACCAAGTCCTCGACCTCGCGCTCGGCGCGCGCGATGCCTGCCTGCTTGCGCTTCGACTTCGCGGCGGCGTTCATGAACGTGTTTCCCATGTCACTTACCTTCCTTCTTATCCTTCTCCTTCATCACGCCGTCGGCCAAATCCTCAAGGAAGGGGACCGCATGGCTGAGCGGCGCGTAGTCGGCAACGGACTTGCCCTCTCCCGCAGCCTGCGAGAGCGCGACCGCGCGCGGCACCTTGGCGAGGACGGGCACGCCCTCGGAATCAAGGAACTCCACGAGCTGGCGGTCGAGACGCCCGAAGGCGTAGTAGCCGTTGACGATGACGTAGAGCTTGGCTGCCGTGCCTGAGTCCTTGGCGATGTCGATGGTGCGCATTGTCGGCTCCATGTCGCGGGTGCTCGGGAGCATCGGCACGAGGATGAGGTCGGCGGCCCGGCACCAGTCGCCCATGCCGTCGCTCAGGGCACCGGCAGTGTCCACGATTTGAAAATCGCAGACCTCGGCGAAATCCGGGTCCTCGCAGACCTCGTGTACGGAGCCGCCCTGCGGGTCGGTGGAGACGAAGGCCACCGACATGCCCCGGCGCTCAAGAGCGAAGGCAAGCTCGTCCGCGAGCGTGGTCTTTCCCACGCCGCCCTTCTGGTTCAGAAACAAGACCGTATACATGTTTCTCCTTCCATCGGTCATTTGGTATTGCCATCGAAGGCGTCACCGCCTGCTTTGGATTTCCTCTGTCTGGTTTCCCGATATGCGGCGACCTTGCCCGCTATCGCACCGGCTGCGACAACCGTGGGAAAGAGGTATATGAAGAAATACATGACACATATCAAAGGCTCCATCCAGCACGCCCCTTCCGCATGTCCGCAGCCTAGAACTCACGGTCCTCGTCATACAGCTCCGGCGTCACCGTGGACGCCTGATAGGCTTGGCCTGCGGCCTGCGCGAAATCCGGGGACATCTCGTGCTGCTGCGCGGCGCGCGGGCTGATGAACTCAATCTCGTCCACTACGACATCGAGGCGGGAACGCTTCTCGTCATCCTTGAGATAGGTGCGGTAGCGCAGACGCCCCTCGACGGAGACCTTGAGTCCCTTGGTCAGGTGGTGGAAGAGCGCACCGGCGCGGTTCCCGTAGAGCACGCAGGCGATGAAGTTGGGATAGTCCTCCCACTCGCCGTTCTGCTGGTTCCTGCGGCGCTCGTTGACCGCCACCGTGAACGAGAGGACGGGGGTGTGCGTGTTGCTCGTTGCGCGCAGCTCCGCGTCCCGCGTCAGGTTACCCGCGATGAAGACCTTGTTGATTGCCATATCACTCTCCGTTTCCGTTGACGGCATGTGCCATTCCTACGCTGCATCTAATATAGCAAACTAACAAACTATGTAGCCATGCAGATAGGTTTCTACATATCCCTTTCACATATAACACGCCGGGAGGGGCCGTTTTTGCCAAAGGGAAGGCGGGGCGCAGCCCAAAGGCCGCACCCCGCCCGGAACAGCAGCGGTTCGTCTACACCGGCTCGTAGTGGGTGATGAGGTAGGTGTCCCCCGAGCAGGTCTGGAAGGCGATGCCGCCGTTTGCGAGCGCGAACCCGCTGACCTCGCCCCATGTGGTATCCCGCGCCACGTTGATGGAAGAGACGTACCGATAGGTCACCCCGTCCACCACCACATAGGATGGCTTCGAGGCAATCATCACCCCGCCGCTCGACCAGTTGTGCGCGCAGAAGTAGCCGGACTTCCACTGGACGACCGCGCCTGTGTCAATCTCGGCTTGCCCGCCCCAGATGTAGCTGACGTACCATGTGTCCGAAGACGACGCGCCGCTGGATGCTCCGCTTGAGGACGGGCCGCTTGACGCCGAGGCCGCTGCGGCGGCTGCCGCCCGTGCGTCTTCTTCCTGCTGCTCCGCCTTGGATGCCGCGTCCTCAAGCTCGGAAAGCGCCGCCTCCATATCCTTGTAGCCCATGCCCTCGGCGGAGGCCGCTTCGATGGCCGACTTCAACGCTTCACGCACCTCGCCGTCCGCCCAGCCGTCCGACGATTCGTACACCGACTGCGCTTTGTCCAGAGCGTCGATAAGACGTTCTTGGAGCTGGGCGGTGTACCCTTCCGCGAGGGCGTCGGATGCGGCCTTCAATGCCGTCCTCGCCTCGTCCGCCTCGGATGCGAGGCGGCTGTTCTGTTCAGCGGCCTGCTCAAGCTCGTCCGTGCTGCGATGCTCCGTCTCGGCATCGGCCTCCCAACCGCTTATCTCTCTCGCGCGCTCAAGTGCCGCTGACGCTGCTTCCTGCTTGCCCGCATCATCGAACTTGTCAGCCGTGATATACTCAATCACCGGTTCCGAGGCAGCTATCTGCTCCTCCAAGCCCGCAAGCGCGGCCTCGGCTCCGCCGACGCTCTCCTCGAAGGCATCTTCTGCCCGCGCCCGCTCTTGCGCCGTCCCGGCAACCGGCCATGCGATGAGGGCGAGTGACGCCGCGAGCATCACCAAGGCTCGCGCCACGCACACCAGCTCCGCCTTCCAGTCCTTCCTCATGTGCCCATCCTTTCCTTCGGTTCCCCCGTTGGCATCAAATATAGCAAACCATCAACCTAGACTGATAGCTAGATAACAAACCATATGTATTCTCCATATATATACACGTCGATAGGATGGTGGTTTGCCATCAAAAACAGGGCATCCTGTTTTTGGATGCCCTGTTGCTCCTCCTATGGAAGATGGCTCCCTCCCTAGATGACTGCATCTTTCAAAATCCCCTCCGGGTTCGGGTAGCAGCCGCGCATGGTGTGATGCCTGCTGACCGACCGGACATAGGGGCGCATCTCCGGGAGAAGCTGCCAGATGGCCTCGTGCTCGCTCTCGGCCCTGCAAACGGCGGTGTCCATACCGGCCTTGTTCTTGCGGGTCGGAACCCGGCGCGAAAGCTCGATGCGGTAGTAGTTCATGGCTGTCATCCTTTCTATCCCTCGTCCTCGGGTTCGTATTCCTCCGTCCATATCTCATCCCGGTCGATGTGGCCGTAGGTGTAGCCGTCGTCATTCTTGAGGTACACGGGCATGTCCTCATCGAACTGGCTCAGCACCTCGATAAGTGCGCCGACTGTGAGGGTATCTGGGCACTGCTCCGGGGTGTACCCGCTGCGGTTGCCTTCCAGCTTCACGAACTCCATCTCGCGTCCTTTCCCTTCAAGGTTCGATGTAATCAATATAGCAAACTAGCAAACTATGCCGATAGGAAAACAGGAACCTACACAATACATCCATAGTGGAAGGGACATCCCGGTTCGGGACGCCCTTCCTTTCCTCTATACGCCATCGGACAGGTCGATGCGCTTGACCGGGCAGGTCGAGCACCAGAAGATACCGCTCCCGTCGGCCATCGGTCCGCGCCTCCGGCAGGCAAAGCACACCATCGACCGCCCCTTCATCACGTCCTCTGCTGACCCCACGGGTGCATCCTCGTAGCACCAGTTGCAGCCTCCCGACCGCAAGCCCATGCGAATCGCGCGGACGATGTGCGCGTGTGAGCATTTCGTGGCAGCCGCCGCCTCAACGACCGAATCGAACACCTCTCCCGTGTCGATGCAACGAACCTTCCTCATTCCTGTCCCACCTCCCAGTAGAAGCCGTCGCACCAGCGGGACATGACCCGCTTGGCGATGGCTTTGTTCTTATAGGTTTTCTCCACGCGGGTGTAACCGGCGCAGAACACGAGTCTCGCGCGCCCGTCCCTATACTCGGTGATAGACGCCCTCCCGCCGTAGGCGAGCTTGTAAATCGTCCTCTTCATAATCTTCATAAGCGCCTCTCCCTGATGCCCTTTCTTACTGGCAATATAGTAACCTATAAAGATAGCATGGTAGGAAAATACACCGAATCTGCAAAAGCCCGAATGGGTATGGGAAAGGGCCGCACCGGCAACCGGCACGGCCCCACTCCATGGCTTCCTTATCAACGCGATTCAGTGCTTAGCCTTTTCAAGTCTTGGCACTGCCCCTCTATTCTCCGCGCCGCTTATCAACCGTATCTATTCCGTATCGGTTCGTTCCCGTGCGAATCCGTATCTGTTCAATCCGCTCAGTTCCTTTTCACACCATTCAAGCTCCGCCCTTTCGTGGGCTATCTG
>OMNT01003579.1_pt1 | contig 11139 bp, 12 predicted proteins | sample 1672551 | NCBI WGS metagenome assembly OMNT01 (sample SAMEA3136698, study PRJEB25190) | human gut metagenome
GCCCCAAAGCGGCTTTCTCAGGAAGGGAGCGCGGGCACCGGAGGTGAGCGCGGCCAGTGGCCGATTCAGCGAACCGGAGGTGCGGCACGAAACGAGCAGGCGACCGTTAGGGAGCATGCGACGATTGAGTGCCGCGGCCCCTTTCTTTCTCCCGAAAGAAAGGGACCCTCGCAAAAAAAGAATCAAACTCTCCTATATCTTTCGTATATCCGCGCCCAGCTCGCGCAGCTCGACATGGGACTGGAGGACCGTCTGGGCCAGCCCGTCGGTCTGCTCTCGGGCGGTCAGCGGCAGGCGATCGCTTGCGCCCGTGTGCTTAGCGGCAAAGATCCTCGCCTTTTGATCATGGATGAGCCCACCGCCGCGCTGGGCGTAAAGGAGACGGAAGAGATATATCAGCTGATGTTCCGCAGTCGGGAAGCTAGCGCAAGCGTATTACTGATTTCGCACAATATGGCAGACGTATTTCGCGTTGCCGACCGCATAACGGTATTGCGTCTTGGCAGGACAGTGGCCCAGGTCCGAAAAGACGAAGTGACATCAACGCAGATAGTAGGGCTTATCACAGGAGCGATCGAGCATCTGTAGATACAGTCGCAGGGTAGGTGGGAGACCGAGATACGCGAAAGCGACAGATGCATGCTCTGCCATAGAGAGGAATGTTTTGAATGAACAACGGAAATGTGAGCCGGCAAAGGAGAGAGGCGATCAGAAATGTCCTGATGGGAAACAAAGCATTGTTTATTCTCATCGCCATGGGCATTGCCTTGACTCTGATGTCGCCCTATTTTTTGACGAAAACGAATCTATTGAATGTGCTTCGGCAAGTCTGCGTAAGCACACTTCTATCCGTTGGTTTTACGGTCGTCCTGGCGTCGGGGCACATGGATCTTTCCGTCGGCAACCTTCTGGGTTTGAGCGGAATGATTCTGGCCAAACTTATCGTTGAAGCGCACGTGCCGACGGCACTCGCGATCGTGATCACGTTGATATTTTCAGTGTTCTGCGCGTCGATCAACGCCAGTCTCATTACCTGGTTCCAACTTCCCCCCTTTATTGTTACGATGGCCACACAGTACATCTTCAGGGGTACGAACTATCTGATCTCGCGCTTGATCCCTATTACCGGTCTTCCCACGGAACTTACGTTCATCGGGCAGGGGTATTGGCTCGATGTGCCGGTACCGGTATATATCATGCTGGTAGTGGTCATCATCATGTGGATTGTAATGGACAATACGAAATTTGGCCGTTATGTTCTTGCCTGTGGTGGAAATGCGGATGCGGCGAGGGTCTGCGGCATCAATGTGAACGCGATGCGCCATTATGTCTACATGTGCGGCGGTTTCTGTACGGGCCTGGCGGCGGTTGTAGCTACGGGGCGTGCCGCTTCGGCGCAGGTTGCGGCCGGTCAGGGAATGGAAATGGATGCGATCGCCGCGGTCGTCATCGGTGGTACCTCGATGAAAGGCGGAAATGCAAATGTGCCTGGCACATTGTTTGGATGCCTGATTGTTGGCGTTGTCAATAATGGTCTGAATCTGTTGCGGATCAACTCCAACTGGCAGGTCGTCGCCAAGGGCGTCTTGATCCTCATCGCGGTGATTATCGATGTGGTTTCTGCAAGAAGTTATGCAATTCGGTTGAACAAACAGGCGGCTCGCTCTAACGATTAGTCGAAAAGGAGAGGTATTTGTGAGTATCGGAACGATCAAGATCAGCCAAATATCTGTTTGCACATGGGATCTTGAAAAGGCGGAAAAATGTTATACGGCGATCCTGGGAATCGAACCGGAGTGGATGCATCTGCAGCCCTTCGATAAAGTTCCCGCATTGACGAACGGTACGCCGGATCATGGAATGCAGCACATTGAGTTTCTTGTGTATCACTTGGCTGACGGCGTAAAGCTGGAGGTGTATGGCCCCTGCCCCAAGGGCACGCCGGCGCAGACGTTCCTGGAAACACATGGTCAGGGCGTGATGAACTTTGCGTTTACGGTTGACGACCGGCAGCAGGCATATGAGGAGATCGGTAAAGTCTGTGCCGCGCAAGGACCATACCATGAGGGTTTCTTCCCCGGTGCGACCTATTCGTTCGTGGATACGTTCAGGGAACTGGGCGTGGAGCTGAATGTCAAGCAGCTGACCGACAATACCGCTTTGATTCCAGAGATCGTAAAAAAGTACAGCAAGGATTAAGGAGAAAGCAGAGAAAGCAGCGGAGGAGGACGGATCGCAAACGATCCGTAATGAATAATTATGAAAGCACTGATTATTGGTGGAACGGGTACTATCAGCAGGGCAGTCACGCAGTTGGTTTCGCAGGACCGAGATTGGGAACTCTACCTGTTCAATCGCGGGAACCATATGGATCAAGTCCCGGAAAACGTGCAGGTCATCAAAGGGGATATCACAAATGAGGCGGAGGCATCCGCGCTGTTGAAGGACATGCAGTTTGACTGTGTGGCTGAGTTCACGGGCCGTGAACCGGCGCAGGTCGAGCGCGACATTCGCATCTTCAAGGGCAAGACCAGGCAGTTCATTTTTATCAGCACCGCCGCAGCGTATCAGACGCCGCCGCCGTCTCCGTTTATGACGGAAGGCATGCTGCAGAACAATCCTTACTGGGAGTATGCCCGCAACAAGATCGAATGCGAAAAGCTGTTGCTCAAAGCATTTCGGGAAGATGATTTCCCAATCACGATCGTGCGTCCAAGCCACACCTATTGCGAGGATATGATCCCCTTCTGCCTGCAGGCTGGTCCGCACAGTTGGCCGGTGATTAAGCGCATGCTGGACGGGAAGCAGATCATTGTCCCGGGCGACGGTTCGGCGCTGTGGACCATTACGTTCAACGAAGACTTTGCCAAGGGCTTCAAGGGGCTGATGTGCAATCAGCACGCCATCGGCGAAGCGGTGCATATCACCACGGATGAATCCCTGACTTGGGACCAGATGGCACAGGCCGTGGCCGATGAGCTGAATGTGGAATACAAACCGTATTATATCGCCACGGACGCGCTGGTGGCCATGAATCCCGAACTTGGCGGCGGACTGAACGGAGACAAGCGTCATTCTGTGATCTACGACAATATGAAGATCAAACGCCTTGTTCCCGGCTATTGCGCGACCATCAGCTGGCGCGTAGGCGTGCACCGCGCCCTGCAGAAGATCATGGCTACGCCCTCTCTGCGCGTAGAGGATCCGGCGTTTGACAGTTGGTGCGATCAGGTCATCGAAATTTATGATGCGGCGCTAAAGAAAGCCAGCGCGTTGGATTATAAGTTCGAATGAGCTGCTTTGGGGGTATTGCGCGGACGTTGCGCTGTTCAATAAGCCCCGGATTTGCGATGCGGCTCCGTAGAATATACGGAGCCCATATTTCCTGTATATAAGGGAGGTATTTAAATGGATCTCGTAAATCATGCCTATGTGCTCACTGCTCTGAAGAAACTGGAAAGACAGGAGGTTCCGATGCCCGAAGTGGGACCGGATGACGTCCTGGTCCGCATGGGTGCGATCGGTGTTTGCGGCAGCGATGTGCATTATTACAACCATGGACGGATTGGCGATTTCGTGGTCCAATCCCTTTATTCTTGGACACGAGTGCGCGGGAGTCGTCGTAAAGACGGGCGAACGGGTAAAAAACATCAAAGTGAACGATCGCGTTGCGCTTGAACCAGGCGTGCCCTGTGGAAAATGCCAGATGTGCCGAAGCGGGCATTATAACCTGTGTCCGGACGTGCGCTTTCTCGCGACGCCCCCATACGACGGCTGCCTGATGGAGTATGTGGCACATCCCGCCGAATATACGTATAAGCTTCCTGACAATATGACGCTGGAACAGGGCGCCTTGGTGGAGCCGATGGCGATTGGCATGAATGCGGCTTTGACCGGTCGCGTGAAGGTAGGAGACAGAGTCGTGGTGCTGGGCGCCGGGTGCATCGGATTGGTCACGATGCTGGCGGCGAAGGCGAGCGGAGCGGCTTCGGTGATCGTGACAGATACGATACCTTTGCGCCGCGAGACAGCCTTAAAATTGGGCGCCGATGCCGCATTGGATGCTGACGGCGAGGTGTTGGCGGAAGTCATGAGGATCACGGATGGATGCGGAGCGGATGTGGTGATTGACTGCGCGGGATTTTCGGCAACGGTGCGCACTGCGCTGGAACTTGTCCGTCCGGCAGGCAGGATTGTGATTGTAGGCATGGGCGCGGAGCGTCTGGATGATATCCCCACAGGGCCGATCTACAGTAAGGAGATATCGCTCACAGCGATTTTCCGTTATAAGAATCTCTACCCCGCGACGATCGCGGCGATTGCGAGTGGAAAGATCGACATCAATGGCATCGTCACCAAGAGATTTACATTTGATGAGGTGGATGAAGCCTTTATCTCTGCCGAAGAAAATCCCACAGAGACGGTGAAAAACGTGATCCTGCTTACAGACGCTGAAAAAGGAGAATGAGAATGCAGAAGGCAAAAATCACGCTGGACAAGTCGTATGTGATCGGCAAGATTGATCCGCGAATGTTCGGTTCTTTTATTGAACATCTTGGTCGCGCTGTTTATGGCGGCATCTATGAGCCGGATCATGAAACCGCGGATGATCTGGGATTCAGAAAAGACGTGCTTTCGCTGGTTCGCAAGCTGAATGTTCCCGTGGTGCGTTATCCGGGCGGAAACTTTGTGTCCGGTTTCAATTGGGAAGATTCGGTTGGACCGCGTGAGAAGCGCAACAAACGTTTGGACTTGGCGTGGTTTACGACCGAGACGAACGAAGTAGGGCTGCATGAGTTCTATGATTGGTGTCAACGGGCGAACAGCAGTCTCATGTACTGCGTCAATCTGGGCACGCGCGGACCGGAAAATGCCCGCGATATCGTGGAGTACTGCAACCATCCCGGCGGAAGCAAGTATTCCGACATGCGTATTTCCAACGGAAGGAAGGATCCATTCAGCGTCAAGCTCTGGTGCCTCGGCAACGAGATGGATGGACCTTGGCAGATGGGACACAAGACTGCCTATGAATATGGGCGGATCGCGAACGAGTCCGCAAAGCTAATGCGTTGGGTAGATCCATCCATCGAGCTGGTTGCATGCGGTTCTTCAAAGCGCGTCATGCCCACCTTTGGAGAGTGGGAGCTCACGATGCTGGACGAGTGTTATGAAAACATAGACTATGTGTCGCTCCACCGCTATTATGAAAATCCCACCAACGATGTGCCTGGATTTCTTGCGCGCACGATGGATCTGGATGATTTTATCAAAACGGTCGTCTGCATCTGCGATTCGATCAAGGGAAAAAAGAATTCCAAAAAACAGGTCAACCTTTCTTTTGACGAATGGAATGTATGGTATCACTCCAAAAAGCAGGACGAAGAAGTCTGGAAGCGCGACAAATGGGGCCGTGCCTTGCCGCTGCTCGAGGATGTCTACAACTTTGAGGACGCTCTCTTGATGGGATGTATACTGATTACGTTCCTGAAAAATGCGGATCGCGTGAAGATCGCTTGCCTTGCGCAGCTTGTGAACGTCATCGCCCCGATCATGACGGCGAACGGCGGCCCCTGTTGGGAACAGACGACCTTCTACCCCTTTATGCATGTTTCCAATTATGGACGTGGCGTAGCTCTGCAAACGCTTGTGGATTCGCCGGTCTATGATTGCGCCGACTATGAAAATGTGCCCTACATTTGTGCGATGGCAACCATGGACGAAGCGAATGAAAGCGTTACGGTATTCTGCGTCAACAGGCACATGCATGAGGACTTCTGCCTTGACCTTGATATGCGCGCCTTTGGCAAGATGCAGATGGAGTCTCACATCCTCTTGAAGCACAGCGATGTGAAGGTGACCAACACGCGCGGAAATCCGAACAATGTCATGCCTGTCGAAGTGCCTGTGCGCGCGACGGCAGGAGAGAAGGCATCTGTCCAAATCCCGGCCCTGAGCTGGAATGTGTTGCGCTTTCGTATGTGCAAATGACAGTGGATTGAACGCAGGAGGTTGATGCCCTATGAAAACGACCGTAGTAACCGGCGCTGGAAGCGGGTTGGGCTATGAGCTTACGCGTTTGCATGCGGAAATGGGCTGGCAGGTGTTCGCATTGGAAATCAGGATCAGCGATGCGCTTTGTGAGTTGCAGCAACGTTACCCTGCGCTGATCCACGTGATCCAGTGCGACATTGGTAGTACCCCGTCTGTAAACAATGCCATCGAGGAAGTACGCCGCTCCATAAAGCATATCGACCGCCTCTACAACAATGCCGGATACGACCTGCCCGCAGATAAGGTCACTCTGGATAAGGTAGACCTTGATTATTGCCAGCAGTTTTATAATGTTAATGCGGTTGGGCCGCTGCGCGTTGTAAAGGCTGCGCTGGACATGTTGGGGGAAGGTTCGATGATCATCAACACGTCCTCCGAGGCGGGATCCTTGGGCATACAGCATGGTCAGATCAGCTACGGCTATTCCATGTCCAAAGCGGCGATGAATATGGGCGCACGGATCATGGACAACTGGCTGTCTCATCGCGGTGTTCAGACACTCATCATTCATCCTGGCAGGATGCGTTCCGCTTTGCGGGGGCCACACAGCAATATCGACCCATGGGAAAGCGCGGAAGGCATCCTCAGCTTGATCGATCGCTTGCCGGAGATGCCGTATGAATGGAAGTTCTACAATTACCGTGGTATACCCTATCCCTGGTAATGCCGTGAAGATCCAAACAGATACGTGAGGAGGGAAAGAGCGTGTCCAAGAATCATCGGGCTCTTGTACATGTGGCGCTCAGAGCCAAGTGCTATGATACGATGTACGACTTCTATGTGAACAAACTCGGAGGCAAAGAGATATTTCATCTGAACCATGACTGTTTGCCTGGGGGAGAGGGAGACGAGAGCATTTGGCTTACTTATATTGGTTTTGGTGACGGTCAGTATATAGAAATGTTTACGGATAAGTATGAGGGGGAAAATGAGGTCGGCGGCACTTCATTTAGAAGTTTGTGCCTTGAAGTCGGCCACATGGTGCTGGCGCTGAAAAATCTCGAGTCAATGGGCATCCCCATTTACGACGCGCCAGGCGGGGACCCCGTTTATCCTCCGTTTGCAGCCATAGAGCCAAGTGACAGCGGCGCGCTCAGCGCGTATATCCAGGACCCCGAAGGGAATTGGATTGAATTGCTGCAATGTCTTCCCAACAGTATGCAAGTCGTTTGTGTCTAATCGCTTTTTCAAACGCGTCGTCTGAGGAGGATGTAGAAGATGCACTGTTACGTTCACGGGATTATGAATTGCACCTTCGCGTGTAACAAGTTTGAGGAGACCGTAAGGTTTTACCGCGATACGCTGGAAATGGAACACGTGTACACAATTCGCGACGAAAACGGTTGTCCGCTCAAGACCTGTTTGCGGATTGCAGACCGTCAGTTTCTGATCCTTCTCAATGAGCCGTACAGAAAGAGCAGGGGATGGAACAACCTTAGTTGTACGCACATAGCGATTCTGGTAGAGGACATCTTCCAATTTGCCAAAGAGATGGAGTCCAAAAATGTACTGCTCACAAAGGGTCCGAGCGTAAATCGAAAGTATTTGCGCGTGCCTTACGTATGCGATCCGGAGATTGCGCCATGCGGTTCTTACACAGCCTGGGTCCAGGATCCAGAGGGGAATGAAGTGGAGTTTATGCAGTACACAAAGGCAAGTATGCAGATCAGCTGTTACCCCAACTGAACGCCGACATGGAAAACCGCACGCCATATTTTTGAAAGAGGACGTTTGCAATGAATGTTAAGGGTAAATCAGTAATGATCACGGGCGCTGGCGGCGGTCTGGGAAGCGAAATGGCCAGACTACTGTGCGCCAGTGGCGCGGTGGTTTACGTTCTTGACCTGGACAAAGCGCGAAGCGAGGCCGTCGTGATGGAGATTGTCGCCAAAGGGCAGACGGCGTATAGCATCCAGGCGGATGTTACCAACGAGGACGCGTGGAGAGCGGCCGTGAATTGTGTTGTTGAGACCAGTGGAAGGCTGGATGTTCTTGTAAACAATGCCGGCATAAACATTCGCAAGACGATTGAAGAGATGAGTATTGACGAATGGAATACGATGATGAAAGTAAATACCGGTTCGGTGTTCCTTGGCTGTAAATACGCGATTCCCGTAATGCGCAGACAGGGCGGGGGATGTATCATCAATATCTCGAGCGTGTGTGGTCTGATCGGTCACAAGTACACTCCCGAGGCATATACCGCCAGCAAGGGCGCGATCACGATGCTTACAAAGGCAGTTGCTTCCCGCTATGCAAAGGATGGTATACGTTGCAATTCCGTGCATCCCAGTACGGTCGCGACGCCCTTCGTTCAAGAGCTGTTCAAGGATCCTGCCCGCAAGAGCGAGCGGCTGGGAGAGGTTCCGTTGGGCCGCCTGGCCAGCGCCACAGATGTTGCAAACGCGGTTTTGTACCTTTCCAGTGAGGAAGCAAACTTCATCAATGGTGTTGCGCTGCCGGTCGACGGAGGTGTGACCTGTTATTAAGGAGTGGTGGTATCTATGCGTTACAGTGCAGAGGAGATCCGTGCATTAAAACTACGAGCCGCGCAGTTGCGCGGAAATATTGTGGAAATGATGTCGCCAGGCAAAGTCGGCCATCTGGGTGGGAGTTCTTCCATTGTCGACGTCGTTGCGGCGTTATACTTCAAGCACATGCGGGTATTTTCGGATCCAAAGGATCCGCGTCGCGATCGCTGTGTGTTTTCCAAAGGGCATGCTGTTTTGGCACAATACGCGGCCTTTGTTGAATTGGGCTATTTTGACCGCGAAGAACTCAAGAAAGTCAAGACGCTGGATGGGACGCTTCAAGGGCATCCGGATATGGACCATACTCCGGGAATTGAGGCTGTCACAGGTTCTCTTGGACAAGGGCTAAGCATCTGCCTAGGCATGGCGCTGGGATTGAGATTGGACGGCGGCGCAAGTCGCGTTTTCTGCATCGTGGGCGATGGCGAACAGGACGAGGGGCAGATATGGGAAGCAGCTATGGCTGCGACCGCGTATAAGGCCGACAATCTGTGTGCCATCATAGATCGCAACAATGTACAGGCGACAGATACCATTGAGAATGTGCTGCCAAACGGTCAACTGGCAGAGAAGTGGAGCGCTTTTGGCTGGCATGTGATCGAGATCGACGGCCATGATATGTCTGCGGTGCTGGGCGCGCTGGACGAAGCAGACGCAACGACGGATAAGCCTACGGTTATCATCGCGAACACCATCAAGGGAAAGGGCTTTCCGTTTGCGGAAGGCAAGAGCGCTTTCCACAATGCTGCGATGAACGAAGAACAATATGCGCTTGCACTGAAACTAGTCGACCAGATGAAGAAGGAGGCAGAGCAATGACCTTAAACATGCGCACTGCTTATGGCGAGGCATTGCTGGTGCTGGGGCACAAGGATCAAAAGATTGTGGCGCTGGAGGCCGACTTGGGCAAAAGCACGATGTCCATTCTGTTTGGCAAGGAATTTCCGAAACGCTATTTCCAGATGGGTATTGCCGAGGCCAATATGATCTCTGCTGCGGCAGGGCTGGCACTTACAGGGCATATCGCTTATGCCAGCACATTTGCTGTATTCGCTTCCGGCCGCCCTTACGACCAGATCCGTTCCAGCGTGTGTATTCCGAGGTTGAATGTAAAAATATGCGGTTCTTCGGCAGGGCTTTCTGACTTTGGCGACGGAAAAACGCATCAATCCGTGGACGATATTGCGTTGATGCGCGTTTTACCGAACATGAAAGTGTTTTCTCCTGCCGACGCCAACGAAGCCTACAAAATCACGCTGGCGATGGCTGATATTCCGGGCCCATGCTATATCCGTCTCAACCGCAATGATGTTCCTGCTGTGACCTCGGAAAGCGATTCCTTTGAATATGGGAAAGCCAAGCTGATGCGTGATGGAACGGACTGCGTGTTATACGCGACCGGATATATGGTTCACCAGGCATTGGAAGCAGCCGGGATATTGGAAGCGGAGGGGATATCTCTTCGCGTGGTGAACATCCATACCATCAAGCCGCTGGATGAGGAAGGCGTCCGCCTGTACGCCGCCGGCATGAGAGCGGCAGTTACCGCAGAAGAGGCAAGCATCTATGGCGGGTTGGGCAGCGCGATCTGTGAAACCCTGTGTTCCGGCAATTCCGCCTGCCGCCTGCCGGTGCTGCGGGTAGGGATTGAGGATTGCTTTGGAACGTCCGCACAAAAATACAGCGAGCTGTTGGCTGCGTATCATCTTACCAGCAAAGATATTGCCGCCAAGGTCAAGCAGGCGCTGGAGATTGGCTAAAGGAGGAATTTGGATGAAAATTGGATTTATTGGTTTGGGGATCATGGGCAAGCCCATGGCGAAGAACTTGATCAAGGCCGGTTTTGATGTCGTTGTTGCCGACAGATTTTCCAATTGCGCCGTAGAGGAAGTCGCTCAGTGCGGGGCGAAGTCCGGAGCCTCTAATATGGAGGTGGGCGCTCAGGCAGATATACTCATTACGATGGTTCCCAATTCTCCTGAGGTCAAAGAGGCCTTGTTTGGCGAAGACGGGGCCGCAAAGACGATGCGGCAAGGATCTATCGTGATAGATTGTTCCTCCATCAATCCCATTGCCTCTCGCGAGATATATGCCGAGTTACAGAAAAAAGGCATCGAGATGCTGGATGCGCCGGTTTCCGGCGGAGAGCCCAAGGCCATCGACGCCACTTTGGCGTTTATGGTGGGCGGCAAGGAAGATGTATTTGAAAAATGCAAGCATATACTACTCGCAATGGGGTCTTCGGCGGTTCGCTGCGGCGAGATCGGCGCCGGCAACGTCGCCAAGCTGTGCAACCAGATCATTGTTGCCGCGAATATCGCTGCGTTGGCGGAAGCGCTCATGCTTGGCCAACTTGCGGGTGTTGAGGCGGATAAAATCTTCAATGCCATAAGGGGCGGCTTGGCGGGTTCCACAGTCATGGAGGCAAAGGCTCCCTTGATGATGGATCAGAATTTCAAACCGGGTTTTCGTATCAACTTGCACATTAAGGATTTGAACAATGTGGTCGCCACTGCCAGCGCTGTGGATTCGCCGATCCCGTTGATACAGAGCGTGT
>OMNT01003589.1_pt1 | contig 11114 bp, 9 predicted proteins | sample 1672551 | NCBI WGS metagenome assembly OMNT01 (sample SAMEA3136698, study PRJEB25190) | human gut metagenome
AGAGCGTGTCAAAAAATTTTTTGACACGCTCTCAAGCCCGTACGGAGATTCCGTACGGGCTTGTTTCTGCTTTTTTCGGAAATTGATTTGCCGCTGCCGCGTGGGCGTGGTATACTAAAGGAAAAGAATGCCCGGTGTAAGCACTGGGCGCACGTCGATTTGTCCGGCAGAAAGGAGCTGCGTATGAAAATTGAGACGCCGCATATTGTTGCAGAGGAATTTGATTTTGCCCCGACGGTTCTGATGCCCGGGGACCCGCTGCGGTCAAAGTATATCGCGGAGCATTACCTGCAGGAGGCGCGCCTGGTCAATAATGTCCGGGGGGTCCAGGGGTATACGGGCCTGTATCACGGGACGCCGGTCTCCGTCATGGCCTCCGGCATGGGGATGCCGTCCATCGGGATCTACTCCCACGAGCTTTTCACCCGCTTTCACGTGGAGAATATCCTGCGCATCGGCTCCGCCGGGTCCATCTCGCCGGAGATCAAGGTTCGGGATATCGTCATCGGTCAGGGGGCCTGCACGGATTCCCGCTGGGCTGCCCAGTTCCACCTGCCTGGAACCTTCGCGCCTATTGCATCCTACCGGATGCTCTCGACCTGCGTCGATGTTTGCCGGCAACTGCAGGCGCCGTGGCATGTGGGCAACCTGCTGACCTCGGATTATTTCTATGGTGACCACGAGGCCGTCCCTGAAGGGCTGGATTCCCCCTATGCCTGGAGCAAGATGGGCGTGATGGCCATTGAGATGGAGGCGGCTGCATTATATATGAATGCTGCCCGTTATGGCAAGAATGCCCTGGCTATCTGCACGATATCCGACCATGTCCTGACCGGCGAAGGGCTCAGCGCCCAGGACCGGCAGGCGTCGTTCACCCAGATGATGGAGGTCGCCCTGGAGACGGCCTGTGTCCTGGACCGGGAGAGGAGCTGAACGCAAAGTGAAGCGTGTATTTTTGATCGTTTTGGACTCCTGCGGCGCCGGCGCGCTGCCGGATGCCGCTCAGTTTGGGGATGACAGCAGCGTCAATACCCTGCGCAGCTGCGCGGGGACCGGGCTTTTAGAGATCCCCAACCTGCGCCGCGCCGGCCTCGGCCTTGTCCCGGGGCTGGAATTTCTGGGCGGGACAGATGCCCCCCGGGGCGCTTGGGGCAAGATGGCAGAGCGCTCCATGGGGAAGGATACGACCATCGGCCACTGGGAGATTGCTGGGATCATCTCGCCCAAGCCGCTGCCGGTCTATCCAAACGGCTTTCCCCAAGATGTGCTGGATGCCTTTTCGAAGGCGACTGGCCGGGGCGTCCTGGTCAATCGGCCATATTCCGGCACCCAGGTCATAGCTGATTACGGCGATGAGCAGGTGCGGACGGGGAAATTCATCGTCTATACTTCGGCGGACTCCGTTTTCCAGATCGCGGCGCATGAGGACGTCGTGCCCCTGGAAGAGCTCTACGCCGCCTGCCGCGCGGCCCGCAAGATCCTACAGGGGGACCACTGCGTCGGCCGTGTTATCGCTCGGCCCTTCACCGGGACAAGCGGGCACTATACCCGCACACCCCACCGCCACGATTTTTCCCTGGAGCCGCCGTCGGCGACCATGCTGGATGTGCTGCAGGCGGCGGGCTACGGTACCATCGCCGTCGGGAAAATCTATGATATTTTTGCCGGGCGCGGCATCAGCGAGCACGTCTATACAGAATCCAATGCCGATGGCATGGAAAAGACACTGGCGTACGCCCGGCGGGATTTCACCGGCCTGTGCTTTACGAACTTGGTGGATTTTGATATGCTCTATGGCCACCGCCGCAACGCACCGGGCTATGCCCAGGCGCTGAACGCATTTGACGCCTGGCTGCCGCGGCTGTTGGCCAGCCTGGGGCCGGAGGATCTCGTCCTAATCACCGCCGACCACGGCTGTGATCCAACCTATACAAAGACGACGGACCACACCCGGGAATATGTCCCGCTGCTGGCGCTGGGGCCGCGGGTAAAGCCGGGGGCGCTGGGCATCCGTGCAACGTATGCGGACGTTGCTGCTACCATCTGCCAGGCGCTGGGCGTCCCGGCACAGCTGGCAGGGGAGAGCTTCCTGGCGGCGTTGGGCTGTGCGGGAGAGGGGGCGAGGCGATGAAACCGCAGGCAGAGACTCTGCTCCAAGCTGCCCTCCGGGTACGGGAGAACGCATACGCGCCGTATTCGCATTTCTGCGTCGGCGCGGCGCTCCTGGGCGCTGACGGCGTTGTTTACACCGGCTGCAACGTGGAAAATGTGTCCTTTGGCGCGACGAACTGCGCGGAGCGGACAGCGCTGTTTTATGCGGTCAGCCAGGGCTGCCGCACCTTTCAGGCGCTGGCTGTCGTCGGCGGGCCAGCCGGGCCGATCCAAGCTGTGTGCTCACCATGCGGCATCTGCCGGCAGGTGTTGGCAGAGTTTTGCGGTCCAGATTTCCCAGTTTACCTCTGGGACGGGCGCGCCGCGCCGCAATGTGTGCCACTTTCGCGGTTGTTGCCCGCCGCGTTTTCTGCAGCCGCGCTGGGGAAAATCCCAAAAAATGAATGAATAACGAATAAAAATACGGATAAACCATGCGTACCCAACTAGAGTGTTCGCAATTTTAATAAAAAAGTGCCGGAAAAGCGACTTGGAATTCACTGATAGGGAATAGCGAGACACAATAAACGACTACCAAAAGCGGACCACCAACTGGGAAGGAGTTTTGTAAAAACTCACCGAAAAAAGTGCACAAAACAGCGGCGGAAATCGTCCGGATTTGCCGGAAGGCATTTGGGAAATTTGGCGGATGAATTTGTAATACAAAGCAAAACGTCCGGGAAAGAGCATAAAAATCACCAAAAACAGACGGGATAATTTGGCAAGACAGACAAATGCATCTGGAGACTATAGTGCGATATTCACAAATGCGGGATTTGATAATTTGCCAATAGTGCCAAAAAATCATTTTCGCTGAAAAATTCATTGCTATTTGAAAAAAATCGTGCTATCATTTTACTTGTAAATCACGTGTGAGTTTAAGAACGAAATCTGTCGAATGGAAATTTCTATTCGATACTGTTGAATGCAAATTTGTTTTATTAGCCGTATTTTCCCGTAGGCAAAAATCGGCTTGCAAATAGTATACATTCACACATCAGGAGGAACAAACATGACACAAGAAGAAATTTTGGCAAAAATCGCAGAAGCAATTGCTGACGGCGACGAAGACGAAGCTGTCGAACTGGTTAACAAGGCATTCGAAATGGGTCTGGACCCGATGACCGTCCTGAACAAGGGCGCCGGCGTCGGCATGGACAAGATCTCCGAAGACTACAACAACGGCGATGCGTTCCTGCCCGAGCTGGTTCTGGCTGGCGACGCGATGACTGCAGTCAACGAAGTTATCTTTGACCAGATTTCCAAGAGCGGTGACGCTAATGCGAAGGCTGGCGTTATCGTTATCGGTCAGGCCAAGGGCGACGTTCATGACATCGGCAAGAACGTTTGCTCTGCTCTGCTGGCTTGCAACGGCTTTGAAGTCCATGACCTGGGCATCGATGTCCCCGTCAAGAAGTTCTATGACACCGCTCTGGAGCTCAACGCTGACATCGTGGCAATGTCCACCCTGCTGACCACCTCCCTGCCCTTCATGGACGATACCCTGAAGTTCATCCGTGATACCGGCCATCGTGGCGACTTCTTCTACATCCTCGGCGGCGGCCCTGTCACTGTGGAATTCGCTACCAAGGTTGGCGCTGACGGCTGGTCCCGTACCGCTTTCGACTGCGTCGAGCTCTGCAAGCAGCTGATGGCTAAGGGCAACCCCGGTGCAGATCCCATCATCATTATCGACTCTGAGGCTTAATTACACCAAAACGCTAACTCATTAGTAAGGAGAAATATCAACTATGTATAATATCAAAGTGCAGCGTCTGCTGAGAAGCTTGGACAAGGCATACAACGGCGAAGTCCTTCCCATGAAGGAATGGGATACCAAGAGAATTCCGAAGACCATCAAGGGCATTCTGAAGAAGTACGGCCTGGCCGGCACCCTTGATATGGAAAACCCCATCAACTGTGATGATGATCTGGCCGATACCTTCTTCAAGGCTGGCTGGGAACTGGCTCTGGAACTTGGCATGTACTGCGAAGACACCGAGCGTGTCATCACCGTTACGGAAGATGAGCTGCTGGAAGCCATTCGTGACTATCCCGATCAGTTGATCCTTGGCTCCGATCAGGACCAGGTTATCATGAAGCCGCGTCGTCCGGAAGATCCCTACAAGCCGCTGCTGTGCGCTTCCCTGGGTATCGTTTGCTCCGAGCAGTACTACCTGCCCCTGGTTCAGGGTATTGTTAAGTACCCGAAGCTGGTCGACGTTCTGCATGGCCCGACCCTGGCAACTGTTTTCGGCCACACCATCCGTTCCGGCAGCCCGTACGAGACCCTGATGGGCAACTACGAGTCCCACCTGAAGAAGGAAGCCCTGTGGCGTGCTGGCCGTCCCGGCATGGCTTGCACCGGCGTTGCTGGCGCTTGCACCGAGTATGGTCACATGGGCGGCGCTCCCGAGCTGGCTGGCCGTGGTAACGTTTCTATGTCCCTTTGCCCGGTTGAGCTGAAGTGCACCTTCTCCAACTTCCATCGTATCATCCAGGGCCTGAACTATGGTCATAAGCTGCGTGTCGGCGCATTCTCCTACATCGGCGGCTATGCTGGTCCTGCGGAAGGCGCTGCTCTGGCTTGCGTCGCAAATGACCTGCTGATCCCGACCGTTATGCAGTGCGACTACACCTCTTCTTACTGCTATGACATCCAGCTGTTCGGCAACTGCGGCCGTAAGGCTGTCTGGGCGAACTCCGTTTCCATCCAGGCTATTTCCCGTAACACTGGCTTCATGCGGAACAAGATCGTCAATGAGACCGGCGGTCCGTGCACGGAGATGTTCATGTACGAAGCTGCTGTCGGCCTGATGAACCACTGCGTATCCGGTGCTTCCAAGACCACCCAGCCCAGAGCTGCTGGCGGTCGTTACACCGACTACATCACGCCGGTCGAGTGCTGGTGGGTTGGCGACGTCTTCAAGTCCTGCGCTGGCATGACCCGTAAGGATGCCAACGAGCTGGCAAAGAAGATTCTGCCGAAGTACGAAGCAAAGCTGGGCCACCCGGACAAGGGCCAGTCCCTCACCGAGTGCTTCGACCTGCAGAAGCTGCAGGCTAAGCCGCACTATGTCGAGCTGTTCAACCGTGTTCGTAACGAGCTCATCGACATGGGTATGCCTCTGGACAAGGCCTTCGGCGAGACCTACATGGGCTTCGTCGCTGACGAGAGAAAGACCATCAACCTGTAATTTCTCAACTGAATTAGCGTTATCTAAAACCGGATTGTATCGGGTGGGGAGACCCGATACAATCCGGATTCCCCCAATGCCCGCTGTCCGATGGACAGCAACCTGTGCAATGATTTAAAATATCCCGTCAGATATTTTGGATTTGCTATTCGTTGTATATAAAGCGCCCTTCGTCAGGCGTTTTATAGATCACGAAATCCGTTTACTTGTGAAGTGGGTTACGTGCTATATATTGCGAACGCAGAATCAACAGGAGGACACACATGGTAAAGCCTATTTTGGAGATGAAAAACATCACCAAACGGTTCCCTGGCGTTGTAGCAAACAATAAGGTAAACCTCACGCTGTATCCCGGTGAAGTGCATGCTTTGCTTGGCGAGAACGGTGCGGGCAAAAGTACATTGATGAATGTGCTTACCGGTATTTATGCTCCCAACGAAGGGGAATTGTTTTTTAAAGGTGAAAAGATTGAGCTGAAGAGCCCGAAAACGGCTGTGGATCTTGGGATCGGCATGGTCCACCAGCACTTCAAGCTCATTGAACCCCTAACGGTTGCTGAAAATATTTATATGCCGTCCAAAAACTGCAAATTCATGCTGAATTTGAAAGAAATGAACGAAAGAATCACGGAGTTGTCCACACAGTTCAATCTGCCGGTCGACCCGAAGGCGAAAATTTGGCAGCTTGCTGTCGGTGAACAGCAGCGTGTCGAAATTGTCAAGCTCTTGTTCAATGGTGCGGAGATCCTGATCTTGGATGAACCTACCGCTGTTTTGACCCCGCAGGAATCTCGTGCGTTGTTTGCAAATCTGCGTGGCCTAGCTGACGAGGGGAAAGCCGTCTTGTTCATTTCCCACAAGCTGTACGAAGTTATTGAGAACGCTGACCGCATTACGGTATTACGCGGCGGCGAATCAGTAGCGACGATGCTGAATAAAGATTTAAATCAAGACGATCTGGTCAGTGTTATGGTCGGTAAGCGCCTGGAAATGGCTGCTTCGACGCGCGAAGTTCCTGATGTCCCCAAATCCTGTGCACTCAAGCTTGAGCAAGTTTGTGCAAAGAATGATAAGGGCCTCCAAGCTTTGGATAACATTGACCTTGAATTATATCATGGCGAGATTCTCGGCGTCGCTGGCGTTTCCGGCAATGGGCAGCGAGAGCTGTGTGAGGCGATCACTGGCTTGCGCCCGGTCACCCAGGGCTCAATTTCCCTGGAGGGCGAAGAAGTTACCAATGCCCATCCGCGGAAGCTGATCGACAAGGGCGTTGCTTACGTCCCGGAGGACCGGATGCTGGTCGGCCTGGTCGGCACCATGAATATGAAAGAAAATGCCATCCTGCGGGACTCCACCAGTCCGGAGATTTCCAAGCACGGCATTTTGAACCGGAAAGCAATTGTAGAGCGTACGAATCGCTTTGTTGAAAATCACGCCATCAAGCACGCTGGCATCCAGCGGCCGGTCAGCCTGATGTCCGGCGGCAATTTGCAGAAGCTGCTGCTGGCCCGCGAGGTAAATGGCAGTCCCGATGTCATTGTTGCAGCTTATCCGGTCCACGGTGTTGATATCGGCGCGACGAATGCAATCCATGAGATCCTGCTCCGAGAACGCAAGCGCGGCGCGGCAATTTTAATGATCTCTGAGGATCTGGAAGAGCTCTTCACGATGTCGGACCGGATTGCTGTCCTCTTTGAGGGCAAGATCACCGGTATCGTGGATGTCCCCGAACAAGTCACACAGGCAAGTTATGATCACATTGGCCATCTGATGGTCGGCAATGTGGAAGCAGCCAGCGGCGTGAATGGGGGTGCAGAGCAATGAGATTACGCTTTGATAAACGAGATAAAACTTCCAAATGGTTGGCCCCGACTGTTTATGTGGTCTGTGTGCTGCTGTCTTTCGTCATCAGTGGCTTGGTGCTGGCCGCTTTGAAAATCAACCCGATGAAGGCGTTCGCGAAAATGTTCTCCGGCGCATTTGGCAGCTCGAAGAACATCGCAGAAAGCTTACTGCAGTCCATTCCCTTGATGCTCTGCGGCTTGGGCGTTGCGGTCACGTTCAAGATGAATGTCAGCAACATCGGCGCCGAGGGTCAGTTCACCATGGGTGCCTGGGCTGCGACGGCTTTTGCGGTCTATGTCGATATCGGTCTGCCCCAGTGGGCGGTCTTCCCGTTTTGCTTCCTGGTCGCGTTCCTGGCGGGTGCAATTTGGGGCGTCATCGCGGTGCTTCCCAAATCGCTTTGGAAGGTCAACGAGATTATTATTACATTGATGATGAACTACATTGCCCTGCTGTGGCTGGATTATTGGTGCTACGGTGCCTGGCGAGACCCGGCAGCTGCAAACCTGCCCTTCTGTAAACCCTTCCCGGTCTACACACGCTTGTCCACCTTTTTCGGTCGTGCCAATACCGCCTTCTTCTGGGCAATTTTAGCGGCGGTCCTGATTTTCCTCTTCTATAAATATACCAGCCGCGGGTATCAGATCCGCGTGATCGGTATGAACGAAAAAGCAGCGCGGTATGCGGGCTTGGACGTCAACAAGAACATCATCTTTGTTATGGCGATTTCCGGCGGTATGGCTGGCCTGGCTGGCCTGGCCTACGTCGCAGGTACCTCCGGTATCCTGAAGCCGGCTATTGCAAATGGCGCTGGTTATACGGCGATCACCATCGCGTACTTATCCAAATTTAATCCCTTTGCCATATTGCTTGTATCTTTCCTGTTCGGCGCGTTGACACAGGGGAGCTTCTCAGTACAGCTCATGAACGTGCCAGTGCAGATGGTCACAATGATGCAGGGCTTGATCCTGCTGTGTGTCCTTGGTGGCGAGATCTTCATCCGAAATAAGGTGGTCGCGAAAAAGACCAAAGCGGGGAAGAAGGAGGTGCAGGCATAATGGATTGGATCGTATCTGTCATTGCTGCTTCGCTGGCAGTTGCGGCGCCGCTGCTCTACGGTGCACTCGGTGAAATCTTCACCCAGCGCTCTGGCATTATGAACCTCGGCTTGGAGGGCGTTATGCTGGTTGGCGCGGCGACGAGTTATATCGCGGCCGTCAATTCACAGAGCTTGTTTGTGGCTTTGCTGACCTGTATTTTGGTTGGCTTGGTGCTGGGCTTCCTCTATGCATTGTTAACGGTCACCCTTCAGGCAAACCAGACGGTTTGCGGCCTGGCGATGGTGATTTTTGGTCAGGGCCTATCCGGTACAATTGGCAAAGCATATGCAGGTATTGCAACGCCCGTCTCCTTTGCCAAGACGGCAATCCCAGGCTTGAAAAGTATCCCCGTTCTGGGCGAGATTCTCTTTAGCCAAGACATCTTAATCTATGCGCTTTATATCCTTGTACCCCTGGCGTTTATCTACATCTACAAGACTCGGCCCGGCATGCGACTGCGGGCGCTGGGTGAAAACCCCGGCGCGCTGGACGCGATGGGCTACAAGGTTTCTGCGATGCGGTATCTGTACGTTATGGCTGGTACTGCGATCACAGCCCTTGGCGGTATGTACATTTCCCTTTGCTACACCCCGTCCTGGACAGATAACATCACAGCCGGTAAAGGTTGGATTGCGGGCGCATTGGTCATCTTTGCCTCGTGGAATCCGTTGATGGCGGCATTCGGGTCGTTCCTTTTCGGCCTGATTCAAGTTGTGGGCCTGCGGCTCCAGCTGACAGATGTCAATATCTCCAGCTACTTCCTGAACATGCTGCCATACATCTTCACAATTATCGTGCTGATTATTACAACAGGTGGTTTCCTCAAGAAACGTTCGTCGGGTCCTGCTATGGTTGGCAAAACGTATTCTCGTGAAGACCGGTAATCTTATCGTTATTTTGCACTGTGCAAAATGATATAATATTAAAATGGGAGGAAAAATAATGAAAAAACTGATTGCTTTACTAATGGTGATTGCCATGGTAGCCTGCTTGTTTGCGGGTTGTGGCGAGACCGACAAGCAGGGTTCCGATGCACCGCAAGGTGATGGAGACGTTGGGACCACACAGAACGGCGGCAATGATGGTAGCTCTGGCGAAGCGGACTACAGCAAGATGAAGATTGGTATGCTGCTGAACAACACCGTTACAGACGGCGGTTGGAACCAGGCCATGGCAGAGTCCATGGAGCGCAGCAAGAAGGAGCTGGGCCTGAAGGACGATCAGGTGATTATTGTGGAATCCCTCCCCGACGGTAGCACGGAAGCTGACTCGACCATCGTGCAGCTTGTTGATGAAGGTTGCAACTTGATTATCGGTGCATCCTCCGGCTTTACTGTCAATGTCAACGCTGCGGCGCAGCAGTACCCCGATGTTTACTTCACCCAGTTTGAAGGTCTGTCTGCTGACAACTATTGCTCCTTCACCTGCTGGGACATCGAAGCAATCTTCATGTGTGGCTATGCAGCTGCCCTGATGAGCGATGTCGATGAGCTCGGCTTTGTCGCGGCGCAGCCGCAGGCGTCTGTTGTCCGTGCCATAGACGCCTGGGCGGCAGGCGCGAAGGCAGCGAACCCGGATGCTACCGTGCAGGTTGCCTGGGTCAATAGCTGGTACGATCCTGCAGGCGATAAGGAGTGCGCAAACTCCCTGCTGCAGAAGGGGATTAAGTGCCTGGGCTATCACGGTTCTACGACGGCTGTCGCGCAGGCGGCAGAGGAAGCTGGCGCATATTGCACTGGGTTCCACATTGATATGCACGACTACGCACCGAAGGCTGTCCTAACTTCCTTCTGCTGGAACTGGGCACCGCAGTTCAATCAAATTATCACAAGTATCGCCACAGATACGTTTACGAGTGACGCAAAGTATGCCAACATGGCGGACGGCGCTGCAACCATCGCACCGTGGAATACGGACATTATGCCCGAGGATGTAGTCGCAAAGTGTGACGAAATGAAGCAAAAGATCATCAATGGAGAATACACCGTTATGGCTGGCCCGTTGTACGACAACAAGGGCAACGAGCTACTGAAGGATGGCGAAACCTTCACTTTGGAACAGCTGATTGATTGCTACTGGCTGCTGGACAACGTCATTGGCGATCTGCCCTAGTAAGATAAGACGGAAAACTTCCTATAAGACTGGAGTAAGCGTGCTTTCCGCATGAAGTAACTCCCTAAGCGGGAAGCACGTTAGCAAATGGGAGAAATACATTTTGTATTTCTCCCATTTCGTACATCTGTAAACGGCAATTCTATCTGGGTGCGCAATGTATTAGCTTTTTCGTTTGTATGTGGATTTACGGTGCTGACGCAGCAAAAAAGAATTCGACGAGCCAAATAGAGTACAATGAACGATCAGAAAGGAGACGACAATGAAAAAACTGATTGCATTATTGATGGTGCTCGCCATGGTAGCCTGCCTGTTTGTGGGCTGTGACAAGAACGACAAGCAGGGTTCCGATGCACCGCAAGGTGGTGGAGACGGTGGGACCACACAGAACGGCGGCAATGATGGCGGCTCTGACGAAGCAGATTACAGCAAGGTAAAAATCGGTATGTTATTGAACACTCCCGTCACTGATGGTGGCTGGAGTCAGGCAATGGCGGAGTCTATGGAACGCAGTAAGGCGGAGTTGGGCTTAAAGGACAACCAGGTCATCATTGTAGAATCTGTTCCCGATGGTAGCGCGGAGGCCGATGCGACAATTGTACAGCTTCTTGATGAGGGTTGCAACTTGATCATTGGTGCTTCCTCCAGTTTTGCTGTCAACATCAATGCTGCAGCGCAGCAGTACCCCGATGTTTACTTCACCCAGTTTG
>OMNT01003590.1_pt1 | contig 11111 bp, 3 predicted proteins | sample 1672551 | NCBI WGS metagenome assembly OMNT01 (sample SAMEA3136698, study PRJEB25190) | human gut metagenome
CATCGTCCCGATAAACCGCGCCGCCGGATGCAGCAGCCCCGCCAAAAACAGGCACAGCCCCGTGGCAAGCCCCGTCAGCCCGACCGTCAAGGCAGCCAGCCAGACCCCGGCGCGGCGCTCTCCCCGCTCCGTTGTGGGGAAGCAGCGGCGCAGCGCCGCCTCCAGCTTGCCGATTAGCCAGCCGATACCCTGGACCGGGTGCGGCAGCCACCGGGGGTCCCCCAGCAGCAGGTCGACACCAAAGCCCAGCAGTAATGCAGTTAGATGGTTCATGCGTTCAAACTCCGATCTTTTGGTTTCTCATACGTTCTCTTCCGCTGCCCGGGCAAAAAAGAAGCAGCCTGCCAGCTGCTCTGTAAAAAGGCTCCTGCACCTTCCAAAATGCAACTGAGTCCCGCAGCCATTTCCCAAAGTCACGCAGGTCTCCTGGCTCCAGTTCATCGCGCGGCGCGCCTTCTCAGGGACGCTGCCCCAATGGCATTCTGCGCTGCGCTCTCTGTTACAGTGACGGGTCCGCTTCGGCCTTGCACCGAATTCCCTGCCGCCCCTTTCCAAAAAGGGCGATGTGCCTTTCTATTTCTCTTAACTATAAACGGCGCGTTTTCCCCTGTCAATGCCCATTGGCCATTTTTCTGAAAAAAGCACAGGAAGGCCTCCGCAAACGTGCAGCGCCGCGCACCGGGGCGCCCAGGGCGCGGCGCTGTATTTTCTTAGAACGTGACCGTCAGCTGCATCTTAAAGCGCTCCTCGCCGAAGACGGCGGGGGCACACCCTTACGCCAATCTCTCTGATTTGCTTCTCCGCAAGCAAAAGGCCAAGCAGCAGAGCATTATCGTTCCCTGCCTGGCTGCAATGAAATGTTTCTATATGGCGGCTTAACACAAAAATAATGCGATTTTATCATAGCATTTTAGAGAAAAATACGATATAATATGGATAGAATCCTGGGAGGAGGCTTCCTTGCGTCCATATACGCTGGCGCACAGCATAAGCTTTATTCTCCAATATTTGTCTATTCTTATGAGCCACCGGGCAGCAGGTAGGCAGCCTATTCCGGCGGCAGACGGGCAGCAGCTTTCCCGCCTGCGACAGCCAAACCGTTGCCTGTGAAAAGCAGCCAGGCAAACGCTTGTAAAAACCAGAACGCGCAGCGATGTACACAACAGTGCCATGGTGTAATGTTGCCATGGTGCTAGGATGTAATAATGCAAAAAAGGCAGGTGATGTAAAAGCAAAAGAGATCATTCCCCCAGTGAACCGTGTCGCTTAGAAAGGGGCAATGGAACCCCCAACGCAGTCTGTGCTGACTTCAAAGCAAAGCTGCAGCAAGCACGCCACGAGCAAAGCCTCCGACTTACGCGGTGGATAAAATCGCTTTCCACCGCCGGACGCGATTGCATTTGCAGCATTCTCATACTAGAATCTGTTAAAAAGCTTGAAGAGCTTTTTATAGCGCCAACGGCGCGTCAGATTCTGCATGAGACGGCGCAGCGTGCATTCGCACGATGCGAGTGTGCGTAGCACACGGGATTCTTGATTAAATATTTTAATCAAGAATCAGTATTAAAGCCATTGAAACGACTGCCAATACCCGAACTATTCGCTTAAAATTAATTCAAATTTAATTCTAACGGGGAGGAATCAAAATGAAAACAAGAAAAGCACGCCGCTGTACCGCGCTGCTATCATTGGCGCTGATCCTTTGCCTGCTGCTGGGCACGACAGCCCTGGCAGCCGAAAATCCGTTCCACGATGTAAACAGCGCGGATTATTTTTATGAACCGGTTCTATGGGCGGTGGAGAATAGCGTAACCGCCGGTGTGACGCCGACGAGCTTTGCGCCGAATGCCCCCTGTACCCGGGGCCAGACCGTCGCCTTCCTCTGGCGCGCCTTGGGCAAGCCTACGCCCCAGAAAACAGAAAACCCCTTTACGGATGTTGCAGCCAGCGCCTATTACTATACGCCGGTCCTCTGGGCCGTAGAAAAAGGCGTGACCTATGGCATCTCAGCAACGCAGTTCGGCCCAGAGGCCACCGTGACCCGGAGCCAGGTTGTAACGTTCCTTTGGCGGGCGGCCGGGTCTCCCGCTGCTGCTACCAGCACAAACCCCTTTACGGATGTGCGGGCATCGGAGTATTATTATAAAGCCGTTCTGTGGGCGGCGGAAAAAGGCATCACCGCTGGTGTGACGCCCACAAGCTTTGCACCAAACGCCCCCTGCACAAGAGCGCAGATTGTCTCTTTCCTGCACCGGTATATCACCAAAGTTGTATCACCGGCGCCCCTTCCGTTGACGATCGTCCAGCAGCCGCAAAGCAGCACGGTAGCGCCGGGCGAGATTTTCCAATCGATGCATATTTCCATTTCCGGCGGCAAGGCTCCCTATGTCTACAGAGCCGAGGGCTTTGATACCGGCAGCAACACCTGGATTGATGTCGCCACCAGCGAACCGACAACACAGACCAGTTGGGACCCCGGATTAACTGCTCGCGATAAGCCAGGGTCCGCTAATTATCACATTATCGTCACAGATGCCAACGGCGACCGCGTTGTTTCCGAGGAGGTTACCCTGTCCGTTTCAGGAGGCCCACTGCACATTACTGCTCACCCAAGCAATGCGACTGTCCAGCCCGGTGAAATGCTGACAACACTGAACATTCAAGTCTCCGGCGGTGTACCGAATTATTACTATTATCAAGCAGAAATGTATGTCGAAGGCACAGGGTGGAAGCTCCTCGGCGAGCACGAGAGTGTCTACACCCAGTGGAAATTTAACGGCAATGCGCCGACTACTGCCGGCACCTATCGCTATCGTATTTCAGTCACTGACAGCTCTGGAACCAAGGTCACCTCCAATGAGGCCATCATTACCGTAAAAAGCGACCTGCGCATCACCGCCCACCCCACCGGTGCGACCGTCGCCCCCAACAGCAAGCTGACGACCCTCAACATCGCAATTGCAGAAGGGATTAAGCCCTATCATTATGCAAAGGAACAATACTATGAGGGCAGAGGCTGGATAATTATTGCCGAGCACCGCGATGCAACCTTCACCACATGGAGCTCCGGTGGAGCTGCTCCCTCGAAGGCAGGAACCTACCGCTACCGCCTCACAGCTACCGACGCCAGCGGCACCAAGGTCACCTCCAATGAAGCCATCATTACCGTAAAAAGCGACCTGCGCATCACCGCCCACCCCACCAATGCGACCGTTTCTCCAGGCAATTATTTAAATACGCTGAAAATTACAATTGCAGGTGGCGTTGCTCCCTACTTTTATCGCGTCGAAGAGTATAAAAACGATATGTGGAGCGGAATTCATGGACAGCAAAACGTAACGGATACCACTTGGACCACAACCTTACACGCGCCCATGGCAGAAGGGACTTATCGCTACCGTCTCACCGTTACCGACGCCAGCGGCGGCAAGGTTATCTCCAACGAGGCGATTATTACGGTAAAAGGCAATTAGCAGGCTCTCGTCCAAGGTGCGCTCCGGCGCAAGCATGCGCATTTCTGACGATTGTAGCAGCTGATAACGGTCATCCCACAAGCTAACAGGCCACCACGCCGGCCTGCGCAGCTAATTCAGCAACCGGAGCATGCCCGATTTTTTCTTCACATATGCAAACCTACGAGCATTTCCCTCCGCTACAGTATTCCGTCCATAATCCAGAAAATGGTGCGGGGCAAGCCTTCGTCGCTTCCCCGCACCGCTTTTTTGCCACATTTTGCACTGCGTTTAGGAATCCTGAATTCCGGATAACCGCGCCAAGCGGCAGGTACGAGGTCGTACCTGCCGCTTGGCGTTCTGATTATTTCTATCGAATATGGCTTATATGGTTTGATTTATTTTTCCACAATATTCTTGACGAACCGCATCAGGATGGACGCGACCTGGGCCCGGGTCGCATAGCCCTGAGGGTCGAGATAGGTCTCGCCGTCTGATGCCAGCGTACCGGAGACGAGGCCCTCGGCATTCGCCCAGGCCAGAGCCCTGCGGGCATAGGCGGAGATATCGTCCACATCCGGGAAGGCCGTCAGGTCCGCGACCTTGTCGGTGTCGTACTGCGCGTTCTGCGCGTAGCGGTAGAGGATCGCCGCCAGCTGCTCCCGGGTGATGTTCCCATCGGGGGTGAATTTCGTCTCGGATGTGCCGTAGACGATGCCTTTCTGGTTCGCCCAAATCACGGCGCTGGCGTAATACGCGTCCGCCGGGACGTCCGTGAAGTTGTTCTTGACGTCCTTCACGCCGGGGCTGCCTGCCAGGCGGTACAGGACGCTGACAAGCATCGCCCGGGTCATGGCCAGGTCCGGGGAGAAGGTCTGGTCCGACGTACCGTAGAACAGGCCGCTCTTGAGGACGAAGTCGATGCCCAGATGCGCCCAGTGGTTGCGGTCCGGCGCGTCTAGGAAGGCGTGGCTCGGGCAGCCCTCGCCACCGTCGCAGCTGCTTAGGGCGGGGATGATCGTCTCCCGTTCTGCGCCGCAGGCGGAGCAGGTCTGCAGGAGCAGGCCGGTGTGGGTCAGGGTCGGGGCCGTGACCGTCTCGCCGTCGTTCCAGGTGTGGCCGGTAGGCAGGGTGTAGTCATCCTTGTAGCTGTCGCCGCAGGTGCAGGCGTAGGTCGTGAAGCCCATTGCGGTGCAGGTAGGCTTTGTCACCTGGGGGGTATAGCTGTGGGGGATGCGGGCGATGGGCTCCGTGTGAGTCTGGCCGCAGGAGCAGGTGTAGGTCTTCTCGCCCTCGCTCGTGCAGGTGGGCTCCTTGGTGACGGTACCGCTGCCGAATTTGTGGCCGGTGGGGGCGATGTAGCCGTCGGTGTAGCTGCTGGCGCAGCGGGTGCAGGTGTGGGTCGTGTAGCCCGGGGCCTCACAGGTGGGCGCCGTGACGGCGGCCTTGTAGTCATGGCCCAGGGGCGCGATATTCTCCAGCTTGGAGACATTGCCGCAGCCGCTGCATCTAAACTCCTTCACGCCGCCAGCGACGCAGGTCGCAGCGAGGATCGTCGTCTCCACATCGTGATGGCCCGTGACAGGGATGACAGTCTGCTCCTTCAAAACGGTTTCGCAGTCGCCGCAGATTTCGCCGTCGGTGAGACCCGTTGCCACACAGGTGGCCGCGTAGCCTTCCACCTTTACGGCCCGATGCTCTCCGGTGGCGGGGATGGGTTCGCAGCCGCTGCCAACTGCACCGCAGCGGGCACAGATATAGCCTTCCGTCATGCCGTCCTTGGTGCAGGTAGCCGGGTAGCCATCAACGTGCTCGGAATAGATATGGAACCCCAGGATAAGCCCCCAGCCAGACTCCAGACCGCAGCGGCTGCAGCGATAGCTGGGGCTCCTGCCGTTTGAGGTACAGGTCGCCGGATAGCCCGGATCTACAAGGACCGAATCATGGCCCAGCGCCTCCAGCTCCTTCCGCTCCTTCTGCGCGCCGCAGTGCAGGCAGGTCTGGACCGACTCGCCGCCCTCCGTGCAGGTGGGCGCTTTGACGAACGACTCCAGATAGATGTGGGACGCGGGCAGGACCTCGATGGTGAAGCGGACCGGGCTGCCATTGGATGCAGTCAATTCGATGGTATGCGTACCCGCCGTCAGCGGCGCGTTCAAAAGCCCCGCGCCCTGGGAAATACGCACATACGGGTAAGTGATATTACTCTGCTTCTCCAGGCCGACGCACTGATAGCTGTACAGGCCAGTGAGATCGATATAGTCCCCCTCGACATAGGTCCGCCGGACCGGCAGATCAAAGAGGGACTGATCTACATCCAGCCGGCTGCCGGAGGAAAACTGGAACAGGGGGTTCAGGCCGCTGCCGTCGCTGAGCTCTTCAAAGCCATCAAAGGCCAGATACTGCTTATAGTCAGTGTTGTTGGTGTCGGGATCATTCATGAAATCAATGAACGCCTGCTTGTTGATGGTATCGACGTTCACCGCTTCGTAGTCAAGCCACCATCTGACACTGTTGAATTTGCTGCGGAGGTCTTCGGGATAGCTGCTCCAGTATTTGTAGAGGACCCGCATCGGCGTACTGCCGTAGCCTGCCACGGAGCCAAACCGGATGCAATCCTTGTTGACACTGGTGTAATTCGAAGTCGCCTCCGGGGCTGTGGCCATCGTCGCCCAGCAAAGCTTGGGGGCGTAGTTGTAAAAAACCGTACCCGAGATGAATGTGCCCATCAGGCCGCCAGCGCATGCGCCGGTACCGCCTGTGGCTTTGATCTTGCCGGTATAGCCCTCGGACTGGGTATAGCCGCAGCGTACCAGATCCGAAAGATCGCTCGCGCCCACGAGGCCGCCTGCAACCGCCCAGCCGGGATCACTGGGATGGGCAAATTGCCCGTCATAGTCCGATACAGTGCTCTCGTACTTTGCAGAAGCGCTGACAGAGGTATCGCGGCAGACCAAATTGGTCAGCGTCGCGTTCGCCGCACTGCCGACTACGCCACCGGCATGGCAGACACCGTAGTCGCCGTTGTGCGCCGCGCTCACGCTGCTATTCAAAACGGTGCAGTAAAGCAGGCTGCCGCCGTTGACGTATCCGGCGATGGCGCCGGCATACAGTTTCGTAGGTATTTCACTGGTGCCTTTGAAGTTGTTCTGCGCATTGATGCGTATATTTTCCACGCGCAGATTCCGCACCGTGCCGGTGACCTCGCCGAACAGACCGACGCAGCCAGCCGTACCCGTGCCGCCAGAATACAGGGTCGTGTCAATTGTGCAGTTGGAGATCGTATAGCCGTTGCCGTCAAAGCTGCCGGTGAATTTCTTGATGGTGCCGGCAGCCAGATTGCTGTAATCCAGATTCGCCTTCAGCACAAAGTGCTCGTCACTGTGCTGCTTGATGGAATTAAACTGCACTTCTGTCTTGACCACATAGGGATAGTCCGCCGTGCCCAAGCCCGCAGCGAAGGTGTCGCCGCCTGTTTCTTCGTAGACCGTGATGGTATAGGTGTGGACGGTCTGGCCGCCAAAGCTCACGTGCAGCTTTTCGGTATAAGGTCCGCTGGGGGTAACGGGGATGATGACCGTGGAGCCTTCCCCACCGCTGCTGCTTCCCCCCATTTCATCCTTTGCTTTGATGTGGACATAGTAGTCATCGTAGATCGTGAGCGTACTACCCTTCTCCACGCTCAGCTTCGCGATACCGGCAAAGGCGTCGCAGAATTCGTCATCGAAGTAGTTTTTCAGCTCTTCCGCCGGGTCCGCCAGCCAGAAGCTGCCGCCGCGCTCGGCCCCAAAGCCGTTATAATCCACCGCCCGGTTCAGGAGCGTTCCTTCGCCGGTCTGATAGACCAGGGAAATGGGCGCATCGCTGTGGTAGTTACTGCGCATATCGGCCAGGATGCAGCCCGCCGTCAGCTCCACAGAGCTCCAGAGGGCGGCGATCGTGGTATCGATCTGGCCCTGGGTCAGCTTGGTGCCGAAGTCCGTCGTGTAGACACCGCCGTTTGTGTCGATGACGCCGGTCTGATACAGGGCGATGGCCTGCTCATAATAGACACCCATGACATAGGCGTAGTAGAGATAGCTGATCATATCCTGGGTGCTCTCGGCTGCCTTGGCCCGGGCGTCTTCTTCGCTCATGCCGCCATCCTTGTAGGCCAGGATATAGTACTGGGACAAAACATCGATGACGCTTCCGGGGCTCGAATAGATATACTTGCCCTGCAGATACCGGCCCAGCTTATCAACCGCCGAGTGCAGGCTGCCGCTGTATTCCACGTCCTGCAGCTGGTAGAACTGGTCGAAGAGATTCTTCTGGTACTCGTCCGACGCGCCGTTTGCCAGCATGTTCGTCATCAGCTTGTCATAATAGCTGATGCCCTCGTAGTATTCGTTGAAGAAGTCAAAGAACGTGTCGAGGTATGTACTGTATTTGAGCTCGAGCTTCGTATCCTTGATCTGCTGGCTCAGGCCCTCCATCTGCTGAGACAGGCTGCGCAGGCCGTTTGAGACCGTGCTTTGCAGCTGATAGATGGCGGCGTTGTTCTTCTCCAGCTGGGAGTTGATGTTCTTGAGCTCGGCCTCCACCTGGCTCAGGTCGACCTTCTGGATGATAGTCTCCTGGGTCGAGCCCCCGGAGCTGCCGCCGAAGTCGATGCCGGTGAAGTCCGCCGCGGCATACTTGAACATCGCCAGTACGCCCTTACCGGCGCCCTTGTCGGCGTCGTTCTTGCAGGCTTTGATACAGCCGTTGACAATCGAGGTACACATTTTCAAGCCGGTCCCAATGACTGCACCGATGACGGCGTCCGCCTGGGGCGTCATGGTCGGCACCGCAATGCCAAAAACCATGGACAAGCACAGTAGAATGCTGAGCAGCCGTTTTTTCATAGTTTCCTCCTTATTGCGCTTCCCGCGCTGTATTCCGTGCCAGCTCCCCTTCAAAGCCCAGCTCCGCCTGGCGTACGGTGCTGGCGATGATTTTCTCCGCGGCAGACCGCAGGTCCGCCTGCACGATCTGCTCAATGACCGGCGCGTATTCCGCCGCCGGGACCTCATAGAGCCGATAACAGCAGGACAGAAACCGCCGCAGCTTTCGTTCCATCGTAAAGTACATATCACATTTGCGCGCCATAAACCCCCGGGTCACACTTGCAGAGGCAATCTCCAGCTCAAAGAAATCGTTCTCATGCGCCTGGGGCAGATACGGCCGGAAGATCTCGCAAAGCCTGCCCAGCATACTGCGGTAGATGAAATCCGACGTCGTCGGCAGCGTGTAAGCCGTGACGTACAGCTCCCGCAGAGGCTCTGACAGCTCCGTGATGTGCAGCTGCAGCGCCGTCTCCAAGCCATAGAGCAGCAGCGGGTTTTTGACCTCCGCCAGCATGCCCTCCGCCTTCTGGAATTGGCCGGAGAACATGATCTTCGTCAGCGCCAGCAAGAGTGCCTCCTTATTTTCAAAGGCGGCAAAAAAGGAGGCGGGCGACATCCCCGCCTGCCGGGCGATCTGGGCCGCCAGATTGGCGTGGGGCAGGCCGGAGCCGGAGAAGATGGGCAGCTTCTGGCCGCGGATCAGGGTGGCCAGCGCATCGATGGAAGAAATACCGGTGCGGATGTAGTTCCGGGGATAGACGCGGCTCACCGGGTTGATGGGCGAGCCGTTCACATCGCGGCGGAACTCAGGATAAATCTCACCCAGGCCGTCGATGGGGCGGCCCAGGCCGTCCAGGGTGCGGCCCAGGATTTCCGGGCTCAGGTCCACCATCATAGGATGGCCGGAAAGGGTGGTGCGGGTGTTGTCCAGCGAAAAGCCGGTGGTGCCTTCAAACACCTGGATGACGCACTTGTCACCCTCGATCATCACGATACGGCCCACACGCTGGGTGCCGTCGGTGAGCTTCATCACCACCATCTCGTCATAGGAGGCGTTCTGCACGCCGTCCAGGACCACCAGCGAGCCGTTGATCTGGCTTAAGCCAACATGTTCAAGGATCATATGTCTCTCTTTCGCTCCTTTCCCTTGTTAAGCGCGCAGCAGCTCGCCGATCTTCTGATCGATCTCGGCGGTGTACTCGTCGAACATTTCCAGCTTGTCGTTGGGGATATCGTACTTCATCTTGACCAGCTTGTCGAACAGGCCCAGACGCAGCAGTTTGCTGATGGGGATCTGTCGGGCCACCAGCGCCTGGCTCTTCTCGTAGAGATGCAGGATGACCTTCATCATCTTCAGCTGCTTCTCCAGGCTCACATAAGTATCCTGGTCGTGGAAGAAGTTCTGCTGCAGGAAGCCCACGCGGATGACGCGGGCGATCTCGATGACCAGCTTCTGGTCGTCGGGCAGCACGTCGGAGCCGATCAGCTTGACGATCTCCATCAGGCTGGTCTCCTGCAGCAGCAGGCTTGCGATCTGCTCACGGCAGGACAGGAAATCCGGGCCCACATTGTCGTAGTACCAGGGGGCCAGATCGGTGATGTACTCGGTGTAGCTGGTGTTCCAGTTGATGGCCGGGTAGTGACGGGCATAGGCCAGGGCCTTGTCCAGCGCCCAGAAGCAACGGGTAAAACGCTTGGTGTTCTGGGTGACCGGCTCGGAGAAGTCAGCGCCCGGAGGGCTGACAGCGCCGATGACGGTGACGGAGCCCTCTTCCCCATTCAGGGCGCGCACATAGCCGGCGCGCTCGTAGAACTCGGCCAGACGGCTGGGCAGATAGGCAGGATAGCCCTCGTCGGCGGGCATCTCTTCCAGACGGCCGCTGATCTCGCGCAGGGCTTCGGCCCAGCGGCTGGTGGAGTCGGCCATCATGGCGGTGTGGTAGCCCATGTCGCGGTAGTACTCCGCCAGGGTGATGCCGGTATAGATGGACGCCTCACGGGCGGCCACAGGCATGTTGGAAGTGTTGGCGATGAGCACCGTGCGGTCGGTCAGAGGCCGGCCGGTCTTGGGGTCGATCAGTTCGCCAAACTCGGTCAGCGCCTGGGTCATCTCGTTGCCGCGTTCGCCGCAGCCAACATAGATGATGATATCGGCGTCACACCATTTGGCCAGCTGGTGCTGGGTCATGGTCTTGCCGGTACCGAAACCGCCGGGAATGGCAGCAGCGCCGCCCTTGGCGATGGGGAACATGGTATCCACCACGCGCATGCCGGTGATCAGCGGACGCTGGGCAGGCATACGGGTCTGCACGGGACGGGGACGGCGGATGGGCCATTTCTGGCACAGGGTCAGTTCCCGCTCGTTGCCATTCTTATCGGTGATGCGCACAACGGTGTCGTTCACGGTGTAGCTGCCGTTTTCGACCACCCAGGTCACCGTGCCCTCCATGCCGGGAGCCGCCATGCACTTGTGCAGGATGACGGGGGTCTCAGGGCAGGTGGCGTAGATCTGGCCGGGGACGATCTTATCCCCCACCTTCACGGTCACGGTCACATCCCACTTGGCATCAGGGTCAAGGCTGGGGATGTTGCAGCCGCGGGCAATGAAGGGGCCGCTCTCTTTTTCCAGCGCAGGCAGAGGCCGCTGGATACCGTCGTAGATGTTGCGCAAGATGCCGGGACCCAGAGTAACGCACAGGGGGCCGCCGGTGGTGGTCACAGGCTCACCGGGCGCAAGGCCGCTGGTCTCCTCGTAGACCTGAATGGTGGTGAGCTCCTCGTCCATACGGAT
>OMNT01003591.1_pt1 | contig 11110 bp, 9 predicted proteins | sample 1672551 | NCBI WGS metagenome assembly OMNT01 (sample SAMEA3136698, study PRJEB25190) | human gut metagenome
GCCAAGTATCTGGTTTATAAGGCTGGCCTGAAAAAGCAGCAGGCCATGAACGGCGCCAAGGTCCGCTACAGCGTCGAGGCTGCCGAGGCGAAGCTGATCGCCGCCCGTACCGCCAGCGACGTGACCCGCCGCTGCCTGCAGCTGTTCGGCGGTTACGGCTACACCCGCGATTACCCCATCGAGCGCATGATGCGTGATGCCAAGATCACCGAGATCTACGAGGGCACCAGCGAAGTCCAGATGATGGTCATCGGCGGCGCGCTGCTGAAGTAAGGAGGACAGACGTAATGAAAGCAATCGTTTGTGTCAAACAGGTTCCCGATACGCAGGGCAAGGTTGCCGTCAAGGCTGACGAAGCAGGCGAGGAAACCACAATTGAGCTTTCCGTTGCCAAGGACGATATGGGCAAAGTTATTGGCAAACAGGGGCGTATCGCAAAAGCAATCCGCACCGTTGTTCGCGCCGCTTCGGTAAAAAGCGAAAAGAAATACAGAGTTGACATTCTGTAACCGTACCGGAACTCACAAGTTTTGTCTATGGATTATTTTCGTATCGGGCTGTTTCTGCGCCCGCACGGCATCAAGGGTGAGCTGAAATTGCTCCCCTTGACCGATGATTTAAAACGATTTGCACGCCTTTCGGATGCCTTTATCGAGGCGCCCGAGGGCGTTTATCAAACAGTCACCGCGGAAAGCGCAAGGGTTGCCGCCGAGAATTCCGTGATAATTAAACTCAAGGGAATTGACACCGTTGAAGCCGCCGAAAAACTTCGCGACAAATACCTTTGCGTGGACAGAGAACACGCCGTAAAGCTTCCCGCAGGTGCATATTTTGTGAAGGACATCATAGGCTGTGAGGTTTTTTCGACATTGGGTGATGCACTCGGCAGAGTGGTCGATGTGTACGAAACACCGTCAACGGACGTTTATGTTATCAAAGGCGCAAAAAGGCTTTCCGTTCCTGCACTGAAAAAACTGCTTTCAAGCGTTGATATCGAAAACAAGCGAATTGTTTTTGATTCCGAAATCCTTGCGGAGGTTGGACTGTTTGAGGATTGATATTCTTACAATTTTTCCCGAAATGTTCAGCAATATCCTGTCATCAAGCATTCTCGGCAGGGCGGCATCAAAGGGCATTTTGAAATTCAAAACGCATAATATACGTGATTTTTCGCAGAACAAGCACCGTAATACCGATGATTATCCGTTCGGAGGCGGGGCGGGCATGGTCATGCTTGCGCAGCCGATTTTTGACTGCATCGAAAGCGTCGCAGCCGAAGCTCCGGAAAAGCCGCGCTGCATTGTGATGAGTCCGCGCGGCAGAGTGCTGACACCGGCACTTGCAAAAGAACTCGCTTCGGAGAAGCGTCTTCTTTTTCTTGCGGGGCATTATGAAGGCATTGACGAACGCGTATCGGAACTTATCGATGATGAAATTTCAATCGGCGACTATGTTCTGACGGGCGGCGAATTGCCCGCAATGGTCGTTATCGACTGCGTTTCAAGGTTCATTCCCGGTGTGCTCGGAAGCTCCGAATCAACCGAGGAGGAAAGCTTTTCCGACTGGGGACTGCTGGAATACCCTCAGTACACGCGTCCCGCGAATTTCAGGGGCAGAGAGGTTCCGCCCGTGCTGCTGAACGGCAACCATGCCGAAATTCTGCGTTGGCGGAGGCAGGAAGCTCTCAAAAAAACAAAACAGATGCGTCCGGACCTTCTGGAAAGGGCGAATCTGACTGCGGCGGATAAAAAATACCTGCAATCGTTGGAAAATGAGTAATATATATTGCGTTTCTGCTCATTTTTTGAAAAATTGCTCTTGCATTCTGTGCAGAAAAATGCTATAATTCTATGGTTAATTGGATGGTCCGCTGGTCGCAGGTCGGCTAAGAACATCTGTAAATAAGGAGATTACTATGTCAGACATCATCAGAGAACTCGAAAAAGAGCAGCTTCGTTCCGATCTTCCCAAGCTCGAAATCGGTGACACCGTTCGCGTATACGTTAAGGTCGTTGAAGGAAACCGCGAAAGGCTCCAGAATTTTGAAGGCATCGTCATCAAAATGCAGGGCGGCGGCATCCGCAAGACTTTCACCGTTCGCCGTATCAGCTACGGTGTAGGTGTTGAGAGGACTTTCCCCTATCACAGCCCGCGCATCGGCAGGATCGAAGTTGTTCGCCACGGCGTTGTCCGCAGGGCGAAGCTCTATTACCTCCGCGAGAGGACCGGTAAGGCTGCAAAGATCAAAGAACGCATCGTTACCAAGTAATCAAGATTTTCCTTTTTCTGAAAAGGCCTCCCGACCCAAACGGGGAAGGAGGCTGATTTTATATCGATTTTGCGCAGGCATTGCGGGGCTTTGCCGCCGCTGCAAAAAGCTGCCGAATTCCGTTTCGCGCCGATGTCTGCCGCAAAAAAAGAATTATCAACCCGTTTCGGAGGTAAAACCCATGCACACGATAAATTGGTATCCCGGGCACATGGCAAAAGCCAGACGTATGCTGGAGGACAACTTAAAGCTTGTTGACATGATAATCGAAATTGTCGATGCACGCGCACCGATGGCTTGCCGCAATCCCGATTTCGAAGCTCTTTTCAAAAACAAGCTGCGTGTTGTTGTTCTTAATAAAAGTGACCTTTCATCAAAAACTCAGAATCGCGCATGGATAAGTTATTTTGCAAAGCAGGGAATCACAGCTGCGGAGTTTATCTCAACTCAGCCCTCAACACGCAAACGTGCAATTGAGCTTATTGAAAAAACGGGGGAGGAGACCGTTCGGCGGTATCGCGAAAAAGGCATTAAAAAAACTTTGCGCGCAATGGTCGTCGGCGTTCCGAATGTCGGAAAATCCACTTTCATCAATCGTATTGCGGGCGCGGCAAGAGCGCAGGTCGGCGATCGTCCGGGCGTTACGCGGTCAAAGCAATGGGTCAAAGTTTCGGACTATCTCGAGCTTCTTGACACTCCGGGTTTGCTCTGGGGCAAGTTGGATAACGAGATACTTGCAAAGCATCTTGCATATATTGGTTCGATTCGGGATGATGTGCTTGATATCGAGGAAATTTCGGCCCTGCTGCTTTTTGACCTTATGCGCATATGCCCGGAGGCTTTGACGGCAAGATACAAAAAGCTTGATCCGGAACAGAATATTCCCGAGCTTCTGCTGGAAGGCGTGTGCCGCAGCCGCGGGTTTATTCTTTCGGGCGGAGTTTTTGATACGGAACGCGGCGCAAGAATAGTTCTTGATGAGTATCGTGCGGGCAAAATTGCCGCCGTTGCTCTTGAAAACCCCACTGATAATTTCGAACCCCAGCAAGCGGAGCAAACCGATATAAACAATGAAAAAGATTAACGAGGCCGAACGGCTTGAACAAATGACTCAATACGAACGCCCGTTCTGGGAACGCGGTATCGCCGTTGCGGGAATGGATGAAGTCGGGCGCGGACCGCTCGCGGGCCCCGTTGTTGCCGCATGCGTGATCCTTCCTCCGGGGCTTATTATCGAGGGCGTAAACGATTCCAAAAAGCTTACAAAGAAGCGCATGGAAAAGCTTTACCCGCTTATTACAGGCGGAGCGGCAGCCTTCGGCACAGGATGGGTGTTTCAAAAGGAAATTGATGAGATAAATATTCTTCAGGCAACAAAAAAGGCGTTTGCCGAAGCTTACAGGAATGCTTTGGCGCATTGCCCGGGCGATTACGTGTGCAGCGACGTTTTTGTTGATGCCGTTAAAGAACTTGATATTCCCGCCGTGCAGCACAGCCTGATTCACGGCGATGCATTGTGTTATTCCATTGCGGCGGCAAGCATAGTTGCAAAAGTAGAAAGAGACAGATACATGATCGCCGCAGCGGAGAAATTTCCGCAGTACGGTTTCGAAAAAAACGTCGGTTACGGAACAAAGCAGCATATGGATGCGCTTCGTGAATTCGGTCCGTGCGAACTTCACAGGCGCAGCTTCATCAAAAAAATTCTTGCGGAACGCGGTGAATGCTGACCGCGTTGCTGTATACACCCGATCGGAGGTGCAATTGGAACGGTTGAATATTGAAAACGGAAGCAAACAGCAGCGCATCGGTGCAAGAGGGGAGCGTTTGGCAAGGCTTTACCTTCGTTTGCACGGGTACCGAATCCTTCAGCGCAATTACCGTGTTGCACATAAGGAGATTGATATAATCGCAAAAAAAGGAAGCACCGTTGCCTTTGTCGAGGTCAAGACCGCTCTCGATTCAAAGGAGCTGCCGCCGATGCTGCGTGTCGGTTCTGCAAAAAGAGCAAACATGGCTTACGCTGCAAAGTATTTTGCGGCAAATTACAGGCAAAAGGCGGTTTACTATCGCTTCGATATAATTGAAGTGATACTTTCGGAACACAAAATCAGACATATAGAAAATGCATTTACGATTTAAACAAAATAAAAAATCCGTTATCGACTTTTCACGCAGCTTTCAATTTTGTTGTTTGCTGCTTTTTTTTGCGTTCGGCACTTCAAATTTTGAACATAATATGGTAAAATAAATAAAATCGGTGTATGATGCGCGAACGTGAGCGGTGTGACAGAGGTCAGCCGGACGCATTCGGCATCTTACAGCAGGCTTTCATAAGGAGGATGGCATTCAATATGACGCCGACCAAATTTCCGACCGAGCAAATACTGATCGCTTCCATTTTGGCAACGATTGCCTTTTTGCTGATCTACATGGTCTATGTAAGCATCAAAAAAAGCAGAGCCGTTCTTGTGAACGGTGTACGCGACAAATCGGACAATCTCCTTGTTGCGTGGACGCTGCTTGCTTCGCTGCTGCTGCATATTCTTTTTTCCTACTATATTGTCGGACACAAAACCGATATAGGCTGTTTCACATCGTGGGGAAACAAAATATTCAGAAACGGCTTCCAAAACTTCTATAATCCTCAAACCAATTTTCCGGATTATCCGCCGGGATACATGTATGTTTTGGGGTTGATGGCGCGCATAGCGGATCTTTTCGGTCACGGCGTTTATGCGGCGGACGGCTCGTACGACATATTCTATGTCACAATGATAAAACTACCGTCGATAATTGCCGATATAGGCTCGGCGTATCTTGTTTACAGGCTTGCGCGCAAAAAACTTCGCTTTGAGGCCGCGTACCTTCTTATGTGCCTTGCAGCATTCTGCCCCGTTTTCATCTATGTTTCCGGAGGATGGGGACAGATCGATCAGATTCTTTCGATCCTGCTTGTAATAAGCATTATTCTGCTCAATTCGAACAAACCGATTCTTGCGGGATTTGTTTACGGATTATCAATCCTGCTCAAGCCGCAGGCTTTGATGGCGGGTCCGCTTCTTGCGATTGCATATTTCTGCTATATTTTCGATCCGGATTTCTTCAGTCCGACAGGCAGAAAATGTACGGACGGAGTCGGAACGCGAATAATGAAAACCGTTGCTGCGGTCGCCTGCGCCTGCGCGCTCCTCATTGTATCCGTAATTCCGTTTGCCGATGATACCATGCCGTGGTATTCCATTATCCTTCAAAAATATATGGGAACCGCTACTTCTTATAAATACGCAAGCGTAAATGCATACAATATTTACACATTGTTCGGAAAGAATTGGACCCCGATAACCGAGAAGGCAATTCTCGGGCTGACTTACGGCCAGCTCGGCACCGTTCTGATGGTTCTTTCAGTCGGTTTCGGCGGTGTTCTGTATTTCTTCGGCAGGAAAAAGCATTCCGGCGCGTTGAGTCTTGCAACCGCATTCACATTTGCCTCGCTTTTCACTCTCGGCCACTACATGCACGAACGCTACCTGTTCCCCGTGCTGCTTCTGCTGCTTGTTGCTTACATCAGCTACGGCGACAGGCGACTTATCAGCATGTTCATGTGCTGGAGCGCAACAACGCTTGTGAACTGCATTGCAGCATTTTATTACAGCAAACTGCATGAGTACCACCTCTATTGGGATGAACGCCTTGTGTTCTGGTGCTCACTTGCAAACGTCATATTGTTTATAATATTCTGCGGCATTTGCACGGATATTATGCTCCGCGGAAGAGTAAAAGCCGATGTTTTTGCGGATGATGATGCTTCGGCGAAAGCACAAAAAACTGTTCCTGCACGAAAAGCAGAGAAATGAGAGGAAACGAAATGAAAAAGATAAACAAAAAGACACTCACTGTCAGCCTTGCAATTATTGCGGCAGTATGTGTTATTTTCGGCATCGTTCTGCTGCTTGCTTCCCCGAAAAGCGGAGGAAGCGCAAACATTGCAAACGGCAGCTTCGAAAGCCTCGACTCAAGCGGCCTGATACCGAAGGGGTGGGAATACACATCCTATTTAAACGATACTTCCGTGTCAAACGCGGTTGTCGTGAAGGATGCTGCGCGCGGCAATGTCGTGAAGCTCACGAATGCAGAACTTGATGATGCACACTTCACGCAGACAGTTTCCGTTCAGGCAAACACGATTTATAAGCTGAGCTGCTACATCAAAACCGAAAATGTCAGCGGCGGAGCGGGTGCAAATATTGCTCTTGAAGACCGAACCTGTTATTCAACGCCTGTTCTCGGCACAACTGATTGGACAATGGTTGAGCTTGTCGGCAAAACCGGAAGCGGACAGTCCAAGCTCAAAATCGGATGCAGACTCGGCAATTTCAGCAGCACGAGCATGGGCATTGCCTACTTTGACGATTTTAAAATTGAAAAGCTCACAAGCTACAACGGCGAAATTCAGAGCTTTGAAACAAAGGCTTCATCATCGCAATCCTCGGATAACACAACGGGTATGAGTGATGCGGAATACGCCGCAAGAACAAAGATGATCGTTATCATGCTCTGCATTTACATCCTTTTGCCCATTGCGATCTATTTCCTGCTCAAGCTTGAAAAATCAATGGACAAGGCGCGCAAAGGCGATCCCATCAAAACCCCTGCGCAGCTTGCTCCGAGCATTTTTGACACGAAGCCTGTTATCCCCCAAAAAACGGATACAAAGCTTCACTATACAAAAAAAGACTGGATATTCGTTATTGCATTAACTCTTGTTTACGGCATTCTTGCCGTCACGAATCTCGGCTCCACAAAAGCACCGGACAGCGAATGGAAGGGAACGCCGGGCACAACCGTAACGCTGACATTTGATGATACGGTTACCATCGGCAGTGTTTGGCATGACGGCGGAATTACGGGCGGCAGCGGCTCAAAAGGAACGACTGTATTCAAGCTCACCGGAGACGACGGCAAATCAGTCGAAATCGACCAGCGTTTCGGAACAATGTACAGGTGGGTTCGCAACAGCAGCCTGCACAGCACAACAAAAAACATCACGCTGACAGTTGTGAGCGGCGAAGCATGGATAAACGAGCTTGCGTTCTTTGACACGGCAGGCAACCTGCTTCATGTAACGGTGAACGATGCATCCGCAGCGGCTCTTGTCGATGAACAGGACTGCGTGCCGGAATACCCAAGTTATATGACCGGCATGTATTTCGATGAGCTCTACCACGCACGAACCGCATATGAACATCTGCATAATCTTAGTGTCTACGAGGTTTCGCATCCTCCGCTCGGAAAAATAATCATTTCCGTCGGCGTTGCGATATTCGGCATGAATCCCTTCGGCTGGCGAATCATGGGTGCGCTGTTCGGCGTTGCAATGATTCCCCTGATGTATGCGTTCGGCAAGCGCATGTTCAAGCGTCCCGAGCTTGCGCTGCTTGCGGCGGGGTTGTTTGCATTCGATTTCATGCATTTTTCGCAGACTCGAATTTCGACCATTGACGTATACGGCGTGTTCTTCAATATGTGCATGACGTACTACATGTACAAATTCATAAAGATGGATCTCGGCGACAGCCTTAAGGACACTCTTATACCGCTCGGGCTTTCGGGTTTGTTCTTCGGTTTGGGCTGCGCAAGCAAATGGATCTGCATATATACCGGTGCTGCGCTTGCGGTTATGTTCTTTGTTAAGATGATAACCCTTTGGGTAAAGGCAAACAAGATTAAAAATGCCAAGCTCACAAAAGCGGAAGAGGCCGATCCTGCGGTTGCGAACGCGAGAAAGTTCCCGGCACGGTTCATAAAAACCTGCCTGTTCTGTCTCCTGTTCTTCATCATCATTCCCGTTGCGATTTACTCGGCAGCATACAGACCGTATTACACGGCGCAATGGAAGCCTAATGCGGAGCAAACAAAGATTGCACGCCTTCGTGCCGCCGGACAGCTCGAGTACAATGAGGAACCCGAGGGAGAAGTTTTGACCTTCTCCGAAAAGGTTAAGACTTATGTGGATGGTGTTATTGACAATCAAAAATATATGTTCAGTTACCACAGCGGGCTCAATTCAACGCATCCGTATCAGTCCGCATGGTATGAATGGCCTCTCGGAAACCGCCCGGTGTGGTTCTATTCCGGAGGACAGAATCCGGACACAACAAAGTTCGGAACCATTTCAACTTTCGGCAACCCCGCAGTATGGTGGATCTGCTTTGCAGGCACGTTGACGCTGTTCATCATGTTCCTGCGCAACAGGTTCAGACTCAATGCGGAGATATTCTTCATCTTTGCCTGCATGGCATCGTCCATGCTGCCCTGGATGCTGATTTCCCGCTGCGTGTTCGTATATCATTACTTTGCGACCGTGCCGATGATAATACTTGCCTCTGTATATGTGCTCAAGCACTATGAGGATAAGTTCTACTACATACCGCTCGAACGCGGCGACATGATTTCCGGCGGAGCAAAATTCGTTCCGAAGATCAAGTTCATTTGGCTTGCTGCTGCGATCGTGCTGTTTGCGGTGTTCTATCCCGTAATCAGCGGCATTCAGGTCAGCAGGGAGTATATACGTGCACTTGAATGGCTGCCCACATGGACATTCTTCGGTACTTGGTAATAAAAATACCGAACACAAACCCGCTGCCCGTGCTTTCGGTGCGGACGGGGTGAAGAAGAAAATGCGTGCGGCGGACAATTCGACAGAAAACCTGTTGCAGCCGGCTTTTGGGCGGGCATATTGTTCGCCGCCGCGTAAAGGAGTAAGTTTCAATAATGAGTTCAAACGAAAAAAACGGCGGCACAGCCGCAAAAAAAAGCTTTTTCCAGCTGATTAAATTCGGCTTGGTGGGAATCGGCAACACACTTATAGACATGGTCATCAGCACGGTGCTGAGCATCGTGCTTGCAATACCGTTTACGGGCGGTTGGACGGTTTATGTTTCAAAAGTTGTCGGCTATTGTGCCGGCATTCTGAACAGCTATATTCTGAACAGCCGTTGGACCTTTAAAGAAGAGCGCAGACAGGATGCGCGCGAAATCATAAGCTTTATTGCCGTTAATCTGGGTGTATTGCTTGTTTCGCTCGGTCTTATCTGGCTGTTTACCAATGCTTTGCATATTGATGATTGGTGGATGAGTCTTGGGCTTCCGCAGTGGATCACAAAGATAATTAACGGCGAAAGAGCGTGCATGCTGCTTTCGACCTGCATCTGCATAATCGTAAACTTCGTCGGCAACAAGCTTTTTGTGTTCAAACCTGCTGAGGCTCCTTCCGTGAAAAACGACGGAAAAGAGAAAAAAGTCAATCTGAACACCAAAGATTAAATGTTAATACTCGTTTAACGGCTTGCCGAGTGAAAAAATCACTCGGTATGGCTTTATTCGGACAAAGGGGGAAATATGCTGGCAAGAATCACAAGTTATGGGTTGACGGGGCTGCTCGGCTATCCCGTGACGGTTGAAACGGATATAAGCTTCGGCTTTGCGGGTTACGAAACCGTCGGCCTTCCGGATAATGCCGTTAAGGAATCCAAGGAGCGCGTCCGCTCTGCAATATGCAACTCGGGCTTTCCTTTTCCAAATGTGCGGCTTGTTGTAAATCTTGCGCCGGCGGATGTCCGCAAGGAGGGTACGGTTTATGATTTGCCGATAGCGATAGGCATACTTGCGGCAAACGGGGATATCGATCGCACCGCGGCGGAAAAATGGCTTATAATCGGTGAGCTTGCTTTGGACGGTAGCGTTCGCGGTGTTAACGGCGTGCTGCCGATGGTAATCGATGCATGCTCACGCGGATACAACCATATCATTCTCCCAAAGGAAAACGCGGAGGAGGCTGCTTTCATACACGATGCAGTCGTGATTCCTGTAACGAGTCTTACAGAGGCTGTGCTTTTCCTGCGCGGAATGAAGATCATCAATCCGCAGCCGTGCAGTCAAACAAATATAGACGACCATCCGAGTTTTGACAGTGATTTTTCGTTAATAAAGGGTCAGCAGGCGGCGAAACGTGTAGCCGAAGTTGCAGCAGCGGGCAACCACAATATTTTGCTTATCGGAACGCCGGGTTCGGGTAAAACGATGCTTGCAAGAAGCATTCCCTCAATATTGCCGACTTTGTCAAATGAAGAGGCACTTGAAATAACAAAGATTCATTCCGTTGCGGGCATATTGCGCGGACGCGGCGGAATTGTGCGGGAGCGTCCGTTTCGTGCACCGCATCATTCTGCCTCCATTCCCGCGCTTGTCGGCGGCGGAACAAAAGCACTTCCGGGTGAAATCAGCCTTGCACATTACGGTGTGCTGTTTTTGGATGAATTCCCGGAGTTTCAAAAGTCAGTGTTGGAAGCATTGCGGCAGCCGCTTGAAGACGGCTTTGTGTCAATTACCCGTGCAGCGGCAAAAGCGGAATATCCGGCGGACTTTATGCTCGTTGCGGCGATGAACCCCTGCCCGTGCGGAAATTTCGGTTCAAGAATCAACCCATGCAGATGCAATCCGTCCCAAATTGAGCGTTATCGAAACCGAATCAGCGGCCCCATGCTGGACAGGATAGATATTCATGTTGAGATGACAGAGGTTGCGTATGAGGATCTTGCGTCCAAACAGGCGGGCGAAAGCTCGGCGGCAATTCGTGAAAGGGTTTCGAAAGCGCGATGCATTCAGCGTGAACGCTTTAAAAACGACGGTATAATGTTCAACGCGCAGATGAGTTCGAAACATATCAAAAAGTATTGCGCACTGGAGCCCGATGCGGAAAAGCTTATAAGGCTTTCGTTCGACAGGCTGCGGCTGTCTGCAAGGGCATACGATAGATTGATTAAAGTTAGCAAAACCATT
>OMNT01003598.1_pt1 | contig 11098 bp, 13 predicted proteins | sample 1672551 | NCBI WGS metagenome assembly OMNT01 (sample SAMEA3136698, study PRJEB25190) | human gut metagenome
ACAAAATGCAGATTCATATTCCGCGGCATAGGATTTGTCTTGTGCCAGATACCTGTTGTCTTATAATAAAATCCGTGCTTTTCAGCAAGCTGAATAATCGTCTCTACTTTAATGATGGCCATAAATACGATCATGGTTCCGCCTTTTTTCATGACTCTGGCCGCCGCCTTAAAGAAATCATCCATTGACTTCGACCATTCGTCAAACTCCATATCATCCCATCCAGCAGAGCCGAAAAAATTATCCCGCATCTTTTTGAGATTGGTGTCTCTTTTCTTCATGAAATTGCCAAGATTATAGGGCGGATCAGTTACAATCAAATCTATTGATTCCGCATTGATCTGCTGCATAGCAGCGATGCAATCCTGGTTATATAGTGTAGTATCAGCCATTTTAACAGCCCTTTCCATCGCAAAGATTACTTTGTGGCGCTCTTTCCGCTGTTCACCCATGCATCCAGCTCCGAGCGTTTAAACTTCCATAAGCGCCCAATCTGATGCGCAGGAAGGTCTGTCTTTTGCCTTATCCACTTCCGCAGAGTTACTGGCTTGATATTCAAGTATTCGGCAGCATCTTCAAGGCTGATGTAGCCTTCATCCTTTCTTTCGCTCATTGCGTTCACCTCACAAGCTATCAAAAGACATAGTCGTACTCGTATATTATAGCACACTCTAACGAGATTTTCAAGCGTTTTTCGCTTATTTGTTGATATTTACTGATACCAAGTGTTCTTTCAGAGCAACAACTCTGCCATTCAAAAACGATAGCCCATACACCTTTAACGATAGCCCTATTCTGTAACGATAGCTTTTTAATCGTTACAGAGTACGGTGGGAAAACAGAGCGATTTCCTCCTTGGCGGCTATCCCGGCTACGCTGCCGGAATGCCGGAAATAAAGAAACCGCCCAAAACTGGCGGTTTTACGGCATTTTCGAGGGTATGTGATTGTAGCAATCTCGTCGTGGTTTTGTCCAATATGTAGTCATCTTTATTCACATCAAGAATCTTATACATAAAGTCAGTGATATGCTCAGGTGTAAATACCTGACCAGCCTCGGACTTCTTCTTGTAACGATTGAATTCGTTAAAGAAGATACCCATCACGTCTTCACCACGCCATTCATTCGAGTTGACACACTCAGAGATCTCAACAACCCAGTCGATAAAATCATTGATTGCCTGCTGATTATCCGTTGTATTCATTTTAATGTCGGAATATTCTTCCAACAGGATATCAATTTTCGCATTTTGCTTTCGGCTATCTTCGAGCGATTTGGACAGCGTCGAATGAATTGCTGTATGGAATGTCGCATACCCCATATCTTTCAGGCGCTGCAATCCAGCACCATAACGCTCGGCGACTAAAGCGCATGCAGTGAAAATCATACGATGATACAGATTTTTAATACCAAATTCAAAATGCAGACCATTGTTGATCTTAGCAGTTAATTCATAGATACGCTCTTTATCAATACTATCCACGGTATAAAGCGACAGATAATAGCTAACACTCTGCAACTTGGTGGACGTCTTTACTTCCTCTTCACCTTTGAAAACACGAATATCTTCTCCGTTATATAGAATTCCTACAGTTTTCTTATATTGTTTTTGCATAATTCGCACGTTTTTCAGAACTTCATCAACCTGCGCTTGTCCAAGAGTAATACGAGTTGCTTTCGTTTCCAGAACAACTGCAACCTCATTTTTATTATTCGGCAGATACCAACCATCTGGTTTATCAGCTACTCCTGGGAACCCAAGCTGATTGAATGTGGTAAGCTGTCCAACACCAGCACGCGCAATTTCACTATCAACCAAACCAAGAGTTTCACGAGCTAAGTCGCGAACAGCATCCTCTGTCATATTCTTTGCCATATCCATCAACCCCCCTCAAATCATTTGAAAATGTTTCAGTACATCCATAATCGCGGCTTCCTTGTCTGGTGGGCACTTTGGCACTTTAGGATTTTCGGATTTGGACGGGTTATAATTCTGACCGACCTCTAATCCGCACTTGCGTTTAATCTGTGAGATATATAGGCTGGACACCTTCATATGGTGCTTATCCCAAACGTATGCTTTGATTTCCTCATAAGTAGCTTTACTCTCCGCTACAGTCAAATCAAGCTCATCCATCTCCAGTTCTACCTCTATATGTTGCTCAGATTTAAGTTTGGAAAGCAAACACACAACTTCAACATGTTCACTGTTGTCCAAACCAATTCTTAAATCATTTTCAATAATCGGTAGCTTAAACCGAATTGATTTAAGCCACTGACCATTGGGTTTGCGTTCCTCATAAATCTGTATTTCAGCAATCAACGCTTCTATAAGCTGTCGCCGTTCCACATCGTTCATAGCGAAATACAGCTTGTCAAAACAAATCAATACTTTGTAAATATTATCCCCTGTAATTTTCTCCGCTTCGATGGATGTCTTTTTGGCTCTGGCATCAATCAACTGCGATTCTAGTTCTTCTATCTTATCATACATCCGATAAAGCCTGTCATCAAGGTCTGCCTTTCTTCTGATATAATGTCTGTCATCGGGGTCAAGATTATCAATTTCCTCCATCAGCTTCGATTTGATGGAGTAATCTTGACGAAGCTGTTTTTCATAATTTTCTATTTCTTGGTCTATGGCAGTCGTATCAACTTTCATGTTGATTTTTTCCTGCATCATAGTTGCAAAATTAGGGTTGCTGACGAGCTTCACTATCACTTCAGCTACGGCATCATCCAGAAGTTCCTCCCGTATCTGCTTTTTGTAATCACATTTATGCCCTCGCTGCATACTACGGTGTTTACACCCATAATAGAAGAAATCCTTGTATTTCGTGCCGTCTTTTTTGTGTTTTATACTCTTGTTCCCATACATCCCTGCACCGCATATAGGACATTTCACAATCCCAGAAAGCAAATGTGTCCGTTCATTTTTCCCTTTATTGACATGTTCATACTTTTTTGCCTGTGCAACCAATTTTACCTGTGCAGCATTCCAGACATCCTCTGGAATAATAGCCTCATGCAATCCATCTACCAAAAGGAAATTATCCTGTTCCACAAGATGGTATTCATTCCGTGTCCCGTGGACTTTTTCTGTTTTCCTGCGTCCATAAGCAATTTTACCGCAGTAGACGGGATTTTTCAATATCAAGCGGACTAAATGGGCATCAAAGAGGGGGTTCTTCCCATTTTGACGCTGTATCTTGCGGATGCCGTGATTCTCCAGATATTTTGAAATCCCGTTCGAGCCAATATCCGTATTCACATACTGGTCGTAGATGGTTCGGACTGCAACCGCTTCTTCCTCGTTGATTTCCAACTTGCCATTCACAAGTTGGTATCCATATGGTGCAAATCCGCCATTCCATTTTCCCTCTCTGGCTTTCTGAATTCTGCCCTCCATTGTTTGAACACGGATATTCTCACGCTCAATTTCTGCTACTGCTGACAAAACGGAAATCATCAGCTTTCCTGCATCTTTGGACGAGTCAATTCCATCCTCGACGCAGATTAGGTTTACACCAAAATCCTGCATGACCTGCAAAGTTGAAAGAACATCCGCTGCATTTCTCCCGAATCGGGAAAGCTTGAACACCAATACATACGAGATGTTATCTTTTCCAGACTTTATATCTTCCATCATCTGCCTGAATTGTAGCCGCCCCTCGATTGATTTCCCCGACTTTCCTGCGTCCTCATACTCACCGACAATTTCATAATCATTGAAATCTGCATACGCTTTCATTCTTGCTCGTTGTGCATCAAGCGAATAACCGTCAATCTGCATAGCCGTGGATACTCTTTTATAAGTGTAAACCTTTATCTTTTCTTTCTTCATAATAACAGCAACTCCTTTTCAATCAAAACCGTGATATTTGTTTCCTGCACTTAAAATTGTATCAGCGGTTTTCTGAAACAACAAATGTGCGATTTGGGTAAGTTTTAGAATCGCTGCTACATTCTCTGTTATGACTGGCATCGGGCATACCGTCTATGCCCAATTCGGAAGCATATTTCGCTATAAGATTTGCCAATAAGTCTGCCAAGCCATTCCACTCATCGTCAATGAGCATATTTCGATACACCTCCTTTATTTGTCTGCCAGAGAAAGACTAATGGCAAGAGCCTTGTCAACTCTTGCCATTATGCTATCGGGCATCATTCCCATATACTGTTTTAACCTTTGTTTATCAATCGTCCGTATCTGTTCAAGTAAGATAATTGAATCTTTGTCGAGCTTATCACAATCTTTTACCTCGGTATGTGTCGGGAGCTTCGCTTTCGTGTGTGTACGGCTCGTTATCGGAGCAATAATAATTGTCGGGCTGTACCTGTTTCCTGTATTGTTGGAAATAACAAGAACAGGTCTTATACCGCCCTGCTCCGAGCCGACAACGGGATTTAAGTCTGCGTAGAAGATGTCCCCACGCTTAATAGTCCTTTCCATTATGTGTTTAACCTCCTATCTGGATTTAGGCAGGGGCTTCCTGCCTATGTAGCAGCCAGACACAAGGAAATATTTAAGGTCGGGAGAATATTAACAAAATCTTTGTTCTTATGACCGCCTTATATCTGGCTTTATGATAGGAGCATCTCTATTTGTCCTCAACACCCCGAAATGCAATGCGTCTTTGACGCAGGGAAGTCGCCAAACGGTCAGCAGCGAACTGACGCCACGGGAGTTCCACCCCAACTGTCGTTCTGACAGAGCCGCCCTCATTGCCTGCGACGGTTTTTTCACGCTCGGACTGTGACTGGACGGGAGTATCATTATCCTCTTTGTGGGTTATGGCGAAATCGGGAGCTGCCCGATATTTTGAGTCGGTAAAGATAGGCTCACCACCTTTCAATCGCTCGCTGCCGCTCGGCAGGTCGTGGCGTACCGCTGCACACGCTTATGCTCATCACAATCACAAAGAGGAAGTATTTGGCGAATGATTATTCGGTTGTCAAGGAGCTATCCCGTTTTCGCCACACAAAGGAAAACTGGGTAAGAGGATTTGTCCTCTCACCCAGTAGCCGATGGGGAAGCTCGTTTTTCCCCTCTACCTATTAAATTTTTTTATTTTTTCTTTGAGCCTGTCCATCCGTCTGTAAACGGCTTTCTCTGTAATGCCCAGATATACCGCAATTTCACGGACAGAATAACCATTAAGCTTCATCAACCCGATTTCCAGAGTGAGCTTGTCCACCTTAATCAAAACTTGATAAAGCCTCTGGTTTTCAATACTGTCCAAGAAATCCTCTACCGTCTTTACTTCGGACTGTGCTGTATCCTCTGCGACTTCCTCAAGGTATGTACCTGCATCTTGCAATTTCTCATAGTACCGCCTGTCGGAATTGAAGATAGCCCAATCGTGTATACGGAGCCTCTCAATAGTATCTTCATCAACACCCAAACTCCGCATCTGCTTTTCCTCGGCTTCTTTCCAGATACGCCATTTGCGTTCTTCTTTTGCTTTGTTATAAGCCATTATCCGTTACCTCCAATCTGAATTTTTTGAAAATCCAGATTGGCAGGCGGCGAACGACATCCGACGCTGAAAATATGTGTATTACAGTGTTCTGCAAAAAACGACAAAAGAAAAACCGCAAAGGCTGCCACACCTTTACGGTTTAAGGAGAGTTTATTTCTATTGTATAGAGATTTTACTTCTACTTTCGAGGTACAAAGTCCCCATGTGGTGATGAAGATTTTTTTAACAGGTTATCCGCCCATCCTCGATATGAGATATGTAAATAGAAGCCGTTGCTTGTAGGCAATAAAAATCCCTCCAAACTTCAAAAGCGAAGTCGGAGAGTGCTTAAGGCATAGCAAAACGGCTCACCGAAACATCGTTTTTTTTATTCGGTGGGCTTGTCCAATTTATATTCATATAAAGAACAGAGCCGATGAACCTGTGATTGCTCACTTGTTCATCGGCTCTGCGTCTTATGCGTCTGGCTCTTTAATGACTGTAATATGACATTTTTTTACTCGTATCAAACTTTCATGCTTGCACTTTGGGCAAAAGAGCGGGAAGTTTTTAAGCTCTGTATCTTTCCGTATCATAATGCGGGTTTTGTTCTTGCAAATTGGACATAATATCCATTGAGTATCTACCATTACATCACCTCCCAAATTACAAAACAGGAGTTTTTAAGCCAACGTATCCATTTAGAGCTGCCATAATTAAAATAATCAGTCCCATTACGATACAAGCAACAAGGAAACGCCACCCTTTTAGAGATGCAAAATTTCTCAAATATACGAAATAGAGAATGGCTTTCCAAATCAAAATGCCTACAAACACAATGTTCAAAATCATTCCAGAAATAGTATTATTCCAGAATAGATAGAAGAAAACTTCGGTAAAAGCTACTACAACAGCACAAATTGCAGTAGGAGCATATGAGATACCCCATGCTTTTATATGGTCTGATACCGTTCTGTTACTGCCCAAACATCTACATACAGTCCAAAACAAAATGCAAATGAGAGCATAAGATAGTATTCCATATCCTGTGATTTTCAACATTCTCAGAACATCAAATTCTGGTCGATTTACTCCGTAAAAATGTTGAAGAACAGGCTCAAAAATAGAATTTAGTAGTATCGTAACTATCACCAATCCCCACGAAACTGCTTTATTACCTTTTGCAAAGGCTTCCGCAGGATGGTTTAATGCTTCAATCAACCGCTTCATAGATTTATCCTCCAAAGAAACTCAGAAACAAATTTGTGTACTGCGTTCCAAAAATCATAGTAAAAACAACAGCTTGAACGGCTGAAGCCGTAAAAGCAAACCTCCAAGGATAGGTAACAATCATTTTTTTAATCTTACCAATACCAGAAGTGTCCTCTGCTTTGCATTCTATTAAGATACGATTGAGCATCATGTCCTTTTGTCGCTCTGTGGGTATCCCGTCTTGTTCAAATACTTCAAATGCTTTTTCAATAAACTCATCTTTCTTTGGCATTACAATCCCTCCTTTTCTCATATCTTGCATAGCTTTTTATAAAAGCGTTTTTTGCCCGCTGCAAAATGCTTTCTATAGCCTTTGGCGACTTTTCTACAATAGATGCAATCTCCTTAACGGTTTTTTCATCAATATATTTCAGTACCAGAACAATTCTATATTGCTCTGGCAGCCCATGTAAACAGGCTCGAACCTTTTCCCGTTCAAATGACTTAATTAAAAGCTCCTGCATATCTTGGGAGGGGTCTTCGAGATACTCTGTCATATAATCATCAATCTCAACCACCTCAAATTTAGGGCTATACTGCTTTCGATAAAAGTCATTTAGCTTATTTCTGGCTATTTTGAAAACCCAAGTTCGTTCAGAGCTTAATCCCTTAAACGCAGACATCCCTCTATATACATCCACAAAGATGTCTTGCGTTATATCCTCAGCCAGAGCTTTATTCATTCCTGTTCGCAAATATACATACTGATATATTTCGCTGACATACGAGTGATACACCGATATGAATTTTTGCTCTCGTTCATCTTTGAAAATACTCATATAATCATCTACCTCATTGAATTATAAGCTCCTTTGTAAGCAATATAGTATCCTTGTAAATTACCTCAAGCTTCAAAGAACCAGCCACTGCCTGCTCTGCTTCCAGTTCGTACACAACAATGTCCTGCATATCCTTTTCTGTTGCTTTTGTTTCAGATTTGATTTCAGTACCATCAAGATACCATTTCACGGTATATTCCATGCCTTTTGGACTCTCGACAAAATGGACGCTTGCATAAACTGGTTCATTAACGATAAGAGCTTCTTCTTGATTTGCTGACTCCAACTCTTCCTGCGAAGAATAGCTGCTATTTGAAATGATACATGTCTGAATGGTATCATCATTTTCACCACATCCAACCAATGAAACTGCCATCGTCATAATTGTGATTAATAAAACCGTAACTTTTTTCATAGAAAATTCCTCCTTATTCACCGTAGTTATATTCATCCTGTTTAATAAAGGTCAAATATGCAATTATTAGAAATGATATAATGCTGATACCAAAAATGACGGATGCCTGTGAAAACCTTGAAATATCTGATACTTCTGATAGTGCCTGCATCATTACTCCTGGTGCTATCAGACTGAAATTATCAACCATCTGAGTTGTCCACCCAAATGCCTTTCCGATTCCCTCTACTATCATAACAAAGAAACGGGGCATCAACAGTAAACCTATTGCTAAACTCCAAATGAGTGCTGCCTTTGAGGAACGGGCAAGTATTGAAATCAACATACCCATAGTAGCATAAACCATAATATATCCCCACAATGGAAGCAAATATTGTATCAGCACAAGTATATGTGCAAAGTTACCACTAAGCCCAATGATGACACAAGTAACTGGCGTCATATAGATAAAGGACAACACCAATGACATTATTGCTGCAACAATGACTTTTGAGATAAAGATTCTTGTTTTCGGAATGCCTGAACATATTATACAGTCTAAAACATTATGTTCTCTATCAGACGAAACCAAATCAAAATATGACGATAGTACCGCCCACGAGCCGAAAATCATATGCGGAAGAAACAATGCTAAAAACTCAATCTGGTCGCTCTCTACTAATTTTGTTTTACCACCCGACGTATAAAAGAAAAACACTCCCATACCTGCAAGGGCTATCCAAATAACCAATGTGCGTAAATTCATTGCTTTTTTGAAATCTCGTCTAACAAGAGACAGAATATCCATTCTCATTTTCGCACCTCCTCTAAATGAAGTTGTTCCTGCACTATACGCTTCACATTGCAAGCAGTGACCTCAAATATGCTAATGTTGTGTAAAGTCAACGCAGAAATCAATAGTGGAACTTGCTCCTTGGTAATTTTTGCGATAAGTGTAGTCCCAAGTTTATCTATTGAAAGGGCGAAATCCTTCGCTAACATTTCGAGAACCTGTCTTGAAATGTTGGCTATTTTGAAAATATAAGAGCTTTCAATTTCATTGTCGTATGTCAGCTGCCCGTTTTGCATTATTGCAATGTTAGTACAAATCTCGTCCATATCCTGCAAAATATGAGAGGAAATGATGATGCTTTTCCCTTTCTGGTGGATACCCTTAATAATGCCTTTCATCTCAAAAGTTGCATTGGGGTCTAAGCCTGCCGTTGGCTCGTCCAGAACATATAAATCTGGTTCACCTGTCATTGCTATAATCATTTGCAGTTTTTTCTGTTGCCCTGGTGACAGGTGTTTGACCTTTTTGCTCATATCCAATTTCAGTTTTTTCCCAAAGGAAACACTTTCTTTGGTATCTGCGTTTCGCAATCGAGCAAAAAAACGAATTGTTTCAGAAACAGTTGTATTATCATCAAATCGACAACTTTGTGGCATATACCCAATAAAAGGTTTACCCGTTTGAAGATTCACCGTGCCTTTTGTGGGCTTCATCAATCCGCTAATCAATCTTAGCAGGGTCGTTTTTCCTGCTCCATTTTGCCCAATAAGCCCATAAACCTCGCCGTACTCAATAGACATATCAATCCCATGCAAAATCTCTGTTCTGCCAAAAGATTTTGATAAACTGTTGGTCTGGAGCACATATTTGTTCATTCCCATGACCACTCCTTTCTGAGCAGATGTTTTCCTGCTTCATAAAGGTAGTCGTATGAATATCAAAAATCCCTCGCTTTTTTTTAATATTTTTTCTCCAAGCGTCAGCTCTCATATATTATAGACAGTGAAGCGAACTATATCAACTATGTAAATATGAATTCCTATCTCTTGTAACAGGATATTAAATCTCCTGTTTTAAGAGATTATACATCGTTTGACTGGAAGCCATATCTCTGTAAAATATAAGAGTAAGATTTTCAGAGTATAGGTGGTGAGCTAATGGACGAAAGAAACAATCATTTTGACTTCGACTTTACTCCGATTGGACAGGCAATCAAAAAAGCCCGTGAATCCAGAGGGATAACAAGAGAGCAGCTTTCTGGTATTATCGGTTATGCTCCCAGACATATTCAAGCGATTGAGAATGAGGGGCAGTATCCCAGCATTGAGCTGTTTATTCAACTCATTACAATGTTTGATGTGTCAGTTGATGAGTACATATTCCCAAACAAAGAAGTCAAAAAAAGTTCTGTCCGCAGACGCTTAGACGCACAGCTCAACAGATTAGATGATAAAGAGCTTTTCGTCATAGAAGCAACTGTAAACGGACTATGTAAGGCAAAAGAGGAAACAGAGGGATAAGCCCCTCTGTTTTTCTTTCGCCCCTTTTCTAATATCTTGGACAGCCATAGCCAAGGATTTCATAATATCCTACGGGGTAGCTGTTCTGTCGGCAGGCATCTCCAGAGTTACCCTCCACGGTGTAAACAACGCCGTTCTCGCATTTCTCCACGATACCCACATGGTCAGCATCTCCGTCCTGCCCGTCGTTGCTCCAGTCAAAAAAGATAATGTCGCCTGCTTTCGGCTCATAGTCCTTTCCCTGCCATTGCCCGTTTCCATTAAACCAACCCACACCGTCCGAGCAGAGGGAGAATTTCGGCACAATGCCGCTGTCCAGATAGCCGCACTGGTCGGCACACCACGACACAAAACAGGCACACCATTCCACACGCCCGTCAAAGCCGTACCAACTCCAATAAGGCTGACCGCCCTCATTGCCGAGCTGCGTCAAGGCAACCTCTACAATGGCTTGGTTGCCGCCGCTTGTGAACGCCCGTCCATACGGATAGTAGCGTAACACATGGGCGGGGTACTGTGTGTCGCCATACTTTTCCCACCCTAACCGCTGTGCCTGCATGGTGGAAAACTCTACCGCATTGGCGTAGGAATAACCGCCGTAGTTGGTTTTCGCCCATGAGATATACCCATTGCCGAAGTTATAGCCCTGCAAGGCGAGCTTGATACGCTCCATGTCAATCGGGTTTTCCACCTCGGCAGAGGTAAGGGCGGCTTTCAGCTCCTGCACGCCGCACTGGATAGAATACTCTGGGTCTTTTATCCCGTTCGGCTCATGGGGATACCTTGTGTTAAAGCTACCCTCCGCCGCCTGCATGGGGTCAAGCCCACGCCCGCCGCTTTCCTGCATCATCACCGCCTTAATAAGCTCCACATATTCG
>OMNT01003599.1_pt1 | contig 11097 bp, 8 predicted proteins | sample 1672551 | NCBI WGS metagenome assembly OMNT01 (sample SAMEA3136698, study PRJEB25190) | human gut metagenome
TTTTTTGGAAATTCCTTATGGTATGGATTTACAGGCACTCCCCGGTTTGCGGAAAATCCATATCCACAGATGGGAGATCTGCCTCGTACTACACAGGAATTATATGGAGATTGCCTGCATAAATATACGATTCAGAATGCCATTCATGACAATGCCGTTTTAGGATTTCAGGTGGAACATAATGGTCCAAAAAATAAAAAGGATGAAACGGACAGTAATCTTTATGTGACTGAAAGTCATATGTTGAAAGTACTTGAGGTGATTTTGAATAAATCTTATTATAAGTTGGGATTTCAAAATGGAAAAGGAAAGACATATGAGGGGTTACTTACAACGAGTTCCATCCAATTGGCACAAAAATATTATGATTTGTTGAAAATGGTAAAGGAAGGGAAGACAACACTTAAAATTGATGAAAAAATAAAACAGGTATTACCGGATTTTCCAAAGTTTGCAATTACTTATTCCGTAACAGAAAACGAAGAAGGTTCCCATGTAAATCAGCAGAAGATGCAGGAATCATTAGATGATTACAATAAAATGTTTGGAACAAAATATGAGATTTCTCAAATACAGGGATACAATGGAAATCTGAATAAGCGTCTTGCAAGGAAGGATGCAAAATATAAGAGCAGAAATGAGCAGCTGGATCTGGTGATTGTAGTCGATCGACTTTTGACCGGTTTTGATGCACCGTGTCTGTCAACGATATTCATTGACAGACCGCCAATGGGACCGCACGATTTGATTCAGGCATTTTCCAGAACAAACCGTATCTATGATAAAAACAAAACATATGGCCAGATAGTAACCTTCCAGGCGCCGGCTCTTTTTAAAGAATGTGTAGATAATGCAGTGAAGCTATACTCGGCGGGTGGCACAAAAGATGCACTTCTGGCAGAGTGGGATGAAATTGAACCGGCATTTAAGAAAGCGCTTGCAGCATTACGTGTTTCTGCGCAGACGCCAGACGAAGTATCCGGGATGTCTTTAAAAGAAAAGAAAGTGTTTGTAAAAGTGTTCCAGGCATTTGATACGCTGTTTTCACAGTTAAAGTCATTCACAAATTATGAGGACAGTATGTTGGAGGGGTACGGTATTTCAGAAGATGAATATTATGATTATGCGGGACATTATAAAAATGCACTGGAAGAAATAAAACCTGGCTCAGATGACGTCAATCCTTCGGAACAGGACGCAGAAGACGATCTTGAATTTGATCCGGATTATGAACTGATGGCATACAGTAACACGAAAATTGATTATGAATATATTATTAATCTCATTCAGAATATTGTCACACCAACAGATGATGAGGAAGATATTACTCCCCAGGAAAGACAGAAGAAGATTGAGGAAGTAAAACAGTATGTTGAAGAGTTGCGAAGAGACAATCCAAAGATCGCGGATATTATGGAGAATCTTATATGTGAAATTGAGTTGGATGAGACAAGATTTAAAGGCCAGTCGATTCTTAATATTGTTGAAAATACAAAACGAGAGTGCATTGACAGAGTAATTTCGGATTTCTGTATTACATGGTATGCTTCAAAGGATGATATTATGTATGCGGCAACCCATTATAGAAATGGTGAAATTCCGAATGAGAGTGCGATTAAAGCAACGATTGACTATACAAGTTATAAAAAGGCACAGGAAAGAGCTTTGCCAAAGTTTAAATATTATGCAAAAATGATGGCGGAATTAAGAAAAACTTTGGATGAAGAAATTAAACCGTTATTAATGATTGCATAAGTTCTGATTTATTATTTTAATTGTTTATATCAGCGTAAGTAATTTCAAGATATGGAGGCAGCTTATGCTAAATGATATGAACAAGACATCACTTTTTTGCGAGTATTACGCACAATGGGTGGAAGTATATAAAAAAGGTGCAATACGGGAAGCGACAATGGCGAAATATTTAATGACGCAAAAATGGGTCGAAAAACTTGCACCGGAATTAACAGTTTCAGGATTAACAAGAACCATCTACCAGCAATTATTAAATGATTACGCAAAGGAGCATGAAAGACAGACTACACTTGATTTTCATCATCAACTGAAAGGGGCAATCCTTGATGCAGTCGATGAAGGGTTGATTTCGAGAGATCCGACCAGGAAGGCAATCATTAAAGGGAAAACACCAAGAGCTAAGAAAATAAAGTATTTGAATCAGTTTGAACTACATACATTGATCGCCAATCTTAATCTCAAAGAAACGCCGAATTGGGACTGGTTTATTCTTTTAGTGGCGAAAACAGGGATGCGTTTTTCGGAAGCGCTGGCGATTACACCTGCTGATTTTGATTTTTCAAGGCAGACATTGTCAATAAGTAAAACATGGGATTATAAAGGAAATGGCGGCTTTCTGCCAACAAAAAACAAGTCGTCTGTGAGAAAAATTCAGATTGACTGGCAGATCGTTGTAAAATTTTCTGAGTTAATCAAAGGCTTGCCAGAGGATACCCCTATTTTTGTTGGTGAATCGAAAATATATAATTCTACAGTAAATGACGTGCTTACAAGACATTGTAAGGAATGTGGAATATCCGTAATTTCCATTCATGGACTCCGGCATACCCATGCTTCGTTGTTATTGTTTGCAGGAGTATCCATTGCAAGTGTTGCACGCAGATTGGGACATGCAAGTATGACGACAACTCAGAAGACTTATCTGCATATTATTCAGGAGCTTGAAAATAAGGATGTAGATTTGGTAATGAGAACGTTATCCGGATTATAAAATTAAATTTTAAAGAAATACTTACGCTGATTTTTGGTAGATGAATGACACGGCTCCCTCAATTGCTGACTTTTACAAATGGCAGAATTCATGATAGAATAACAATAAAATGCTGAAAAAGGAAAGTAATCATTTATGCGAGTATTAGTTTTATCATGTAATACAGGGGAAGGACATAATGCGGCGGGAAAAGCTGTGGTAGAAGCAGTCCGTGCTGCCGGCCATAAAGCGGAAATGCTTGACATTATGCTTTTGTCAGGAAAAAAGACTTCCAGAATGGTAGGGGGTATTTATGTAGGAATTGTAAAACATATTCCCCGGTTTTTTCATCTTTTGTACAAAATCGCAGGTAAAATCAGCTCTTCAAAGAGAAAGTCCCCGGTTTATTATGCGAATACGCTGATGTCAAAGCATCTGGAGGCGTATTTAAAGAAAAATGAGTTTGATGTGATCGTGACGCCGCATTTGTTTCCGGCGGAGACCCTGACACATATGAAGAGGAAAGGAATTTTAAAACAAAAGACCGTGGCGATTGCTACGGATTATACCTGTATTCCTTTTTGGGAGGAAACGGATTGTGATTATTATATTCTTCCGCATGAGGATTTGGTGGAAGAGGATGTGAAGAAAGGAATGGACAGGAAAAAGCTTCTTCCATATGGAATCCCGGTCAGGCAGGCATTTTTAAAAAAGGAAGATAAGAAAGAAGCGCGGAAAAAATGCCACTTGCCGCAGGAAGGCATTCTTTATCTGGTGATGAGCGGGAGCATGGGGTTTGGAAAAATTCATCTTTTTGTAGCCCGGCTTGCGTTAAAATGCAGACAGGGGGAACAGATTGTGATTATCTGTGGGAATAATCAAAAACTGAAATCTGTGCTGAAAACGGAGTTTCGGTGGAATGAAAATATCCACATTCTGGGATATACGGATAAGGTTTCTGTGTATATGGACGCCTGTGATGTGCTTTTTACAAAGCCGGGTGGGCTGACAAGCACGGAAGCGGCGGTAAAGCAGGTTGGAATCGTACATACAGCGCCAATTCCGGGATGTGAGACAAAAAATCGGAATTTTTTTACGGAAAGGAAAATATCGCTGGCATCGAATACTATCCGGGGACAGATCGAGGCAGGGAAAAAGCTGGCGGAAAACCAGGAATATTTGGAAAAGATGAAAAAGGCACAGAGGAAGCATATAAATCCGTATGCGGGAGAGCAGATTACGGAGCTTTTGCTGCATATTTGTGAAAAAGAGGGGTAAAAATTGAACTATATGTTATATATTCTGTTTGGATATTTGTCAGGAAGCGTGATGTATGCTTATCTGATACCAAAATATTTTTATGAATTGGATATTTGTAAAATCAGCGATGATAAAAATCCGGGGGCAGCGAATGTATTTAAGTATGTGGGAAAAAAGGTGGGAATCCTGGTCGTGACATTAGAGGTAGTGAAAGGATTTCTTCCTGTTTTTCTGGCATGCAGGAATTTGAATATGGAACATGTCTTATTTTCACTGGTACTGACGGCTCCGGTTCTGGGACATGCGTTTCCATTTTGGAATGCGAAAAAAGGCGGAAAGTCCATAGCGGTTTCCTTCGGGAGTCTTTTGGGGCTGTATCCGGCGCTTACACCGGTGCTGGCGCTGGCAGGGTGCTATCTCTTATTTTCCCTTGTGATCGTCATTGTTCCGCATCTGTTCCGCACGGTAATTACGTATGGATGTTTCTGTGGATACAGCATATTTCTTGTGGATAACAAGTGTGTGATAGCGGGATGTCTGTTGATTTCTTTTCTGGTAATTGGAAAACATATCATGAAATACCAGGGAGAGAAGATGGAAATTCATGTTGGAAACCTTTGGCGCTTAAGGTGCAGATAAAAGTGGAAAGGAATTGACAAACAGGAGACAATGTGTTTAAATAAACATATGAACAGTTATTCATATGTTTATTCAGGAGGTCTTTTTATGAAGAGATTATTTCAACCGATAGAGCGCCAGCATGAGGACGGATGCGGTCATGTGCACCATCACGAAGAAGAATGCGGATGCGGCCATGCGCACCATCACGAAGAAGAATGCGGATGTGGTCACGCACATCATCACGAAGAGGAATGCGGATGCGGCCATGCGCATCATCAAGAAGAATGTGATGGAGAGCATAAACATTATCATGGGGAAGAGGGAGTGCATGAAAGACATATTCCCAAAGGGGATGCGGCCATGAAGCATGTGTTTCTTCTGGAGAATTTGGGCTGCGCCAACTGTGCGGCAAAGATGGAGAGAAAAATTGCAGAACTTCCGGAGGTAGAGGATGCCGTCATCACCTATTCTACAAAGCAGCTCTGGCTTTATGCGGAACATGGAGAAGAGATGCTTCCGAAGATTCAGGAAATCTGTTCTTCTATTGAACCGGAAGTAAAGGTCGTATTCCGGGATGCTGCGGCGGGTAGCGTAAAAAAGGAAAAAGAGGCGGAACGGAAAAAGAAAAGGGAAGAGAAGGAGGAACAAAAGAAGAATCTGGCGGAAATTCTGTCCGGGGCAGTTCTTTTGGCTGCGGGAATATTGTTGGAGCGGGCAGATTTTGGAATGGGGATTACGCTTCCGGTGTTTGTTCTTGCCTATTTGATTCTGGGCGGAAAGATTATCCTGACCGCGATAAAAAATATAGGAAAAGGACAGATTTTTGATGAAAATTTTCTGATGAGCCTTGCGACGATCGGCGCGTTTGCAATCCGGGAATATCCGGAGGCCGTGGGCGTTATGCTGTTTTTCCGTATCGGTGAATACTTTGAGGAACTGGCGGTGAAGAAAAGCCGGGGACAGATCATGGACGCGGTGGATATGCGGCCGGAAGTGGTCAATCTGATTAAGGGAGACGAAACCAGAGTGATCGGCGCTGAGGAGGCCCAAAAAGGTGATCTGCTCCTGGTAAGGCCGGGAGACAGAATTCCTCTGGACGGTACGATCGTGGAAGGGGAAAGCCGTATTGATACGTCTCCGATTACCGGAGAGCCAGTACCGGTGAAAGTGACGGATGGCGATGCGGTAGTTTCCGGCTGTGTGAATACGTCAGGCCAGCTAAAAATCCGTGTGGAGAAGCCGCTTTCAGAATCTATGGTAACGCGCATTTTAAATTCGGTAGAAAATGCGGCGGCAAGCAAACCGCAGATGGAGCGTTTCATTACAAAATTTGCCCGTATTTATACGCCTGTGGTCGTAGCCCTGGCGCTTGGTACGGCCATTCTTCCATCACTTGTTACGGGAAACTGGAATTACTGGATTTACACGGCGTTGTCCTTTCTGGTTATGAGCTGTCCGTGTGCGCTGGTTCTGAGTGTTCCTCTGGCATTTTTCTCAGGGATAGGAGCAGGCTCAAAGAAAGGAATCCTGTTTAAAGGCGGCGTGGCGCTGGAAGCGCTGGGGGATGTGAAGGCAGTTATCATGGATAAGACAGGGACCGTGACAGAAGGAAATTTCCGTTTGCAAAAGGCAGTGAGCGCAGGAACGCTAACGGAAGAGGAACTGCTGAAAATCTGTGCAAGCTGCGAGCAGAATTCGACGCACCCGATTGGAATGAGTATTGTAGCGGCAGCCAGAGAACAGGGATTTACACTGGAGAATCCAACAGAGCTTACAGAAATCGCAGGTCATGGAATCCATGCGGCGCTTTTAGGAAGCGAGGTTCTCTGCGGAAACAGAAAATTGATGGAAAAGTATCAGATTTGTCTGGATGCTTATCAAAGGGAAGCTTATGGAGCGGAAGTATTGCTTGCGGTTGACGAAAAGTATGCGGGCTATCTTCTGATTTCTGATACAGTAAAAAAAGATGCGAAGGAAGCGGTAGCGAGTTTAAAAAGACAGAATATTTTTTCTGTTATGCTCACTGGAGATGCAAAAGAGAGCGCCAAAGCAGTAGCGGAGGAAACGGGGATTGAGGAAGTCTACGCAAAGCTTCTTCCTCAGGATAAACTGCGGAATTTGCAGAAAATCCGGGCAAAAAAGGGAGCGGTCATGTTTGTAGGAGACGGTATTAATGATGCTCCGGTATTGGCAGGAGCGGATGTGGGGGCAGCTATGGGAAGCGGTGCGGACGCAGCCATCGAAGCGGCGGACGTCGTATTTATGACGTCAGAAATGAAAGCGATTCCGCAGTCGATTGCTATTGCAAAGGAAAGCTGTAGGATTTCCAGACAAAATGTGATATTTGCCCTTGCCGTTAAGATTCTTGTTATGATTCTGGGACTCTGCGGGTTTGCTTCTATGTGGGCGGCTGTGTTTGCGGATTCCGGGGTCGCAATGTTATGCGTGTTGAATTCTATCCGTGTGCTTTATAAAAAATAGAGGGATTCAAATTATAAAAATATTGTAATTATTCTTAATTTTTTCTATATTCTTCAAAATTGTATTGCGGTTTTATATTATACAGCGTATACTATTAAATATTGGAGAAAAGCAGGAGGGGTTGAGGATGATGCACATCAATGTTGACAGTTTTGTGATGGTTATGGAGGTGCTGGGACTGGTATCCGGTGTAATTGGCGCTTTTGTTATTTTCTTTGGCTTTCTGTCAGAGAAGAATGAGAAGCGGTATACCGGAAAGTTGGAGAAGCTGTACAATTTTCTGAATTTCAGATTTTACATAATTGAGGACGTCCTGAAATTCTGTTATGTGCTGGCTGCCAGTCTGTGTACGGGAATCGGCCTGTTTATGTCGTTGACGGTAGTGGAACTGACATGGGGGCTGGTACTTTTCATAGGCGGAAATCTGGCGGCCCGTATTGTATTTGAGTTTTTGATGATGATCATAAAGGCGTGTAGAAATCTGGGAGAGATAGGAAAAGAACCGTTTGATGTATCCGTTCTGAAAGAAGAACCGCAGATGGCAAAGAAGCCGGAGCTTCCTACGAAAATTCAGGATTTTCCGGAAGTGGCAGCCGCAGAAGAGGAGCCTTTGACGGAGGAGAAGCCAAAGAAGCATACAGAAACCGTTGAAAAAGTTTTTATCAAAAAAGAGAAGTATAAGGTATGCCCTTCCTGTGGAGAGAAATGCAGCAGTAAGTTTGCATTCTGCAATATGTGTGGAAGTAAATTGTCATAACGAACATGGAAACAATATTTGAAAAGGAGGATTTAACATGGCATTTTTAGATGAATTGGGAAAGACACTTACAAAGACAAGTCAGAAGATTTCACAGACAGGACAGACTGTGGCAAAGAAGGCAAAGGATATGGCGGAAGTCAGCAATCTGAAGCTTCAGATGAAAGAAGAAGAGCGGCAGTTAAGGGGAATTTATGAAGAGATTGGTGAAAAATACTGCGATTTGTATGGAGAATGTCCGGAGGAAGTTCTTAAGGAGGAGATTCAGAGGGTCACAGAAGCGAAAGTGAAGATCCAGGCGCTGAAAGAAAATATCGCGAAATTTGACAATGGAAGGGTATGCCCGAACTGTTCCGCAAAGCTTCCTGAGAAGGGGCAGTTCTGCCCGGCGTGCGGTATGAAATATCCGGAGCCGGAGCCAGGAAATGAAGAGGAATGGGAGGATGCGATTGATGTAGATGCAGTCGTAGAGGATGTGAAAGAAAATACGGAGACGGAAGAAGAGCCAGAAACGGAAGAAAAGCCGGCCAGTGAAGCAGAAGCTGAGACAGAAGAAAAGGCAGAGGAATAAGAAGAAAAGAACATAACACCCCCATAGAATCAGAAAATTTAAGGTTCTATGGGGGTGCTTTTTTTCTTGAAATGGAATTCTGAGGTTGAAAAAATTGAGAAGATATACTATAGTAATATGTGATATAATAAAGTTAAAAAGAAGTCAAATTACAGATGGAGAAGAGAATATGAAGAAAATCAGAGTCGGTGTTTTATGCGCGCTTCTTGCAGCGGTATTTTTTTCGGCTGAGGTTCCGGAAAACAGAACGTATGCTGCCGAGCAGCAGAGTGAGGAGCAGACACCGGAGAAAGATACAGAGGAAGAAACAGAATATCCGGAATCCTATTATCTGCCCATTGAGTCGGACGCTGTGGAGGGATGGCCCGCAGGCCCGAAGATTGAAGGCGAGTCTGCGGTACTGATGGATACCGGGACGGGGGCGTTCCTGTACAGTAAAAATATGATGGCGAAGGAATACCCGGCAAGTATTACAAAAATCATGACGACGCTGATCGCACTGGAAAATGGAAACCTGGACAGTAAGGTGAAGTTTTCTGACTGGGCGGTTGACAGCCTGGAGGAAGGCAGCAGCCGGTTGTGGATGAACGCGGGGGAGAAACTCACGCTTCGTCAGGCGCTGTATGGCGTGATGCTGGAATCGGCAAATGACTGTGCCAATGCGGTGGCGGAAAAAATCGGGGGTTCAGAAGAGAAGTTTGCGGAACTGATGAATCAGAAAGCGGCAGAGCTTGGATGCGTGAATACGCATTTTGTGAATGCACACGGGCTTCATAACGAGAATCATTATACCTGTGCGTATGATATGGCGCTTATTACGAAGGCGGCGCTGGAAAATGAGACTTTTGTGGAAATTATGAAAACCGTGGAATATATTATTCCGAAATCAAAGAATGTAAAAGAAGAGCATGTGCTGGTAAACCATCATAAGATGTTGTATGCAGAAGGATGGCTTTATAAAGGCTGTATCGGCGGAAAGCCCGGATTTACCGAAGCGGCGCTGAATACCCTTGTCACGGTCGCCAAGAGAAAGGACAGGCAGTTGGTCTGTGTCATTATGAGGACAAACGGGCCAGAGAAGATACGGCGGGAAACGAAGGATATTCTGGACTATGGATTTAAAAATTTTACCAGAGCAGAGATACCCGTTGCAGATGCAAAGATCACCCGGTCCGACGTCATGAAAGAGGCGGATTTTGGAAAAGTTTCCGTCATGAAAGCCCCGTCTTTTTCAGAAAAAATGATGTTTACAAAAAGCAGCGCACTTATTTCTATCCCGAAGAAGGCGGATACCGGGGAAGTAAAAAGAGCTTTTATCAAAGGAAATCTGTTTTCCTATTCTTATCATGGCTGGCAGGTAGGGGTGCTTCCGGTTACTTTTAATGGGGTTGATATGGAAGTACCGGAGTGGAAACTGCTTTATACGGATGTTTCTGAAAATCTTTCAGAGACACAGACAGAGACAGAGGCTGTAAGCTTTGGAGAAAAGGCCGGAAATGTTCTGAAAACCGGATGGTCAAACGCCTGGGAATGGATTTATGATCATGATATTGCGGCAGCTTTGGTGGGGCTGGTTCTGATTCTTCTTCTGCTTCCGATGCTGATGATCGCTTATGTGCGCAATCGCAGTTCTCAGAGAATCCGAAAGCAGCGGCAGAAGGAAAGAGAAGAGCGCATTAGGATAGAAAAGGATATTGACAGTAAGTCTGTCAGTGAAATCGAGGCTGAGCTGCGCGCAGAACTGGAAAAAGAGGTTTTGGAGCAGAAGAAAAAAGAGCAGGAAGAAGAGAAAAAAGAATTGAAGGAGAATATAAAGGAAGAGAAGGAGGAATAAATTATGAATTGGGTATCGCCAATTAAAGACGAAGAAACTTTGGAGAGATTTAAACAGGAATTGAGGAAGGTAGATGACAAATATTATATCCTCTTTGAAATAGGTGTGGGAACGGGATTGCAGCTTCAGGAAATTTTAAAATTCAAAAATAAGGATATTCGGGGCAAAGAAAGTATTGAAGCCTGTATCGGAACGAAGAATATCAAGCGTACGTTTAATATCCCTGAGGATCTTCAAAAGACAATTCTTGAATTTACGGAGGGAAAAGATCCGGAAGCGTATTTGATTCAGGGGCATTCTGGATCCTCCACTGCACTGTCCAGAGAACAGGCATATCGCGTCTTTAAGAGTGTGGGGAAAACGATGGGATTAAACTCCATTGGCGCACAGACGATGAGAAAGACCTTTGCATGGAGGTATTATAAGGCGACAAACGATATTTATTATCTCCAGAATCTTCTGAACCATGCTTCTCCTTCGATTACATACCGTTATATTGGTGAAAAGCCGAATGTAGAGGTAGTATTAAAAAAGATGACGCCGGAGGAGAATGAGAGAAGCCGTTATATCTTATATAAGGACGGCGCAGGAAAGAAAAGAATAAAAGCTCTGATCGATTTGCTTCAGTATCTGAACGGTGAGCTGGACAATCCGACTAATAACGATGCTTTTTATGGAAGGGTGGACTGCCTGCTAAAAGAGATGGAAGATTTGGCAGATAATTTTAATCATACCGTATAAGCGGCGATGCAGATATCCCGTGTACATTTGAACATTCAGGATGGATGAAAATGTGTACACGGGAATTCTCAGGCTGCTTTTATTTTTTTCTGCCTTCGAGCGATCTT
>OMNT01003603.1_pt1 | contig 11077 bp, 7 predicted proteins | sample 1672551 | NCBI WGS metagenome assembly OMNT01 (sample SAMEA3136698, study PRJEB25190) | human gut metagenome
TCACCTCTTCCAAAGAAGTTGATGGAAAGATGGTTCCCTGCGATGGAGAGCTGCGATACCGCGGTTACGATATCCACGATCTTGTAGACGGTTTTGTAGCAGAGCAGAGATTTGGTTATGAAGAAGTCGCGTATCTCCTTATTTTTGGACGTTTGCCAGAAGAGGAAGAACTGAAAGAATTTCAGAAGCTTCTTGGAAGTTATCGTACATTACCAACGAACTTTGTACGTGACGTTATTATGAAGGCACCGGGTAAGGACATGATGAACACTTTACAAAGAGGTGTACTCACTTTATACGGATACGATGACATGGCAGATAATATTTCCATACCGAACGTACTCCGTCAGTGCCTCCAGCTTACAAGTACCGTACCGCTGCTCGCAGTTTATGGCTATCAGGCATATAACCACTATGTAGAAGGTAAGAGCTTTTATATTCATTCACCGAAACCGGAACTATCTACCGCAGAGAATATCCTGCGTATGCTGCGTCCGAATAAGAAGTATACACCATTAGAGGCGAGAGTTTTAGATGTCGCACTCGTACTTCACATGGACCATGGCGGTGGTAATAACTCCACATTTACAAACCACGTAGTAACCTCATCAGGAACCGACACGTACTCAGCGATGGCAGCATCCCTAGGCTCTCTTAAGGGACCGAAACATGGTGGAGCTAACATCAAGGTTGTACATATGTTTGACGAGATGAAGCAGACAGTAAAAGACTGGGAAGACGAAGACGAGATCAAGAACTATCTTCTGAAGCTCCTTAATAAAGAAGCATTTGACCATAGTGGTTTAATCTATGGAATGGGACATGCCGTATACTCTATCTCTGATCCAAGAGCAAGAATCTTTAAGGGATTCCTTGATAAACTTGCAAGGGAGAAAGGATACGATGAAGAATTTGAATTCTACAACAGAGTAGAAAGACTTGCCGTAGAGACCATTCAGGAAAAGCGCCGCATTTACAAAGGTGTAAGCGCCAATATTGACTTTTACAGCGGCTTAATGTATCGTATCTTAGGACTGCCGGATCAGCTGTTTACCCCGATGTTCGCCGTTGCCCGTATGGTCGGCTGGAGCGCACATCGCTTAGAAGAGCTGATGAACTGCGACAAGATCATCCGTCCGGCATACCAGAGCATAGCCATGGATAAAGAATACGTTCCGATGAAGGACAGGATCGTTATAGCAAAGTAAATGGTTATATTTCAGTATATGAAAAAAATATAAGTATTTTTTGGAGGAAATATGGAAACGAAAGACACAGGCAGTTCTGACTGGTCAGAAGACGAACCTCAGACAGAACAGAAGGTGACTTTAGAAGATTATCAACAGTTAATCATTCAGATGAGAAGGGCGAATGTTCAGTTTCAACAGCTGTGTAACATCCCGTCAGGCGAGCTGACGATGTTACTTACTCTGCGGCGGCTTCTGTTAGCCAAAACATTTGTCATTCCATCCGATATCGGAGATGCGCTGAAGCTGTCAAGACCAGCCGTATCCCGAATGCTTCATAACCTGGAACGGAAAGGGTATCTGGAAATGAAAAGCAGTGAAGAAGATCACCGCTACGTAAAAGTACAGCTTACCCAGGCAGGGAAGAAGCTTATTACCGAAGAGCTGGAGAAGTGTGGAACGCTCTTAGAGAGGGTCAAAGAGCGTATGGGGGAAAAGGATATGAATCAGTTTCTTTACTACTATAGCGAATTCTGCAGCGTTCTGATAGATGAGATATTTTAAGAAACAAACGAAACAGACGAAAACAGACGAAAACAGGAAATCCATTGTTAGTCTCTGCTCTGTATCACTGCAGTCAATATGCTCAATCGCATCTTGACTTTGCTCTAAAGCCGCAGAGCCTGGCAATGGATTTCCTGTTTTCTGGTTAGTTTCTGTCATTGATGATATTCGTTTGCCTAATGGAGCAGCAATTACTCGTTAGTCCTCCTGAAAGCGAAAAAACGTCGTGACAGATTAAAATATCTGCTTTCTGTTGAAAATTAAAGAGGAGCCGGATTTGCTCGGACTCCTCTAAATATGTGTCCGCAAATAAAAGGCTGGATTTCGGATTACTCGAAAGAAAAATAAAGAAGGAATGGTTTCTCATTTGAATTTTGTGACTTTGCGCTATGGAATTTTGACTCTAAAAACTTCGGACTCGTTTTTACGAAGTTTTTGCTTTTTGAGGCAAAATGAAATGTTTAGCGCAACGGAACAAAATCAAATGAGAAACCATTCCTTCTTTTTCTATTATCTTCGGGGCAATCCGAATAGAAGAATTCTTGTTTCGTTTCTGCGATGATGCTTTCTAAAATTCTTCGAGTTTCTTTAAAAGTGCCATCTCACCTGAGACTTTATATTTTGCGCAGAAGCGGCACAGTGCGAACAGGGTGTCTCCTAACTTTTCGGAAAGTTCTTCATCGCTGCTGAACTTCTTTTCAGGGTCTTCGCCGGCGGTGCCGAGCTGCAGATTGATGACGGAAGTGAGAAGATCTTTGAATACATCTTCATCGTTGGTGGAAAGTACGCCGGCAGCAGCAGCCTTTTTCGCTACCTTTTCACCGCGGATAAGGGCAGGGAAGCTTTCCGGGATAAGATCGATGTCCTCTTTTAAAGAGTTCTGTTTATGGCCTTCTTCCTGTGCCTTTAACTTCTCCCAGTCAGCCTGCTGTTGTTCTACGCTGTCATAATGGCGGCCGGCAAATACATGTGGATGACGGTGGATCATCTTGCGTGCGATGCCGTCAATCACATCTTCGATGGCAAATTCACCGTTATCTTCGGCAACCTGTGACTGTAAAAGCACCTGGAAAAGAAGGTCGCCAAGTTCTTCTTTTAAGTTGGTGCAGTCTCCGGTCTTAGTCAGGTTAGATACAGCCTGATTCACTTCGTAGGCTTCTTCTAACGTGTATAATTTAAGCGATTCGTGTGTCTGTGACTTATCCCATGGGCAGCCATTCTCTCCGCGAAGTGTTGCCACGATTGCCTGTAATTCCTGAAAATTAAACTTTTTATCCATAGTATGCCCCTCCTCCGGGCAAAATAGGCAATTCTTAAATATGCAAAAGAATAGAAAAGCCTATTGTAAAAATATGTTATTTGCTATATTATATCAATAAGTCACGAAAAAATCTACATTAACTATGTAAAAAGAAAGAAGGAAGGATTGATGAACAACTTTGGACGGACGGTACTGGCATTGGGGCTGGGTACAGTCATGACATTTACGAATCCGGAGTGCTTTTTTCAGGCAGAGTCAGAGTCGACGATGGTTTATGCGGCAGAGAAAGCCACCGTACAGGGCAGGAAGCTGACGGTGCAGAGTAGATCTAGTATATCTGTAAGAGTATCTGCCGATTGTTTAGGAAAAAGTGAGAGTACGATAGAAGTGACGACAAAGAAGGAAGAAGGTACGAAGGCTTCTTCCGAGAAGAATACCGAAGGCAGCAGCACCGGAAAGGATGAATCGCAGACGAATCATACGACAGAAAGTACGCATACTACGTCGGGAAGCGGTACATCAAGTGGTACGGAAGGAAGTTCAGGATCAGGCAGTCAGACATCCGGAGGAAATTCTACATCAGGTAGTTCTACATCAGGAAGTTCTGTATCTGGAAGCAGTTCGGCAGGAAGTTCGGCATCTGAGAATGGCACATCGGGCAGCAGCTCTTCAAACGATGCTTCGCATCAGACAGAGCAGACCGGCAGTTCGGCATCTGGGTCAGATGGACAGGCAGATAGTAATAAGAATACGAAACAGGATAAGAATTCTGATCATTTAGAGGATGACCGTACGAATGGGAATACAGATAACACCGCACAGAATAACAAGATTTCTACAAGAAAAGATATGGAGATCAGGACAAAGAGTGCGGTTAAGAACATCAAGGAGGAGATTGCAGAGGAAGATGCACCGGATGGAAGAGATACGGTCAATACATTTATTCCGAAAGTATATAACGATACCCGTCTTTCGATGAAGAATCATAAAGAGTATATAGCCGGTTATATTTATTTTAATCAGGGAGATGGCGCATGGAATCAGAATGGGTACTGTATTGCAAAGGCAGGCTGTGGACCGACTTCCATGGCAGTTGTCATTACATCGCTTACCGGTAAGTGGGTTACTCCGCTTGATACAGCCATCTGGGGATACCAGCATGGATTTTATTCAAGAGAAGGCTCTGCTCACGAGATGATACCGGCGATGGCGGCGGCATATGGGCTTCGCTGTCAGGGAGCAGGAACAGACTATCAGGCGATTAAGAAGGCACTTAAGGCAGGTAAGCCGGTCGTATGCCTTATGGGACCGGGGTATTTTACAAGAGGCGGTCACTTTATGGTCCTCGTTGCAATCGATAACAATGACTGTGTTACGGTTGCTGATGTAGGAAGCAGAACACGCTCCGCTTACAAGTATCGGTTGGCAGATGTTATTGCACAGTCGAAGGGAGCAAGTGCCGGTGGTCCTTTCTGGGTAATGTCTTACGATAAGGGAAGCAGTGCGGCCCGGAGAGAGAAGGCGATTAAGAATTATACGCAGGAAGATATGGAAGAAGACTTTGCAGATGCTTCGTATATGAAGGTGACGGGAGAACTTCCTGAATTATTAAAGAAAGAGAAGAAGGAAGTATCTGTTAAGAAGGTTGTGTCCATTCTTAAGATGTCCACGGGAGGAAGTCTTCTTAATACACTTAGGGTGAATAATACAGGTTCTTCTTTTTCACCGGTAAGCCGGAGCAGCCAGCTTGTTTCGATCACAGCGAAAGCAAAAGATACAAAAGGTGCAAAAGGTGTAAAAAAAGCAGGTAATGCGGAAGAATTAAAGAAGTCACAGGATCAGGCACTTACGTTAAAGCAGGATATTGCCCGAAGACAGTGGGAGAAGAAGATTCCTTTATCGAAGCTGGAATGTTATTTAAAAGGAACAATAAAAAAGAATGCATTTACTAAATAAAGTTAGTCCAGGAGCTTAAAAATCATAAGAGAAAGAAACCGATAAGAGTTATGAGAAAGATTAATTACAGAATTACAGTGAATATTACGCAGAAGACGATGAAGCTCGGATTCCGCGCCAAGATGCCGGAGGAGATGGAGGGAAAGCGCATACGTGTACAGGCAGTATTTACGCAAAGACAGGTAGAACGCCGTTTTCCGATGGAAGTAGTGATTGAAGAGGGCGAAGTGGGCGAGCAGATCCGCGCCGATGCAGAGATTCTTCTGCCATATGTATTTTACAGTCCGCCACGCCATAAGGTGAATGTTGTGTTTGCGCTCTGGTGCGGAGCAGAAGAGATCAGCCTTGATGACCAGCCGTTTCCGGTACAGAAGGAGCTTTTTGCAAGGGCAGAGATCGTGCGTAAGAGGAATCTGCTTAAGTTTGCAGGATGTTCTCTTGGCTTGCCATTTTTGCTCGTAAGAGATTATTTTAAAGAAGGAAAGAACTTTATCAAGGCGGCGAAGCGGGCGAATGAGACAGTGTACCGTATCAGTGGATATAATTACAGTGCACGTCAGCAAAATACCGACTATTTTGCTGCCAGATACCGTAAATACGTGGCAAAGAATAAGGTGAAGCCGAACCAGATTCTTTTTCTGTCGGAAAGAGAGCCGGAAGAGGGCGGGAATCTTATGCTTGTAAAGAAGTGGTTTGAGGAGAATGAACCGGGAGTAGAGATCACTACATTTATTAATACAAAGACGGTAGACCATTTAAAGAAGAGAGAACTGCGGGAGTGTGCCTTAAAGTGCGCGACATCGGCAGTCATTATTCTAGAAGACTTTTATCCGCAGCTTCACAGCATTCATAAGCGGAACGAGACAAAGATTATCCAGTTATGGCATGCCTGCGGTGCCTTTAAGACGTTCGGGCTTACCCGCATGGGGAAAAAGGGCGGTGCGCCACAGACTTCCATGAATCACAGGAATTATGATCTCGTACCGGTAAGCAGCGATACCGTAAGAGACATTTATGCGGAAGCATTTGGCATCTCACCAAGTAAGGTACAGGCGCTCGGCGTGCCTCGTACAGACCGGCTTTTTGACTGGGAATACGAAGAAGAGAAGCGCAGGGAACTTTATGAGAAGTACCCGGCATTTAAGGACAATCGTGTCATTTTGTTTGCGCCGACATTCCGAGGAGATGGGAATAAAGATGCACACTATCCACCGGAGGCATTTGACGTTAATCGCTTCATGGAACGACAGCCGGAAGATACGGTGCTTATTCTCAAGAATCATCCGTTTGTCAAGCAGAGCTTTTTTGTAGAAGAACGGTGGAAAGACAGAGTATTTGACCTTAGTACAAAGGAGCATATTAACGACCTTATGCTCATAAGCAACCTTCTCATCACAGATTACAGCTCAAGTGTATTTGAAGCGGCAATCTTAGAACTTCCGATGCTGTTTTATGCATTTGATGAGAAGGAATATATGGATAGCAGAGACTTTTACTTTGATTATGACCAGTTCACTCCAGGGCCGGTTGTCGCAGACTTCGAAGCTTTATGTGAAAAGGCAGCCTCCATGCTTGAGAATATTGTGTCAGAAGTAGAACAATCAGACCTCGACAACTTCCGTAAAGTTTTCCTAAATATGGTTGATGGACACAGTACAGAACGCATTTGCAGAAAAATAAAAACCAACTATATAAATATTTAGTTAAATTTGCAAAGAAAGTTTGACAAATGGAAGGAAATAATATAAAATATTGGAAGCAAGATGATTTCGTAATGGGAATTTACTATCATTTGCACAAGAGTGACAACACTGGGAATGACATTATAAAGTCTGTAACGTGACAATATAATAACACATTTAACGAATGACAAGGGGATTTTAATATGAAAGGAATAGTATTAGCTGCCGGCAAAGGTACCAGACTGTACCCTATGACGAAGCCGGTTTGTAAACCATTATTACCAGTATATGACAAGCCATTAATTTATTATCCGATCGCTACTTTACTTCAGGCAGGGATTAAGGACATTCTCGTAATCATTCCACCGGGAGAAGAGAAGGAATTTACGAATCTTCTTGGGGACGGAAGTGAGTTTGGAATTCATATCGAGTTTGCCGTACAGAAGGTTGCACGAGGAATTGCAGATGCTCTGATCATTGGGGAAGACTTTATTGGAGATGACTCCGTATGTCTTGTATTAGGAGATAACATTTTCCACTGCCATAATCTTGATGAGATTATGAAGGAAGCCATCAAGGATGACCATGGTGCGAAGGTATTCGGTTATTATGTAGACGACCCAAGACCATTCGGTGTAGTAGAGTTTGATGAGAACGGACAGGCCGTATCCATCGAAGAGAAGCCGAAGAATCCGAAGTCGAACTACATCGTACCGGGATTATATTTCTATGATAATCAGGTAATCGACATCGCTAAGAATCTTGAGCCATCTGCAAGAGGTGAGTACGAGATCACAGATGTTAACTTAGAATACTTAAGAAGAGGCCAGTTAAAGGTTATCCCATTTGACAGAGGACTCACATGGATGGATGCCGGAACCGCAGACAGCATGTTAGAAGCGGCTGAGATCGTTAAGGCACTCCAGAAGTCCGGATGCTATGTAGGCTGCTTAGAAGAACTTGCATGGAAAGAAGGATTTATATCTTTAGACAAGATTCACGAGATTGGAGAAAGTTTAAAGATGACCAATTATGGCCAGTATTTACTTAAGTTAAAGTAAAGTTAAAGTAAGAACTTGTTAAAGAACGATTTTCAATTGCTGTAAGTGGGGGTATTTTGTTAACTGTAAAGTAAAAAGTTGCCATCGCATTTGCGATATAGTCTCATTCTTAGAGATAGATAACAACTTTTTACAAGGGAAAGTACAAGAATTTCCATTATTATACTAGAATGAGAATATAACGGCGAAATGTAATAAGAACTTCAAAATAACAGTTTACACACCGCCTAACATTTTAAAAAAAACTTTCCATTTTTTAGTTGACAAATGAATCGCCCTATGATATACTACAGTCATCACAAAAACATTGCACAGGCAGCAGGTCATTAAAAAGTAAAATAAGAAGTAGACGCTGCGCCAGAGAGGAGAGTACGTTATGCAGAGTACTGGAATAGTAAGAAAGCTTGATTCATTAGGAAGAATTACATTACCAATGGAACTTCGTAAAAGTTTCGACATCGGTGAGAGAGAACCTTTAGAAATCTTCACAGAAGAAGATAAGATCATCATTAAGAAGTATAACCCTAGTGATATCTTTACAGGACAGTGTGAAGACCTCATTGAATATAGAGGTAAGAAGGTATCAAGAGATTCTATCCGCGAGCTTGCCAGAATCGCCGGATATAAGCTGACAGAAGAGTAATCTTCACGAGGACAGCTTACATCTACTGTAAGTTTTTTGTGTATACGAAAGATAAAGTGCCATAAGCTAATCTACAGAACCAGTATAGTAGGGCATGGAATCAAAAGAAGCCCCCTTCTTTGTGAAAGCAGAGAAGGGGGATTTTTTCAGTAATTTTGACCAATTAAAATTCATGTTAACACTTTTGTTATACATTCTTATCCCGCCTGTAACCAAAGATAATACTTCTGTTATGGCAGTTTTCCTGTAAAAATATTAAAATAAAAGTATAGGAAATGCAAAGACATTCCTTACTATATCAGGAAGACGAGGAGGGATTCCCTATGAAGAAAAGATTAAGTACAATTTTAGCAGTAATGTTTATGGCAGTAATACTCATTCCATTTACACCGGTGCAGGCAGCATCTACAGACGTAACCGGTAAGATGGCAGGGAATCGTGAGATTAAGAACATTAGCAAGATGATGACTGCATATACGACAGCGATGAACTTAAGCGAACAGTCCACCACCAGACCGGTAAAGATGAAACTTAACGATAATGCCAAGTTATCCATCGCCGTATTTGTAAGATATAATTACAAAGGAGACTACAGTTACACAGCAAAGGAACTTCGTTCCGAGACAAAGAAGCTTTTTGGTAAGAGCGCTTCCGTTAATACCATCAGGAACAAGAAGAATAAGAATCATGCGATGTTAGTATGCAGCTCCAACAGCAAGTACTATAAAGATCCATATATGTACTGTGGCGGAGACTTCGGAGATGTGATTCCAGATTACAAGATCACAAAGATAACCCGTACCGGTAAGAATACCTACATCGTAACAACACAGAACCGTTTAGGATGCTACGGAGAGAAGGGCAGAACGAACATCGGTACAACAACACTGAAGCTGAAGAAGACAGCAGCAGGATATGTTGTAAAAGGAGTTCGCTATCAGTATAACGGGAAGTAATAAACCCTATTAAGTAAAATAAGAAAGAAAACCTTATAAAATAAAGGAGACATATCAAAGCAGTTTAGCAGCTGTCAGATATGTCTTTTTTGTAGAATCTTTTTCGTCTTATAATTTTACAAAGTATACATTATATATATACAAACAGTAAAAAATGACAAGGAAATAACACAGATAAAGTAAAGTTTTAGTGGAAAATTGAAAATATAGTCTGACATGACCAAAAATAGCCAGATTAAAAGGTCGAAATTAGTCATATTTAAGAATACTACAAATAAGAAATATATGTTATACTTTATTCACTATGAAAAGGTGTGTGGTTTTATTAAAAAGATCAGTACATCAGAATATTTTAATTTACATCTATAGTTCAACTCTGAATCATTTGTGTACTGTCTGTTAAGACACACCAAAAAAGTATGAAAACAGGATTATCATATAAGAAGTATGGATTTTGCGGGGATAGAAGTTCATTTATAGGATAATCAGCACAAGAAAAATAAGATTGGGGAAAGTATATGTATAAGAAGAGTGTACAGGGCTGGTTGAAGCACCTGGATTTCATGATCCTGGACGTAGTCTGTCTGTGGATTTCTTTTACGCTTGCATTCGGTATGCGGCATGGGTCGCTGAATGTATTTGCGAATTCTTTATACCGTGATATGATGTGGAGCCTTGCTCTCATGGATATCGTGGTAATCTTTTTCTTCGATTCGTTGAAGAATGTATTAAAACGTGGTTTTTATCGCGAATTTACTATGACGGTCAAGCAGACCTGTCTCATCACTTTATGTTCCGTATTTTATTTATTTACATTTAAAGAAGCCAATAATTATTCGAGACTGGTGCTTACATACACAGCAGCATTATATTTACTGCTAAGCTATATTACCCGCAATATATGGAAGCATGTGCTGCGTAAGTATCTGGGAGAAAACGGAAGACGCTCCCTTCTTATTGTAACAGTATCTGAGATTGTTGATACAGTCATTGACAATATTAAGAATAAAAATTATTCAGATTATATTGTGACCGGTGTATGTATCCTTGATGATAAGGCAAAGGGACGAACGATTGACGGTGTTCCGGTTGTCGCAGACAAGGAAGATCTCGTTGAATATGTCTGTCGTGAATGGGTAGATGAAGTCTTTCTTAATATTCCGGAAAGCGAATCTTATCCATCAGACCTTCTGGATAAGTTCATTGAGATGGGTGTTGTCGTACATATGGAGCTTGCCAAGTCGCAGAACCTGCTCGGCAAGAAGCAGTTCGTCGAACGACTTGGAACTTACACCGTCCTCACAACAAGTATTAACAGCGTAAGCCGCCGCCAGATCGTCTTAAAGCGTATGCTCGACATCTTAGGAGGACTTGCAGGCTGCATTATCACTGGAATCCTCTGCATCTTCGTAGGACCTGCCATCTACATTCAGTCACCGGGACCGATCTTTTTCAAGCAGACCCGTGTCGGAAAGAACGGAAAGCTGTTCCAGATGTATAAGTTCCGAAGTATGTACATGGATGCCGAAGAACGCAAAGCCGAACTCATGAAAGAAAACCGTGTACAGGACGGCATGATGTTCAAGCTCGACTTTGACCCTCGAATCATCGGCAGCAAGAAGCTCCCGGACGGCACAATTAAAAAAGGTGTCGGAAACTTCATCCGTGACTGGAGCTTGGATGAATTCCCACAGTTTCTTAATGTGTTGAAGGGAGTCGGCGGTATAATAGAGCCAACCGAGAAAAAGCTTGATTTTACAGGGTTTT
>OMNT01003607.1_pt1 | contig 11073 bp, 6 predicted proteins | sample 1672551 | NCBI WGS metagenome assembly OMNT01 (sample SAMEA3136698, study PRJEB25190) | human gut metagenome
TGCAATTATACAGAAACGGCTCGAATTATGATTATAGCTATAATTATGCGCTGCGTTTGGATGCTAAAAGCGGGCAGATGCTTTATGACTGCAGCTTTAAGGCTCCGGCAAATCTCAATGACGAAATCTGGCGCTGTGAGCTGGAGAGCGTGCCCGTGACGCGTGAGGAGCTTGCGACTCTTGATGCGCTTATCCAAGGACTGCCGCTGGCACCGCCCAAGGAACCTGAGCCGGTAGATGAGGATATGTTTATTTGCGATGAGACTAGGGAGATTTTTGACGTGAGTGTCGCCAACTATAAGGATAGAAGCGTCAAGAAGCTGACGGCGCCTTTGAGCGGGGAGCAAAGAGCGGAGGCCGCCGGCAGCCGACAATGGAATTATCCCTTGACAGATACCCCGTGGGGGTATATCATATCAAATATAAAGATACCCCATGGGGGTATCCGGAGCCGGAAGGCCCGCTGAGGAAGGCCCGCTGAGGAATGACTTTCAATCAATAAACGACAACAGCCGGAAAGGAACCAACATGGACAACGAACACAGCAAAATAATAGAGAAATCCAGCGAGCAAACTTGCGAGAAATCCCGAGAAAAATCCAGCGAGAGCTCTTGCTGCTGCGGGACGCGGCACAAGAAAAGGACGGAAGCGGAGCAGAAGGCATTGCTTACCCGGCTGCGTCGAATCGAAGGACAAATTCGGGGCTTGGAAAAGATGGTGGAGAACGATGCCTATTGCCCGGATATTTTGGTGCAGTCTTCTGCAGCCACCAGCGCATTGAACAGCTTCAACAAGGTGCTCTTGGGATGTCATATCCGAAGTTGCGTGGCCGAAGACATTCGTTCCGGCAAGGACGAGACCGTGGACGAACTGTGCGAACTGCTTCAGCGCTTGATGAAGTAGAATAAGGAGGGTTATATTTTGGAACAATATATCGTAACTGGAATGACTTGCGCCGCCTGCCAGGCCCACGTGGAGAAAGCCGTGAGCGGCGTGCCGGGGGTGGACCGCGTGAACGTATCGCTGCTGACCCATTCCATGACGGTGGAAGGCGCAGCAACGCCGGAGTCCGTAATTTCTGCCGTACAGAATGCGGGCTACGATGCGGAGCAAAAAAAAGAATCCGCCGGGCAGGGACGTCCGGGGATGATCGAGCGTTTTCAGGCCGAGGAGGATGCCCTCCGGGATCGGGAGACCCCGAAGCTCCTTCGCCGGTTAAAACTTTCCATCGGCGTGCTTTTGGTGCTCATGTACATCACCATGGGCCACAATATGCTGGACTGGCCGGTGCCGGAATTTCTGAACCACAACCACATTGGGCTTGGCATTTTTCAGATGCTGCTGGCTCTAATCATCATGACCATCAACCGGGACTTCTTCCGCTCCGGCTTCAAATCCCTGCGGCACGGAGCGCCCAACATGGACACTTTGGTGGCCCTGGGCTCCGGCGTATCCTTTCTATGGTCCCTGTTCATCCTGCTGAAGATGACCTATATGGTCACCGACGGCACGGATAACATGGCACTGATGCCGCTGTACCACAACCAGCTGTACTTCGAATCCGCGGCCATGATTCTGGCCCTTATCACTATCGGGAAGACGCTAGAATCCATTTCCAAAGGCCGCACTACCGATGCCCTGAAGAACCTGCTGCAGATGGCGCCAAAGACCGCATTGCTGGAACGAAACGGCGAGCTGCAGGAAGTGCCGGTGGATTCGGTACAGATCGGCGACATCTACATTGTAAAATCCGGCGACGCCATTCCGGTGGACGGAGTGGTGCTGGAAGGTACGGCTGCCGTAGACGAATCTCCGCTGACGGGAGAATCCGTACCGGTGGACAAGGCGCCGGGAGATTCCACCTCCGCCGCCACCATCAGCCAATCCGGCTATCTTCGGTGCCGGGCGGCTCGGGTGGGAGAGGATACCACCTTTGCCCAGATTATCCGGTTGGTAAGCGATGCGGCAGGCACGAAAGCCCCGATTGCCCGGATTGCGGATAAAGTCTCAGGAATTTTCGTGCCGGCGGTAATCGGCATCGCTGTCCTGGTCTTCGCTCTTTGGATGCTGCAGGGGGCGGCGGGATCCCAGGCACTGGAACACGCCATCACCGTTCTGGTAATCTCCTGCCCTTGCGCCCTGGGTCTGGCAACCCCGGTGGCCATCATGGTGGGAAACGGAATGGGTGCCCGGAACGGCATCCTGTTCAAGACCTCGGAGTCACTGGAAAACGCGGGTAAAATCAATATCATCGCCCTGGACAAGACCGGTACCATTACGGAAAGTCGGCCTAAGGTGACAGATCTCCTTCCGGCGGAAGGAATTTCGGAAGAAACGCTTTTGAAATATGCCGCCGCGCTGGAGCACCGCAGCGAGCACCCTCTGGGAAAAGCCATTGTGGAATATGCCGGAGAAAAAGCGGAGGAGACGGAAGTGAAAGATTTCCGAGTACTCCCGGGAAACGGCTTGCAAGGCTCCGTGGATGGCAGTACTATAGTGGGAGGTTCAGAGAAATTTATCCGAAGCCGGACTTCCATTCCGGAGGAATTCACGAAGGCCTCCGCCCGGTTGGCCGCCTCCGGCAAAACGCCGATTTATTTTACCCGGAATAATGAGATTCTGGGAATCATCGCCGTGGCGGATACGGTGCGGGAGGATTCCCGGGAAGCCATTGCGCAGCTGCGGAACATGGGCGTGGAAGTGGTCATGCTCACCGGCGACAACAAGAACACGGCGGAAGCCATCGGCCGAGATGCGGGCGTGAAACATGTCATCGCCGGGGTGCTTCCGGACGGAAAGGAGCAGGTGATTCGCCGGCTTCAGGAGCACGGAACCGTGGCCATGGTAGGGGACGGAATCAACGATGCACCGGCCCTGACCCGAGCGGATATCGGTATTGCGGTCGGCGCCGGAACGGATGTGGCGGTGGACTCTGCGGAAGTGGTATTGATGAATTCCCGCCTTTCCGACGTGGCGGCGGCCGTTCGGCTGAGCCGGGCCACCCTTCGGAACATCCACGAAAACCTGTTCTGGGCCTTTGCCTACAACATCCTGCTGATTCCAATGGCAGCGGGGCTGTATTCCGGAATTAGCTTGAACCCAATGTGGGGCGCGGCGGCCATGTCCCTGTCCAGTTTTACGGTGTGCATGAACGCCCTTCGCCTGAACCGTTTCCGGATGCAGGATGCCGGAAAGGATCGGCCGCTTCGAAAACAGGCGACATCGATGGAAGAAATCGAATATGAAATGGAATCGTTGTTGAAATCGAATGAAACAGAGGAGGAAAAGAAGATGACAACAGAAGTAAAGATTAAAGGAATGATGTGCCCGCACTGCGAGGCTCACGTGAAGAAAGCGCTGGAGGCACTGGATGGCGTGGAGAGCGCGGCACCGGATAAGGATGCCGGCAATGCGGTGCTGACTCTTTCCAAGGATGTATCCGCCGATGCGGTCAAAGCAGCGGTAGAAGATGCGGGATACGAATTTCTGGGAATGACCGAATAAGAGAAATAGATAAACAGAAAACGGCGCTCCTGACGGGTTCGGGGGCGCCGGATGTTTTTTGCGTTCAATCCGGGGATAGGGTATAATGGGGAATAGTTTCGAAATCAGGAGGAATGGGAAATGACGAATGATACAAAAAAAGAATGGACGCCGGGCAAGCGAATCCGGCACGGATTGATATATGGATTTTGCACGGCACTGCTGGTGCTGGTGCTGGAAGGCGCACTGCGGGATTACGTGGTGGAAGGGGCGTTCCGGCTGAAGATTGGCACCACGGCCGGCGGCCTGGTGCTGGGTGTGCTGATGGCAGCGGTGGAGGAATTCCTCTGCTGGTATTTTCTGTGCCGCAGTGAGAAGCAGCCGGGATTCGACCGGTATGCTTTCCGGAGCTATCTCCATTCAGGCTTCTGGATTACCCTGGGCTTTGTGGGACTGCTCTCGGCACTCACCACTTTGGGCGGAGGTGCGGTTCCGGCGGACGTACGATGGAACACCATTTTGAGCCCGTTCTTCACCATGGTGATCATGAGCTGCCTTCTGTGGAAGGGGTCTCGGGAAGGCGCGATGATTGTTCCGTGGTTCATCCACGCTTTGTGGCTGTGCCCGCTGCTGATGGTGCTTCCGGGAAATGAAGTTACATCCGATATGGACCGGACCGTGGTGACCTTCGTTCTTGTTTTTACCCCGGTGTTCTACGTGGCGGCGCTGGTTCTTTTTATAAGAAACCGAAAGAAGGTACGGGACCCGAAGGAGTATATTCCGGCGGGACATGCCGTTTCTCGGCGAGGCAAGAAGAAGTCCCGAGAGGAGGAACAGCCGGCGCTGAGCCAGATGTTTGCGGAGGTGGCACCGGCGGAATCTGCGGAAGAAGCGGAAGCGGAGGACGTGCCGGATGTTGCGGAGGCGACGGACCGGTATGCGGCGGAAAAAGTGGAAGATCACTACCTATAATATAGAAGAAAGGGAATGCGTATGACGATGCAGGAGCATAGAGAGTTGGAAGTAAATGAGGTGCTGCACGGGTTTCGGGTGCAGCGGCGGGTGCCTTTGGAGGAGCTGCAGGGAACCCTGATTCAGATGGAGCACGAAACCACCGGGCTGAAGCTGATTTGGCTGGATCGGGCGGAGGAGAACAAGACCTTTGGGATTGCCTTCAAGACGCTGCCGTGGAACGACACCGGGGTGTTCCACATTCTGGAACATTCGGTGCTGTGCGGGTCGGATCGGTATCCGGTGAAGGAGCCCTTTGTGGAACTGGTGAAGAATTCCCTGAACACCTTCCTGAATGCCATGACTTTTCCGGACAAAACCTTGTATCCAGTGGCCAGCAAGAATAACAAGGATTTCATCAATCTGATGCGGGTGTACATGGATGCGGTGCTGCATCCGGCCATCTATCGGAATCCGAACATTTTCCGGCAGGAGGGCTGGCACTACGCTTTTGATGAGGCCGGGACGCCGTCCTACAAGGGCGTAGTGTTCAACGAAATGAAGGGGGCCATGGCCAACGCCGACGAACTGCTGGAAGATGCCATGTGTCAGGCGATGCTGCCGGATACGCCGTACCGATTCAATTCCGGCGGCGATCCGAAACACATTCCGGATTTGACCTTCGAGGATTCCATCCACACCCATCGGAAATTCTATGCACCGTCCAACGCCTACATCTGCCTGGACGGAAATCTGGATATCGACGAAGTGCTGAGCATTCTCCAGGACGAATACCTGAAGGATTTTGGACGGACCGAGCCGGTTCACTTCCCGCCGAAACAGGCGCCGGTGGACGGCGGAAGCCGCAGGGTTACCTACGAGATTGCGCCGGATGAGGAGAAAGAACCGCGGATGCGGATTGCCTGGGGTGGCGTGATCGGCGATTACGATGACCGGGAGAAGCTGGTGGCCATGCACGTGCTGCACAGCGTCATCGCCCACAACAACCACTCCCCGCTGGTAAAATGCATTCTGGACAGGGGCCTGGCCGAGGACGTAATCGTCTCCGTGATGGATTCGGTGCGGCAGCCCTACGCCCGTATCGAAGTCCGGAATTACGCGCCGGAGAATACGGATCTCATCCGCACCTTGATTCACGATGAGCTGAATCGTCTGGTAAAAGAAGGATTGGACCGGGAAGAGCTGGATTCCGCCCTGGCCAATACGGAATTCATCATGCGGGAGCGGGATTTCGGATCCTACCCGTCGGGCTTGATCTACAGTTTTAACATCCTGGAGAGCTGGCTGTACGGCGGAAAGCCGGAAGCCAACCTGCAGGTAGGAGATATTTTTGAGAAGCTTCGGGAGAAAGCCAATCAAGGGTATTTCGAGGAACTCCTTCGGGCGGTTTATCTGGATAACGATCACCGCTGCGAGGTTATTATGGAACCTTCCCGCAGGGCGGGGGAGGAACGGCGAAAGGCAGAGGAACGGCGACTTCGGGATGAGGAAGCATCCTGGGATTCGGCGGAGAAGGAAGCCCTTCAGCGTCAGGAAAGAGAACTGCAGAAATGGCAAGAGGAAACGGATTCGGAGGAGGATCTGCAATGCCTGCCGCACCTGACTTTAGCGGATATTCAGGATATGCCGGAGGATATTCCGACGGAAGTGCGGGATATGGAAGGCACCAAGGTGTTGGTGCACGACATCCCAACCGGCGGAATCCTGTACGTAACGGCGTTCTTCGATATTACGGACCGGACCGAAGAAGAGCTGTCTCGGATTTCCTTCCTGACGGAAATTTTGGGCAAAATCGCCACCCGACGGTCCACCCCGACGGATCTGCTGAACCGGAGCCGTCTGTACTGCGGAAATATTGATTTTAGCACGGCAACATTCTCGAAGAACAACGACGGAGAGTCCTATAAAGCGAAGCTGGTGGCTACTTTCAGCACTTTGCCGAAGAATTTGGAAGCGGCGGTGGCCCTGGTAACGGAAGTGCTGAGTGAAACGCAGCTGCTGGACGAAGAGGCGGTTCGAAATTTGCTGAAGCAGGACCGCGGAGACATGCAGCAGCAGATGGCCATGGCGGGCCATTCTCTGGGACTGCGCCGTCTGACGGCCATGTTCACCGGCGCCGGTGTGGTAAATGAATGCACCGACGGGCTGACCTATTACGAGTGGATGAAGAGGCAGGAAGAGAATTGGGACTGGACCTCCTTCCAAAACCTCCTGCCCGAGGAACTGCACCGCTGCGTGAACCCGAACAAAATGATGCTCAGCATCACCGGGGGCACGGAGTCCGACGTTCAGACGCTGGTGACGGAGTTCCGGAACGGCTTGCCGGCAGAGGAATTCGAAGGGGCTTCGTCGGAAGCGGAAGGGCATCCGGCGGTTCGTCCGTGGGGCGCCCGGAAAGAGGGCATCGTGATTCCGGCGGACATCTCCTTCGCCATCCGAGGCGGAGATATTACCAAGTTCGGCGCACAGTGGAACGGGGAACTCTCCCTGGCGGCACGAATCGTTTCCTACGCGTACCTCTGGAATATCATCCGGGTGCAAGGCGGCGCTTACGGAACCGGCCTGACTGCCGGCGTGTCCGGACTGACGGCCTGCTACTCCTACCGGGACCCAAAGGGTGCCGAGTCCTTGAATAAATACGAAACCGTGGGAACCTTCCTGAAGGAGTTCACCGACGCCGATCCGGACCTCACCGGATTCATCATCGGGGCGGTGTCCGAGTCCTCCCGAGTACTGACGCCGCGCCTCAAAGGAAATGGGGCGGACAGCATGTACCTCAGCGGGCGGACCTACGAGGACCGCTGCACCGAGCGGCGGCGGGTGCTGAATTCCACGCCGGAGAAGCTGGCGAAGTATGCGGAACCCCTGTCAAAAGCCATCGCCGAGGGGGGCATCGTGCTGGTGGGCGGAAAGAACCAGCTGGAAGCCTACGGCGAGCTGGACCGGGTGATTACGGTATAGAAAACATGAACGGAATATCATTGAAGAAAAGTGGTAATGTTACCACTTTTTTTCAATGGCGTGGATTGTCTTAAACAGTTTGATGGTGTACAATCTCATTGAAGAAATTAGGTAATATTACCACTTTTGTTCAAAGTAAAGGAGGGGCTATGAATATAGAACGAAACATCTATTTGGACCGATTGGTTCATCGCATGCATAACGGGATGATCAAAGTGATTACCGGGATTCGTCGATGCGGAAAGTCGTATCTTCTCTTTAAATTGTTTTACCGGTATTTGCTGGAACAAGGGGTTCCGGAAGAGAACATTATTGTGATGGAATTGGACCGCTGGAAGAACAGAGAGTATCGAAATCCGGAGGTTTTATTGGATTACATCGATTCTCATATGCCCGACGATAAGCAGTATTACATTTTGTTGGACGAGGTTCAGATGATGGAGAATTTTGAAGAAGTACTGAATTCGTTGCTTCATTATCCGAATGCAGATATCTATGTTACCGGCAGCAACTCAAAGTTCTTGTCAAGTGATATTCTTACGGAATTCCGAGGCAGAGGCGATGAAGTCCATGTTTTTCCATTATCCTTTAGCGAGTTCATGCAGGTGTATTCCGGAGATGTCTATCATGGCTGGGCGGATTACGTTATGTATGGGGGGCTTCCGCTTTGTGCAACCATGCAGACCGAAGAACAGAAGGTGCAGTATCTTTCAAAGTTGTTTGAAGAGACTTATTTAAAAGATATTCTGGAGCGACACAACATTGCAAAAACTCAAGAATTGGAAGACCTGGTGAACATCCTTGCTTCGGCGGTGGGCTCACTGACCAATCCGGCCAAGCTGGAAGCAACTTTTCGAAGCAATATTCAATCATCCATTAGTTCAAACACAATCCGGCAGTATATTCAGTATCTTGAAGATGCTTTTATCATTCAGAAAGCTCAGCGATATAATGTGAAAGGACGAAAATATATCGGGTCACCGATTAAGTATTATTTCGAAGATGTGGGACTTCGAAATGCACGTCTAGGCTTTCGACAGGTGGAGGAAACACACCTGATGGAAAATATCATATTCAATGAACTGCGGGTACGGGGGTATTCGGTGGACGTAGGGATTGTGGATAAACGAGAAAAAATAGACGGACACCTTACCAGGAAACAACTGGAAATCGATTTTGTGGCGACGCTGGGGAATCGGAGATATTATATTCAGTCGGCATTTCGCTTGCCGGATGCGGAGAAGATTCGTCAGGAAAAAGCTTCTTTGATTAATGTAAAGGACTCCTTTAAGAAAATAATCATCGTAAAAGATGTGATTAACGTTAGCAGAGATGAAGATGGAATTACAATGATGAGCATTTACGATTTTCTTTTAAAGGGAAATAGTTTGGAGCTCTAAATCGAGCGCATGAAGATTGAAGAAAGATGGTAATATTACCGCTTTTCTTCAATGGCGTGGCTTCGTAAAATTCCGGCAAACAACTCGGCATTGCGGTTGATAAATGCCGCCGGACATTTATAATAGAAATAAGATTGAAAAGAGAGAAATAGATGAACTAAAGGGGGTATGACCATGAGAAAAACGAAAATAATCTGCACCATCGGACCGGCCAGCGAGTCGGAAGCTGTTTTTACCCAGATGTGCAAAGCGGGACTGAACGTGGCTCGGCTGAACTTCTCCCACGGAAATCACGAGGAACATTTGAAGCGGATCCGGACGATTCGGAAGGTTCGGGAGGAGCTGAAGCTTCCGATTCCAATCATGCTAGACACCAAGGGTCCGGAGTACCGTATCGGCGTGTTCAAGGATCATCGGGTCACCCTGGCGGATGGGCAGGATTTCACCTTCACCACGGAGGATATCGAGGGGGATGAGACCCGGGTTTCCGTAAGCTACAAGGGATTCGCCAAAGACCTCCGGAAGGGCGATCGGGTGCTGGTGAACAACGGCCTGGTGGTGTGCACGGTAAAAGAAATTAACGGCAATGACGTGCTGTGCCGGGTGGATATCGGCGGCGAGCTGTCCGACCGGAAAAGCATGAATTTCCCGGGCCGGCTGATGAGCAATGCGTTCCTCAGCGAACAGGATAAGAAGGATTTGTTGTTCGGCATCGAGCAGGACGTGGATTACGTGGCGGCGTCCTTTATGTCCACCAAAGAAGATGCACTGGAGATGCGGAATTTTCTGGATGAGAACGGCGGTCAGGACATCGACATCATCGCGAAAATCGAGAACCGGTCCGGCGTGGACAATGTGGAAGCGATTTCGGAAGTGGTGGACGGCATCATGGTGGCCCGCGGCGACCTGGGCGTGGAGATTCCCTTCGTGGAAGTTCCGGCGATTCAGAAGCAAATCGTCTCCAAGTGCCGGATGCTGGGAAAAAGAGTTATCGTGGCAACGGAAATGCTGGAATCCATGATTCACAACATTCGTCCCACACGGGCGGAGATTTCCGATGTGGCCAACGCGGTGTACGAAGGCGCTTCGGCGGTGATGCTGTCGGGAGAAAGTGCCGCCGGAAAATATCCGGTGGATGCGGTTCGCACCATGGCGGAAGTGGCGGAATATACGGAAGAAAAAATCGATTACCGGAATCGGTTCCGCAAAACGGATTTCACCACGAAGAATATTCTAGACGCCATTTCCCACTCCGCCTGCCAGATGGCCATCGATGTGGAGGCGAAGTGCGTGATTGTCAGCTCCGTCAGCGGACTTACCGCTCGGATGGTAAGCCGTTTCCGAAATGCGGTGCCGATTATCGGAACCACCATTCGCCCGAAGGTATATCGGAAGCTGGCCCTTTCCTGGGGCGTCATTCCGGTGCTCTGTGAGGAATATGAATCCATGGACGTGCTGTTCTTCCATGCCATGAAGGAAGCCACCCGGATTCTGAATCTGGAAGTGGGGGACAACGTAATCATGATGGGCGGAAAGCTCAGCGGTATCACCGGAAATACCAATATGATTAAGTTCGAGACCATTAAGCGGATCTACGAATAGAAAAGCTAAAACCCTGCACGGTCAGCATCAAGTGATTGCTGACCGGTGCAGGGTTTTTTATTGAAGGAAGAATGCGGGCGGTCGGCTGTTCGGCGGGTAAGGTTCGCGCCCGCCTGCCCGCAAAGCCAATGAACTCGGTTTCCGAGCGCGAACCCCGGGCCGAGGGTACCCAAGATTCTTTTCTTAAGAAATCTTAAGAAACTTTTTTTGTATAGCAATGTTATTTTAGTTTCTAGATGGTACAATTATGAAAATAAATGAAAGACAGTGGTGTTCTGTGTATAAAGCGGAGGGCGGAGCGATGAGAAGATATATTGAGAATATTATCGGGTTTGCACTTGTTGGAATTTCGATGTTGGTGCAAATGCGATACATTCAAAAAACTCAATACTTAATATATGCGTTCTTCATATTTTTCGTTGTAGGTATGATTTTGCATACAATAAAAGCAGTGGCAATAAAAAAATATGATCGAAAAACCTATGGGAATACATATATCCTACTTTGCATAAGTTTGCTTTCCGAACTTCCGATAATTTGGATGTACCGGAATTCTATTGCGGCAAACCAACAGGAAATCACCGGGATTGTTCGTGCCCTTATTTTTATTCTGGTTTTGCAAACGCTTCTTAGCGCAGTACTCAGTTTTGCTTAT
>OMNT01003612.1_pt1 | contig 11052 bp, 9 predicted proteins | sample 1672551 | NCBI WGS metagenome assembly OMNT01 (sample SAMEA3136698, study PRJEB25190) | human gut metagenome
ACCAAACATATGGTCATCTTCATTAATAGTTCCACCTACTGCGCAAAGAGAGTTATGACAGTTAGTGAGAACGTAAGGAACCGGGAAACGCTCCAGACCGGAAGCTCGTGCAGTCTGGATAATTCCTACAAATGTAATATCATGAGATGTCAGCTTGTCAAATTTAATCTGAAGCTTGTCCATATTACCTGAGGTATTGTGGGCACTTAAAATGGAATACGCAATGGTATTTCTGGCTGCTTCTTCCTGGGAAACCGGAAGCTGTGCCTTGGCTGCAGGAATAATTTCCTGTCCATTATTAAGATACACGCCTGTATCATATAATTTCATAATAAAGCTCCTCCTAATGTGAATATGATTGATAGATGACGAAGATTACCGTAATTATAGTAGATTTCTCACCAAGAATCAAGCACAAACACTTTAGTACGCTAAAAAGTATTTTTGCAGTTCTTACTTTCCGGTTGCAACTTGTGTAAATCAATGTTATGGTAATAACTATTAATTGCAAAACAATAGGAGGTGTTCTATATGTTCCGCCTGTGGGGAAGGATCTGGAAAGACAACCATATGTTAAAAGACACTGTAATCTGTGATGACCGCCAGGAAACCAGGACACATAAGGTTTTTTACTGCCTGGAACAGATTTGTTATGAACTGGATCTTGGCAATCCTATCTGGCTTGAAACCACTGTCCGGGATTTTAAGAAGCACAGCAAGGCACGGTTTTATCAGGATAATTTCATTGAGCAGATTGACTTCGATTACCTGGAAATCCAGGTGATTGAGGAGGATTGAAAGCAGGCATCAAGGTCGGGAGCTTGTGACCCCGACATCTTAAATATCATATAGTATAGAAACGGAAACGAGAACCGTACGGCATTTGCTAATGCGGTCTGCTCGTTTCTTTTTTTATGTCACAGTTCACTCGTATCCTTCTGGGTTCAGATTCCGTGCTTGCACGAAAATCTGAACTCAGAAGGGTACAAAGGGAGCGCCATTTTATGAGCAAAAAGAGCTGCAAAGCAGCGGAAAGCATCGAAGATGCGCTTTTGCGAATGGTGCGTGTGAACGGTAACTTTTTTTCTATCATCTCTTCTTGACATTTTGTCACTTTTCATGTAGTATCTGCATATATTACATGTAGTTTTAAATACTACGTATAATATTTTGTAATGCCACATCGCTTGTTAAACGAACATTCTGCTATCCCTGACCCAGAATGCCCGCAAAATACGCATTCCATTGTATCCAAATGTAAGGAGGAGGTACTACTATGAACATAACTATTCGGGAACCCGGAAGCGCACTCACCCATTTTATCGCCATGCTGCTCGCTCTCTGCGCAGCAGTCCCGCTGTTAGTCCGCGCAGCTGTCCACTCCGGTGTAAAAAGCCTCACTGCAATGACAGTTTTTATGATCAGCATGGTTTTATTGTATGCCGCCAGCACGATATACCATTCTGTTAACTGCTCCGGGCGCATTCTGCGTATCTTTCGGAAAATGGATCATATGATGATTTTCATCCTGATCGCAGGCACATACACCCCCGTCTGCCTGGTCGTCCTGAATAACCGGACGGGATATTTTCTGTGCGCGCTCGTATGGGCCATCGCCCTTGCCGGCATCATTGTCAAAGCTTTCTGGATTACCTGCCCGAAATGGTTTTCCTCCGTACTCTATATCGGTATGGGCTGGGTGTGCGTCCTGGCATTTACCCAGATTGTAAACGCACTCTCCCCCGCCGCCTTCGGATGGCTTCTGGCGGGCGGCATTATCTATACCATTGGCGGAGTCATCTATGCGCTGAAGCTGCCACTTTTCAATTCCATGCACCCCTTTTTTGGCTCGCACGAAATCTTTCACCTGTTCGTCATGGGCGGGAGCGTATGTCATTTCATCCTGATGTACGTGTTTGTGGCCGGAATGCCCCTTCCCTGAGACACGCATATGACAACAGCCTGAAACGAAGCGTTCTTACTCCGTTTCAGGCTGTTTTTTGTACTGGAAAACCTATTCTGTCAATGGGTCCAGATACGTGATAAACACGTTTCCGGCCTCCTCGAACATGGCCGTGCTGTCCTGCAATCCGGCATAGGTAAGCTCCGTATCTCCCTTTTTCAGAAGCCTTGTATTATATTCATCGTAGCCGCCGATAATCACGGCTCCCTCCTTCGTCTTAGCAAGCACCGGCGTCCCCGCACTCACGAAATACAGAACCTGTTCCAGTGTGCATCCCGTAAGATCGAGCACCTTCTGTTCCATGTTCGCCTGTATCGCATCCACATCCAGGCTGTACTCCAGGAAGGCTGCCGGAAATGTCTTTACATCCAGATCGAGCTTCGTCTGCTTATTTCCTCTCTCCCATACCATCTGCTGACTGCCGTCTACGACAACCCCCAGCGCCTCATCCGCCCTGCGGATTGCCTGATTTGCCGAACGGTAGATCCCTTCCAGTGATCCTTTTGCATAGACATAATAGACGTCCTTTGATTTCTCCTTCGGTTCCAGAATGATCTCCTTCGACCCCTCGTAAATCTGCTGGCGGCACCGCACTACCTGCGGCTGCTTCGTAGTCTTTAAAGCCGTCCCGACTTTCAGGATATGGATTTCTTCCTTGCGCTGGGAATTCATCGTCGTCAGCCCAAAGCCCGACTCTTTGTCTGCTGAACTGCCGACAATGTGTTCCTCCTCCATCTCCTCATATCCGCCCTCTGACGGGCGAATCCGCATAAGCGTCATCAGATTGTCCACAATGACGGCTCCCGAAACATAACCTCCCTGCGGCGTGTAATCCTTTACAGTCTCTCCTGCCTGATTTATGATCAACACCCGGTTCATCGGAAAAATCTCATATCCTGTATGGCTCCTGTCGATGTCTCCCGCATCCGCCAGGCCATAAGCCAGATCTTCCCCGATGAATCCCAGGAATTTCAGCTTCTGTTCCTCTCCACAGGTAATTTCCCTCGTGCTCCGGTTTTCCAGATCCATAACGGTAATCGAAGTACATGCAAAAGCATCGCTGCCGTTCATCCATGCAAACTGCCTGCCGGACGCCGAAGAGCCATAACCCTCCTGCATCAGGCCGGAGGCGATCTTGTCCACCTGACGCGTCTCGATGTTAATGGCATAAGCCTCTTCATTCACCAGAAGGCAGAATCCCTTTCCGTCCTCCGTCACATAGGCCATGGACCGTACATCCTCTTTCAACAGTGAAAACGCCTGGTTCGTCTCCACAAAAAGGCACTCCGACACGACAGAGCCAGGCGCGTCATAATAATAGACCGCCACGCCGGACTCTCCCTCATGAATTCCCCGGTTCATATAACCACATACCAGAAAATACATGTTCCCCTGTTCATCCATATTTACAATGCGAATATCATTTCGATTGTACATATCTCTGGAATCTGAATTTTGTTCCTGCGGAAAACTAAATACCTGAACCAGCTTATTTCCATTCACGTCGTAGCACCACAGAGCGCCCTCCCGGACAAACGCAAAGAAATTATTTCCCTTATCATTTTTATAAGTAACATTCCGGTCTGTAATGCCAAGAATCACTCCTTTCTCACTTAAGACCTGCCCCTCCGGATTAAAAATCTCACTGGTATCTCTCTCAAAATCCAGCAAAAGGATTCTCTCTTCCGTATAACGCATCCGATAATATTCGGACACCCGGTACAGCTCTACCTGATTCTCCTCCCCTGCCGCAGAGATCATATAGTCCATCACGATCGTAGCCGTATTCTCGTTCAGCTCCCGGATACTTGGCGTCGGCTTATAGTAGACCTGCGGATTCAGCCCTTTCCAGACCATCTGCGCCGTACTGCTGTGGATGTCCACATGGGCAAAAGATGAGTTATCCGCCTCCGTATCCGGCTCCACAAACTCCTCAATGTTCAGATCATTTCCATTCAGGCAGTTCTGGTAAAATCCCAGGACAAAATTAACGTAAGCATCTGCGTTCAGCCCATCCTCACGGATAATGCGTGTATAATAATAAAGATCACGGTTTCCGGCAGTCACTACAATCTTCAGCATATATTCCGTATTGATCAGAATCTTATTTTGCAGTTCAAGCGTCGCCGTCACATAATTTTCGTCCTCGCGGATCTTCGTCACCTTTGTATTTTCCATCGAGGTTTCCCCGTCTATGGTCAGAACCTCGAAGCTGATTCCATTGATTTTTTTCTGAAACGGCTGAATCTGTATGGTGACCATCCGTTCGCTGTCGATCGGCGTCAATGCGTCGCGCATTGCCGTCACGTCCATTTCTTTTGCATAGCCATGCAGACTGTTGACCTGCGTCTCCCCTTGCAGCATATAGACCAGCGGAAAAGAAGCCGCGTTCATTTCCTGCGTGGTATCCGGCGTTCCCCGGTTGATGAACCTCCCGATTGCAAAGACTGCCGCAAAAAATACAAGCAGCAGCGTAACTACCCTTACGATTATTTTTTTTACCATTCTTTCGTGCCTCCCCTTATGGCTCTAACAGCCTGCCCAGCAATGGATCTACCCCCAGAAAATCCTCACACCGGCCAAGCTTCTTATTTTCCTTTTTGTCCCCCGTTTTTACTGCGCGAATCAAAATATTTTTCGGCGTATGCTCCATATCAATAAACTCCAGGATCTGTACCTGGTATCCCTGCTCCTCCAGGCGCCCCGCCCGAAGTGCGTCCGTGACCAGAGCCGCCATCCTCTCCCGGATCAGTCCGTATTTCAAGACCGGCTCCAGAATCTCACTGTGCATCTGTCCGTTCAGCTCATGCTGGCAGCATGGGACAGACAGAATAACCTTCGCCCCCCATTTCACTGCCTTTTCCAGCGCATAGTCCGTCGCTGTGTCGCAGGCGTGTAAGGTGACCACCATATCCACCTGTTCGGCGCCCTCATACGAAGCAATATCGCCCGTAAGAAACGTCAGCTTCTCATAGCCGTATTTTTCCGCCAATGCGCTACAGTGTGAAATGACGTCCTCTTTCAGGTCCAGTCCGATCACCCGGATATCCAGCCCTCTTTGCACCTTGAGATAATAGTACATGGCAAAAGTAAGATAGGACTTTCCGCACCCGAAATCCACGATCGTGACCTCCCTCCTCCCGTCAAGTTTCGGACGGATGTCCTCAATAAATTCCAAAAAACGGTTGATCTGACGAAATTTATCATATCGGGCCTTTATCACCTTTCCCTCCGGTGTCATGACTCCCAGATCGATCAGGAAGGGAACCGGAACGCTCTCCTTAAGAATATACTGCTTCTTTCGATTGTGAGACAGGTTCACCGCCTGTCCCTCTTCCCGGCGCTGTTTTCTCTTTATCGTCACATTTCCTTTTTTCCCCGACAGCACAGAGATATGTTCCTTCGTGGTGACCATCTGCATCTGCTTAAAATCCTCTTTCAGATACCGGCCTGCGCGCTGTATCATCTCTTCCTTCTCATAATTCTGATGTATCTCCTGCTTTCCCTTTTTCTTCGACGCCTGAAAAAGAACCCTTCCCTTCTGCTCTATGGGACGTATCTTAATCTTCTGAATCCCTTCTTTATATCTGGCTCCGCTAAATACAATCTGTACCAGATTTTCGTTCAGGCATTCTTCTAAAACTTTCTGTAGTTTGTCCATGTTATCTCTGCCAATCTCCCCTGGTTACCCTGAATTTATTATTAATGCTATTTTAAATGCTTTGTGCGAAAACCACAACCCACAATTTATATTTTTGTTTTCCGGTTCCTCCCTCCCGAAAAAAGAAATACTCAGGCGTTCTTTCTTTTTTCGGGACATTCAGACACCCATTCATTGCAGGCGCAGGGTTCTACCTCCATCCGCGGCAGTTTCTGTGACGGCATCTCCTGCGGTGCATCTCCTGAAACAGCAGCACGTCGATCATATCTCCCAGCCAGTTTTTTCTCGGCGGATACCGTCTCCTGGTTTCCCGGTTCATAGCCAGAACCTCATCCTTATCCCCCTCTTCCGGAAGCTCATATCTGTCCTTTACCCTGTCATAAATGTTATTCCGGATTCTTCCCATCATGACTCGATCCGGATATTCGTCAAACATAACACTTCCATCATATTCCATCTTGTCGCACTCTTCTTCTACATAAGGAAGAATCTCCTTCGCTGCATCCGGATACATTTCTTTGAGCTTCTGCATATCCCGTTCACTCTCCATCTCCTGCCAAAGTATCTGCGGATATCCCGGCATCTGATAATACGGCATCTGCGGCGCTGTCCCATACTCCGGCATCCGCGGCATTGCACGGTTTCTCTCCGGCTGCATCCTGTCTGGCCATGCCCCGTATTCCGGCTGGGGCTGCGGCTGCATTTCCATTCCATAATCCGGCTGTCCTGCCTGCATTCCCGGCGCATACCCCACCATGTCTCCCATCTGCGCTCCGGGCAAATAGCCCATCTGCCCTTTCGTGTTATACTCTGCTTCCTGACGCCTCATCGGACAATTCAGACATCTGTAGCATCCCTGATAATTCATATGATTCTTTCCCTCACAGGCATTTTACTATATCATATGAAGAAAATTCCCGGAGTGTGCCAGAATGAGCGAAAAATCACTTCCCATTATCCTGAAAAAATGCTATGATATAAATAATGTTGTATAGGAGGATTGGCATGAACGGCAAGAAAAAAATAAAATTTAGCGGCAAGCTCAAATCCTACATGCAGTGGCCGCTGATTATGACAATTTTTCTGATTATCATGAATATTCTGGTGTACTGCGTAAATCTGAAAGCCGGGCTGGTGGTATCTGTATTCAGCGTTATTTATCTCATCATCGCTCTGTTTCTTATGCTTCACTTTAAGCCTAATATTATGAATGAAATGATTTACTTTGCCACCCAGTATGGACAGGTACAGAAAAAACTGTTAGAGGAATTCGAAATCCCCTACGCACTTCTCGACCCGGACGGAAAGCTGGTCTGGATGAATTATGAGTTTGCAAGAATCACGGGAAAAGACAGAAACTATCATAAAAATATCCAGTACCTGTTTCCGGAGATTGATTCCCCGGTCCTGCCCTCCAAAAGAAACCAGAATGCCATTGATCTGGCTTTCGGCGGACGGGATTATCATGTGCAGCTCCGCAAAATATCGGTCGAGATTCTGGACGAGTCTGTGGACATTATCGAAATCCCGCGGGAAAGCAGCTATCTGATTGCCCTGTATCTTTTCGATACCACGGATTTAAATGAAGCGATCCGTGAAAATCAGGAACAGAAAATGGCAGCCGGACTGATTTACCTTGATAATTATGACGAGGCTCTGGACAGTGTAGAGGAGGTGCGCCGCTCCCTTCTGGTGGCTCTGATCGACCGGAAAATCACAAAATATATTTCCAGTCTGGACGGCGTGGTAAAAAAGATTGAAAAAGATAAATATTTTATTGCGCTGAAATATAAAAGCTTAAGAGAATTGCAGGAATGCCGCTTCTCCCTTCTGGAAGAAGTAAAAACGGTAAACATCGGAAACGACATGAGCGTGACTTTAAGTATCGGCATCGGCGTCAACGGAAACGGTTATCTCCAGAACTGTGAGTTTGCAAGAATCGCCATTGAGATGGCTCTCGGACGGGGCGGCGACCAGGCTGTTGTCAAGGATAATGAAAGCATTTCTTATTACGGCGGCAAATCCCAGCAGATGGAAAAGGGAACCCGTGTGAAAGCCCGTGTAAAGGCGCAGGCGCTGCGGGAATTTATTGGCGCCAAAGAAAAAGTCGTTATCATGGGGCATCAGATTACGGACATTGATTCTTTCGGCGCTTCCATTGGTGTGTACTGTGCCGCCAAGATGCTGAATAAGCATGCGCATATTGTACTGGGCGATATCAACAGCTCCATCCGTCCCTGGATGAATCTGTTTCTGGATAATCCGGACTATGAAAAGGACATGTTTATTACCCATGCCGAGGCGGAATCCATCGTGGGCAACGATACCGTTGTCGTCGTGGTGGATACGAACCGTCCGAATATGACGGAATGTGAATCCCTGCTCCATAAGACGAAAACCATCGTCGTGCTCGACCACCACAGGCAAAGCAGCGAAGTCATCAAAAATGCCGTGCTCTCTTACATTGAACCCTACGCATCCTCGGCCTGTGAGATGATTGCAGAGATTCTTCAGTATTTTTCGGATAATGTGAAGCTGAAAAGCCGGGAGGCGGACTGCATTTATGCAGGTATTATCATTGACACCAATAATTTTGTTACCAAAACCGGCGTGCGTACCTTTGAAGCCGCCGCTTTCCTGCGCCGCTGCGGCGCGGACGTGACCCGCGTAAGAAAAATGTTCCGAAACGATATGATTTCTTACAAAGCGAGAGCTGAAGCTGTCCGCCATGCAGAGGTTTTTATGGACTGCTACGCCATCAGTATCTGCCCGCCTCTAAAGGGTCTGGAAAGCCCTACCGTCGTAGGCGCACAGGCGGCAAACGAACTTTTGAATATCATCGGAATCAAGGCGTCCTTTGTCATGACGGAATTCAAGGGCCGAATCTATATCAGCGCCCGCGCCATTGATGAAGTAAATGTACAGATTATTATGGAGCGCATGGGCGGCGGCGGCCATCTGATGATGGCGGGCGCACAGCTGCAGAACTGCACCCTGCAGGATGCGGAGCACCGCATCCGTGAACAAATCGACCTTTACCGCGCGGCGCAAAAGGAAAATACTGCGCGGTAATTGTGATAAAAATTTTGGGAGGGAAACCCTTATGAAGATCATTCTCAAACAGGACGTCAAGACCATCGGCAAAAAAGACGAGATCCACGAGGTTTCGGACGGCTACGCCCGCAACTTCCTGTTCCCGCGCAACCTGGCAGCCCCCGCGGATGCCGCAGCACTGAACCAGGCCCGCACCAAGAGCGAGGCCAAGGCCCACCACGAGGCCGAAGCACGCGCCGCCGCAGAGGAGCTGGCCGCCAAGATCAAAGGCCAGGTCGTGACCGCCAAGGTCAAGGGCGGTGCATCCGGCAAGCTGTACGGCAAGGTCACCGGCAAGGAGGTCGCCGAGCTGCTGACCACCCTGACCGGCACCGAAATCGACAAAAAGAAGGTCGAGCTGCCTTCCGCCATCAAGGAGTTCGGCAGCTATGACGCCTCCGTGCGCCTGTACGCCGGTGTCGTCGCACCCTTCAAGCTGAAGGTCGAGGAACTGTAATTTGCCGTCTGGCAGGGAAGGAGGATGTCCGCTATGCCGAAAAATGAAGAAGTAAGCCTTGCCAGCCTGGGCATCCAGATGCCCTACAGCATGCAGGCCGAGCAGAGCGTGCTGGGCGCGGCGCTGGTGGATGAAACGGTGCTGAACCGCCTCATCACCGACATGGAGCCCGAGATGTTCTACTCGGACCAGAATCGCGCCATCTATGAGACGATGCGCTCGCTCTACACCGAGAGCGAGGCCGTTGACATTGTCACGCTTGTCAATGCGCTTGCCAGCAACAAGACGTTTGCCAGCGCCGACGACGCCAAGGTCTATCTGGCCCGCATCGCCGAGACGCTGCCCTCGGTCTCGAACGTTGATTCCTATTTTAAAATCGTCAAGGAAAAGTACCAGGGCCGCCGCCTGATCGACGCCGCCCGGTCCATCCTGAACGAGACCGCCTCCGGCGAGGACGCCGATCTTCTGCTCGAAAGCGCGGAGCAGAAGATCTACGATATCCGTTCCGGGCGCGACAAGTCGGGCGTCAAGACGATCCGCGAGTCCATTCTCGAGGTCATCGACACGATGCAGAAGCTGAGCGGCGCGGACCGCGACAAGTTCGCCGGTATCCCCACGGGCTTCAACTATCTGGACACGGTCCTGACCGGACTGGGCCGCTCGGACCTGATTATTCTGGCCGCCCGCCCCGGTATGGGCAAGACCTCGTTTGCGCTGAACATTGCAACAAACGTTGCCCGCCAGCAGAAGGTGCCGACGATCATTTTCAGTCTGGAAATGACCTGCGAGCAGCTGACGGACCGCATTCTTTCCAGCACGGCGAACATCGACAGCCAGGCATTCCGCACGGGCCGTCTGAACAACTCCGACTGGAACGATTTTGCCCAGGCCACGTCGCTGCTCTACAACGCTCCGATTTACATGGACGATTCCTCCGGTATCTCGGTGCCGGAGATCAAGGCAAAAATTCGCACGATCAACCAGGATCCCAAGAGGGAAAAAATCGGGCTCGTTATCATCGACTACCTGCAGCTGATGCAGAGTGCCAAGCGCACCGAGAGCCGCGTGCAGGAGATCAGTGACATTACCCGGAACCTCAAGATCATGGCAAAAGAACTGAACGTACCGGTCATCGCGCTTTCCCAGCTGTCCCGTGCAGCGGAAAAGACGACGGGCCGCTCGGATCACCGGCCCCAGCTTTCCGACCTGCGCGACTCCGGCTCTATCGAGCAGGATGCCGACATCGTACTGTTCCTCTACCGCGCGGCCTACTACAATGCCCAGAACGGCGAGGAAAACCAGGCCAATGAGAATGAGGCCGAGTGCATCGTAGCCAAAAACCGCCACGGCGAGACGAGCGTTGTCCGTCTGGGCTGGGACGGCGCGCACACGCGCTTCAGCAATCTGGATGTGACCCATGAGTTCTGACGCGGAAAAAACTGTACAGCGTATGGATGAGGCTCTGTTGGACAACTGCCGCCGACAGGGTCTGTTCAAGTCTGGCGACAGAGTCATTGCGGCCTGCTCCGGTGGGGCAGACTCGATGGCTTTGTTGCTTTTTTTACTGCGCCATCGCCGCACGCTGGAGATCGAGGTGCTGGCGACCCACGTCAACCACGGCATCCGGGGCGAGACCGCCCGCCGCGATGCCGACTTTGTGGCGGACTTCTGCCGCCGGAACGGCGTGGAGCTGTTCCTGTATGATGCCGTGCAGGAAGGCATAGAGGTGCCGCCCCGCCCGAGCGAGGATTGGGCCCGCGGTCTGCGCTACGGCTGGTTCGATGAGCTGGCCGCGCGGGAGGAGGCCGTCATTGCCACGGCTCACACGATGTCCGACCAGGCTGAGACGGTGCTTTTCCGCATGGCGCGCGGCACGGG
>OMNT01003614.1_pt1 | contig 11042 bp, 5 predicted proteins | sample 1672551 | NCBI WGS metagenome assembly OMNT01 (sample SAMEA3136698, study PRJEB25190) | human gut metagenome
TAGGTAGTATGTAAATACTAGTAAGAAAGGAGTGAGCAACATGGAGATTTATTTTGATAATAGTGCTACTACAAAGCCTTATGATGAAGTTATAGAAGAAACTTGCCAGGCTATGAAGGAATACTATGGAAATCCATCTTCATTACATAATATAGGTCTAAAGTGTGAAAAGAGATTAAATGAAGCAAGGGAATATTTCGCTTCAACTATAAAAGCTGATAAGGACGAGATATACTTTACTTCTGGAGGAAGTGAAGGGAATAACTTTGTATTAAAGGGATTGCTTAAGCCAGGACATCATTTAATAACAACAGCTTATGAGCATCAATCAGTATTAGATACATGTAAGGTACTTGAAAATAATGGTGTTAAAGTAACATATTTACCAGTGGATAAAGCCGGTAGGATTTCATTAGGAGATTTAGATGAAGCTATAACAAAGGATACAGTACTAGTATCAATAATGCATATCAATAATGAAGTTGGTACAATACAAGATTTGGAAGCTATTGGTAAGATAATCAAATCAAGAAGCTCAAGAGCAAAATTCCATGTGGATGGAGTTCAAAGTTATGGAAAGATTTCTGTAGATGTGAAAAAAATGAATATAGATTATTTTACAGCAGCATCACATAAGATTCATGGACCAAAGGGAACAGGATTTGTTTATATAAAAAAAGGTGCTGTTATAAATTCTTTAATTTCTGGTGGAAGTCAAGAAAGAGGATTTAGAGCAGGTACTCAGAATTTACCATCTATAATAGGTTTTGAAAAAGCAGCTAAAATGACTTTTAATAAGATTGATGAAAATTATAACAGTGCTTTAGCCATAAAGAAGTATATGATTGAAAGATTACAGGAAATAAAAGATATAAGGATTAATAGTCCTCTTGAAGATGATTTTTCTCCATATATTTTAAATGTTTCTTTTATAGGAGCAAGAGCAGAAGTATTATTACATTTATTGGAGGATGCTAAAATATATGTTGCTACAGGATCAGCATGTACATCAAAAAGTAGTGCTGCATCAGGAAGTTATGTAATAAAAGCTTTAGGATTAAACAATAAAGAAGTAGAAAGTGCCATAAGATTTTCATTTGACCACAATAATACAAAGGAAGAAGTGGATAAAACCATTGAAGTGTTAAAAACTTCGTTAATGTTTTTAAGGAGGTTACGTAAGTAATGAATCAATTAATTTTAGTAAAATATGCAGCAGAAATATTTTTAAAGGGATTAAACAGAGGGAAATTTGAAAGAAAACTTTTAAACAATATTAAGCAAAAGCTTGAAGGATTAGATTATGAGATAATAAATGACCAAAATAGATGGTTTATCAAGGCTGATAATATTGATGAAGCAGTAGAAAGAGTAAGAAAAGTATTTGGTGTTGCAGAAGTATGCATAGTAACTCAAGTAAAAAGAGATTTAAACATAATAAAAGAACAAGCTTTAAAGAAGATTAATGAAGTTAAGCCAAAAACTTTTAAAGTTGAAACTAATAGAGCAAATAAGAAGTTTACTATGAATTCTTTAGAGGTTTCAAGAGATGTAGGTGGATATATATTACATCATTATGAAGGTGATTTAGATGTTCAAGTTAAGAATCCTGAGTGTGTATTAAATATAGAAATAAGAGAACATGCTTACATATTTACTAGTGCAGATAAGATAAAAGCAGTTGGAGGACTTCCTTACGGAATAAATGGTAGTACTATGCTTATGTTATCAGGTGGAATAGATTCACCAGTGGCAGGATACTTAATGGCTAAAAGAGGTGTTGAATTAAATTGTGTATACTATCATAGCCATCCATATACTTCTGAAAGAGCTAAGGATAAAGTTAAAGATTTAGCTAAGATATTAGCTCAGTATACAGAAAGAGTTAATTTATATATAGTACCATTTACAGAAATTCAAATGGCAATAATTGAAGGTTGCAGAGAAGATGAATTAACAATTTTAATGAGAAGATTTATGATGAGATGTGCATGTGCTTTAGCTGAAAAAAATGGGGTACAATCAATATCATCAGGAGAAAGTATTGGGCAAGTTGCCAGTCAAACAATGGAGGGCTTAATAGTAAGTACTGATTGTGCTGACAGACCAGTATTTAGACCATTAATAACAATGGATAAGGGAGATATAATGGATATAGCAAGAGAAATAGGTACATATGAAACGTCTATATTACCATATGAAGATTGTTGTACAATATTTGTACCAAAACATCCAAAAACTAAACCGCAATTAGAAGCTATGAGAAAGTCAGAATCAGTATTAGATGTTGAAGCTTTAGTAAATAAGGCAATAGAAGAAACTGAGTTAGTTGTATTTTAAATTTGAATAAATTACAAAATTTTTCACAGAAAAAAGTATTTTTCTGTGTTTTTTTAAAAATAATTTAACAATATTAAACTTTATGTTTACAATGAATAGGTATGTAGTATAAAGTAGTGTTAATAATTTACGATAATAATAATAAAATTACTTTTAATTTATTATTAACAATGAGGGGGATATCTTAGTGAAAAATAAGAAGATAGTTTCGTATACATTGGCAGCAACATTGGCAACATCAATAGTACCTAATGCTGATAGTGAAGTAGTTAGTGCAACTGAAAATAATTCAGTTGAAAATAATGCTGATGAAAATTTAAAGGAAAATGTAGAAGTAGAAATTGAAAATACAGAAAAAATTCAAGATCAAGATGCAGATAAATCTGATGAAAGCACAGATGAAGTGAAAAATGAATCAGATGTAGTTGAAGATGAAATAAAAGATAATACTGAAATAAAAGATAATACTATAGAAGAAAAGTCTTTAGAAGATGATGAAGAAGTTGTAAAATCAGAAGAAGTTTCTCAAACAGAAGAAAAAGAGGAAAAAATAGAAGTTAAAAAAGCAGAAGGTAAAGTTGTAGGAAAATTAGAAGTTGATATGAATTTCCCATTACCACTGGCTGATACTTCAAATTTAGGAATATCTTTAAATCTAAAAAATTCTAATAAAGAATTAATAGGAAAAGTTGATATAAATGATATTTTAAATGGAAATTTAAACTCAGGTGTTACTTATACTGTTGAAAAATTAAATTCTAAAAAGCAACCATTAGAGCAAGGAGATTCAATATACTACATAAGAGTCGTATTTGAAGGTTTAGAAAGAGGAAATTATTCTGTTGATATAGATGGAGAAGGATACATAAATACAACAGTAGATAATATAGATATAGTTGATTATTCTAAGAGAATAAAACTAGGAACATCTATAAATGAGATGATTTCAAATGAAAATTATAATCCAGTATTCTTAGCAGGAGATGTTAATAATGATTTTGTTATAGACATGAAGGATTATAAATTAGTTTTTGATGCTATTGGAAGCAAAGACAGTAAATATGATTTAAATAGAGATGGAAGTGTTGATATAGCAGATTTATCTTATGTTAATTCAAACATTGGAAAAACTAAAGGACAAGTGGAAATAGTAGATTTAGAAAAGATATTAGACCCTGAAAATATTGACATAGACACTAAAGATTTAAAAGGTGCAGAAAATATCAAGGATATATTAACAAGTGCAGACACTGTTGTTAATTTAGAGAGAGCAGATGGAGAAGCACCAAGTGCAGACAAACCTTTAACTATATCTATGGGATTAGATACTACAAAAAATGGAACTCTTAGAACAGCTAATAGCGAAGGTGTTGAAATGGAATCAGTTGTAATAAAAGGTTCTGCAGTTGAAGGTGAAGATGCATCTATTCCATCACAAGGATACATAACTTACACTGATGTTGATGGTAACACAGAAACTGTACCATTCAATGAAGAAAATCTTAAAAGAAGTGGTGCATCAAATGATGTTGTTATTGATTTAGGAAGTCAAGTTGCTGTAAAGCAAATATCTATAAATGTAACAGGAAATAGAGGAAACAAGAAGATTTCTCAAATTGCAAAAATAGAGTTTTTAAATAATGTATATAAAGAAGTTCCAAAGCCAGATATGAATATCCCAACAATAAAATCTTTAGAAACTTCTACTAATCTTCATGATGAAAGAATAACAATATCATGGGAACCACAAGCAAATGTAACTTCATATGAAGTAATGTATCAAAAGCTTAATGAAAGTGGTCAAGTTATAAGCACTAAAAAGTTACAAACAAATAAAACAAATTTAAATATATTAGATAAAGATATAAAACCTTATGATTTATATAGAGTAAGTATTCAATCTTTAAGTGGGGAATGGAGCAGTGGATATTTAACTGAAAAAGATGTACCTACAGCATTTGATGGAAAAGCAGATAATGTAGATGCTGATTTTAATCCAATAGATAGCTATTATAATGGTGATAAGGGAAGTGTATCAGAAATACAAGTTATTCCTTTAAACTCACCTGAACCACCAAGAAATTTAACTACAAATCAAGGATATAAATCTTTTACAGTAAGTTGGGAACAACATTCTCAAGCAAGAGATTTTGATATATATTATAGAAAAGTTGGAGATAGCAATAAAAACTGGATAAAGGCTAATGATAATCACAAAGAAGTTATTGAAGGTAGCTCTGATATTACAAATCCAGATAAGAGTAAATTGGTAAGAAGTCATAGTTATACAGTTAATAATCTTGATGATAATGCTACTTATGAAGTAAGAGTTACTGCTACTAACCACTTAGGTACAAGTGAAATGTCTAAGTCATATATAGCAAGTACAACATCAGTTACTCCACCATCAATGCAAGAATACAAGTTAATTAATAGACCAACAAGTGAAAATGAAATAGGAACTACTCATATTGTTGATGTACGTAATAAGAAGGATGAAAATGGATGGGCATCTCAAGATGATTACTTACATTATGATTCTAAATATGCATTAGTAGATGGAGATTTTACTACTGAATGGAAGGTTGATAACTGGGATACAGGGGCTAGTTATGGTGCAGATAGAGGTTCAGAAATTACATTTGATGATACATATACAATTGGAAGTATAGGTATTGGTAGAACTCTTCAAAGTGGTCATTATATGGGACTTTATAAAGTAAAGGTTACTTATTGGGATGAAAATGATAATAAAAATGTAGTTTATACAGAATCAATAAATGAAAAATGGTCAAATGGCAACAGTTATTATATGGTTAAGTTAAATGAACCTATAAGAGCAAAGAAAATAAAAGTTGACACATCAGGATATGGTGGAAGTACACAAATAATATCAGAGCTTAAGTTCTATGAATATGATACTTTAAGTGATGATATAAAGAATTTATATGAAGATGATTTAAGATTAGTTCTTAAGAAATCTGTTACTCAAGATGTATTAAATGAATTGGCTAAGAGATTAGATACACCAGATGCTATTAGTGGAGAATATCATCCAGATAAAGACGTTTTAAAGAAAGAGTTAGATACAGCTCAAAAGTTATTTGATGATAAGGAAGTTTCAGAAAAAATTACAACTCTTGATGCTAGTATTAGAACTAATAATGAAGGTCCATCTTTAGGAATGGGAAATAGTTATCAATCTTTAGGAAGTGTTGCAAGACCTTCAGTTGATGACAAGGGTACAAGTAAGCAAATTGTAGTATATATGGGGTCAAGTGATCCAAATACTAGAGTTGATATAGTATTTTTACAAAATTATGGGCTTCCAGGTTCGTATATGAGTAAAGTGCAAACAGTATCACCAGGAAGAACAGAAATAACTATACCATCAATCATTTCTGCTGATGTGGAAAAAGGTGGACAAGTTATGGCAAGAGTTACTCAAGGTTCAACAACTGCCAATGTTCAGATACGTTTAAGTGGAGTTACTGAAATTCCTAACTTAAATGTTAACAATATGATAAATGATACTACTAAGGAAAAAGAAGTAAAAGATAAAATAAGAAATTATATATCAGAATTAAAAACATATATGAATGATATAAATACTTTATATCCATCAGAAGTTTCTGATAAAGATAAGATTAATAATGTATATCTTTATGATGAACAAACATCACCTTTAAATACAACTGATATTGAAGGAGATAGATTTACATTAACTTTACCAGCATCAGAAATTCTTAAAGGTATAGAAAGTGGATTAGAAGGTAATACTGAAGCTCAAGTTAATAGAGTATATGATGCACTTTTAGCATGGGAACAAGAAGTAAAAGTTGGTTTTGCTAAAAAAGGTGTATTTGAAGAAGTTCAAGATTTTAATGGTAATGGTGAAATTGATGATGAAGATAGAGCTTACTTTAGAAAGCACAGAGCACCACTTACAAGATTAAATATTAAATATCAAAGAATGATGATGGGAGCAGCAGCTTATGCATCTAATCATCATATAGGTGTAGGATTTAGCTCATCTCAATATATTCAAGGTGTTCCTTATAAATTTGATGAAAATGGAAAGGTTACTAATGCAGATTCTGCTCATTTATATGGTGGATTAATAGGTCATGAAATGGGACATGTTATGGATATTGGTGATAGATTATATCCAGAAACAAGTAATAACTTAATGACTGCTATTACAGGAACTATGTTAAATGAAAACAGTCCTTACTTTGATTCATTTAAAAAGGTATATGAAAAGGTTACTTCTAATACAATAGGTTTATCTACTGATAGAACTGTAGTTTTAAATATGTTATGGCAACCTTATTTAGCATATGAAGACAATATTACTTATGAAATGTTATTTACAGATGTTGATGCTGACTTAACTAATGATTCATATTTTGCTAAATTAAATAGAGCATATAGAGAAATGTCAGAAGAAGAAAGAGTTAATGGTGATAGAGATCAATGGCTAATAAGATTAACTTCTAAAGTTGTTGGTAAAGATTTAACTGATTTCTATGAGGCTCATGGAATAATTGCAAATGAAACAACATTAGCGTATGTTTCTAAGTTCCCTAAGGAAACTAAAAAGATTCAATATATAAATGATGAAGCTAGAAGACAAAGAATAGCAGGAACTGCTGATATGGAAGAGGGTACTACATTAAGTGCATCATTTGCAGATGGAATTACTACAGGTTCTTATGTAGATTCTAAAGAAGTTAAAATTAATTTATCAGTAGATAAAAGTAATGATAGAATTTTAGGGTATGAAATTTATAGAAATGGTGAGCCTTGTGGATTCATAGAAAGAGATAAAGCAAATTCACAAACTGTATATACTGATACTGTTGAAAATATAAATAATAGAGTTGTAGAGTATAAAGCAGTAGCTTATGATTATAACTTAAATCCAACAAATGAAGTTCAATTAGGAACTGTTAAAATACGTCATGAAGGTGGAGTAGATAAGAAAAGTTTAATAATATCTTCTAATACTATAAGTCTTCATGAAGAAAGTAATGATATTCATTCATGTGATGGTAATGAAGATTTAAAACATGCTTTAGATAATGATAAATCTACTGTTTATGAAGGTAGAATGCTTACAAAGGATGAATATAACTCAAGTATTCATACTGCTGAAATGAATCCAAATAATAATCCATATGTAATTTTAGATACTACTGAAATGAAAACTTTAGTAGGTATAAAATATACAGCACCTACAACAAAATCAGGATTTATATTTAAGAGTACATCTATAGCTGATAATGCACTGAAGAAATATAAGATAGAAGTAAGTAAGGATGGAGCAAGTTGGACAACTGTTAAAGAAGGTACTTTGAACTTAGATCCACAAAATCCAACAGAAACAATTTACTTTGATGCAGAAGGTGTTACAGGTGGTAACCAATTAAGTTCATATAATGCTAGATATGTGAAGATAACAGCATTAGATACTAAGAATTTTGCTGCGTCAGAATTAGATTTAATAACACCTCCTGGAGATAATATTGAAATTGGACTTTCTGATGATAATATTACGTATACTAATGGAATTGGTGTATTAAAAAATGATTATGAATATCAAGCAGATAATCCAGATACTAATGAAAATGAAAGAAAATTTATTCCAGCTGGTTCAGTTATAATAACTGGGGAATATAGGGGAAATCCTGCATTTAATGTTCCATTAGTTCTTAATGAAAAAGAACAACATATAGCAGATAAGTATCAAGGTATTCTTTTAGCTCAAGTACCTGACAATGGTAATTTGGAAGAAGTAGCAGAAGGAACTTGGATTTATTGGGTAAATCCAGAAGATGCAAAAACATTTAATGAAGATAATAAGAAAATTTTTGCAGAGTTATATAGAACAGATGCGGCTGATGCTTTAGAAGGTGGACAAAGATTAGTAAGTGATACATTTAAAATTGATGTACCAAAAGAACTTCCTGAAATAACATTATCTGCTTCAAGTAGAAGTGTAAATGAAGTTAAGGCTATTGATATAAAAACTGATATATTAAATGCTATTAAAGAAAATAGATAGTACAAAGGAGTAAATGCATGAAAAAGGTTAATACTAAAACAAAAGTTATAGCTTTATCAACAGCTGCAGTAATGACGACGGCTATTTATTTAAAAAGTGATAATGTAACTAATGCTGAACAATATGCACAGGTATCAGATAATGCTATAGAACTTAATGTAGATAAACAAAATAAAGATACAATTAAATTATCATTAAGTAATTTTTCAGATTTAGCAAAATCTTTACAATTAAGTGTTAAGATTGAAGGAAATGCTATTTTTACTGATGATTCTATAAAGTGGTTAGTTAAGTCACAAAATGATGATTTAAAAACAGATGTTAAAATAAGTGCTGATAAAAAGCAAATGGATATATTTATATTATCAAATTCTAATATAGAAATTGATGGTGGATTATTAGAAATTTGTGAAATTAATGTTGCTAAGGAAAATAAAAATAGTACAGAAGGATATACTGTTGTACCAAATGTAAATTCGGAAGGTATTGCATATAACTATATTATTGATGGAACTAACAAACAGGTTAAGGGTTCAGATATAGTAAATAGTAGTAAAGATAAATTAACAGTAAATACAGCACCAGTAATTTCATTAGTAGAATCACCTAAAATTGTTGAAGGAAATATAATTATAAAAACAGGTGATGTTTTTAAGCCTTTAGAGTATGTTAAAGCAACAGATGATGAAGATGGTGAAATAACTAATATAACTGCCAATAGTAATGGTGTAGATAATAAAAAACCAGGAAGTTATAAAGTTACTTATGTAGCAACAGATAAGGAAGGAGAATCTACTACTTTTGAGGCCATTGTAGTGGTAGAAGAAGCTAAACAGTCTGTTAGCAATCCAGTTATGACAGTAACAAATAAAAATATTCAAATAAGACAAGGTGAAACTTTTGATCCTTTAAATGGTGTTATAGCAACAGATTATCAAGGAAGAAAGTTAACTGTTACTGTTACAGGAACTTATGATGTAGAAGCTTTAGGAAGCTATGTATTAACATATACAGCAACAGATGCATATGGCAATACTGTTACAGATACTGCTACATTAGAAGTAGTTAAACAAAATGCACCTGTAATAAATGGAGTTAAATCAGAGGTTACAATAGAGGTTGGGCAAGCTTTTGATCCGCTAGAAAATGTTACTGCTACAGATTTTGCAGGAAATGCAGTAGAAGTTAAGGTTACAGGAACTTATGACGTAAATGTACCAGGTGAATATACTATAACATATAAAGCTGTAGATAAGTATGGAACTGAATCAGCTGAAATGAAAACTATATTAAAAGTAGTTGAAAAATCAAATAATAACCAAAAACCTGATGATAGTGGAAATAAACCAGACAATGGAGGAAGCAATCCAGGAGATGGTGTAAATAAACCAGATAATGGAGGAAACAATCCAGGAGATGGTGTAAATAAACCAGACAATGGAGGAAGCAATCCAGGAGATAGTGTAAATAAACCAGACAATGGAGGAAGCAATCCAGGAGATGGTGTAAATAAACCAGACAATGGAGGAAACAATCCAGGAGATAGTGTAAATAAACCAGATAATGGAGGAAGCAATCCAGGAAACAATATAAATAGTTCTAGCAATGGGACAAACACAGGACAAAATACTGGTAATGTAAATAGTGGTGATTCTAAGAATGAAAATGTTATTAGTGAAAATAATAACTCTACAACAAATAGTTCTAAGATACCTACTACAGGAGCAGCAGTTGGTAGTGGAATAATAGTTTCTATTGGATCTGTTATAGCTTTAATAGGTGCATACTTATTTAAGAAAAATAGATAATAAAAAAAGTGCTTAAGTGTTTCATTGCTTAGGCACTTTTTATTATTAAAGTAATATACAGACATAAATAGGTGAAATTATGATTAGAAGTTATACAAAAAGTACAAATAATTCATTAAGAATATTTAAAGAAAATAGAGTTAAATCAACAAAGGCAATGAGAAAATTAAGTTCTGGATTAAGAATAAATTCTGCGGCAGATGATGCAGCTGGACTAGCTATTTCAGATAAAATGAAAGCACAAATCAGAGGATTGTCTCAAGCAGAAAGAAATATAGAAGATGGAGTATCATTATTGCAAGTTGCAGAAGGTGGAATGAATGAAATTAATTCTATATTGCAAAGGGTGAGAGAACTTGGAGTACAAGCAGGAAATGATACAAATACAGAAGAAGATAGATTTAATATTCAATTGGAAGTAGATAATTTACTTAGCGAAGTAGATAATATAACTGATACCACTGAGTTTAATGGAATTAAGGTTTTAAAAGGTGAAGACGAATTTAAAGGTAGTGTACAAGTAGAAACTGTAGTTGGGAATATGCCAGCATGGACTCAACCTATTCCAGATAGATTAACACCGACAAAAGTAGGTACATTTATAAAAAATGATGGAACTGTGGTAGATAGAATAAATTCTAATATTCTAAAAATTCAATATTAGAACAAGCTGTTCAAGCAATGCTTTCACAAACTAAAAGTGGAGTTGAAACTGTTAAGAATTTGCTAACAACTTAATTTAATTCTAAAACTTTGTATTTATTATCTCTATAATCGTATTTTATATCAAACTCTGCAAATCCTTGATACCCTATTTTTTCTATGAA
>OMNT01003622.1_pt1 | contig 11021 bp, 10 predicted proteins | sample 1672551 | NCBI WGS metagenome assembly OMNT01 (sample SAMEA3136698, study PRJEB25190) | human gut metagenome
TTTTAGCAGGATAATATAAATGTGTAATATCTAATCTTAAGTTTATGATGTTGAGTTCAACTGGTGGTTGCTAACTGATACGGGAAGAAAATATTATTTTTATACCCTTTAGGAATAGAAATAAACCTAAAGGGTATTTTCCTCTTAAGCGACATACAAGGGAGGGTTTGGTAGTTTCTATCTTAAGAGGGAAGCTTCCTGGTTGCAGTAAATACATCTATATTTTCCACTGGAGGACAATTTGAAGATGTGCTCGCAGTTTGCTTCCGTACTGGTAATGCAGCGGGGATTTTTGCATTTGATTACATTTTTTAAAGTTCTTGGCGGAACAGGATGATATTTTTTTACCACCTTTCCATCGCGAATTACGATCAAAGTGACTCCATCGTTCAAATAACCAAGGACTTCAAGACGCTCAGGCTCTGTAAGCCCCTCTATTTTAATCAGATCTTTACAGCCGTATTTTTCACTTCTTACGGACTGCAGTAGGGCAATGGACTGCTTCTGGGAGTCCAGTTCCAATAACTTGTAAATATCCATTCCTTTTCCAGCCGGGATATGGTCGATCACAATTCCATTTTGGATAGATTCAATCTTTAACATTACAGCACCGTCCTTCCTGTCAGCGGATCCGGGATTTCAAGCAGCGCCATAATAAGTGCCATACGGATATATTTTCCGTTTTGTACCTGGTCAAAATAAGCGGCTCTTGGATCTTGATCCACATCTGAGGCAATCTCATCCACCCTTGGAAGAGGATGGAGAACCGGCATATCCGGCTGTGCCAGACTCAGCTTCTCGCGGTTTAAAATATAGGTATCCTTTAACCGGACATAATCTTCTTCGTTAAAGAAACGCTCTTTCTGAACCCTTGTCATATAGAGTATGTCCAGTTTGGGAAGTGTTTCCTCCAGGCTGGTAACCTCTTTGTAAAAAGAATGGTTAGGCTTTAAGGTCTCTTCAATTACGTAATCCGGGATTTTAAGCTCTTCCGGGGAGATGAAGTAAAACTCATTTTCTGGATGACGTACCAGACTGTTTACAAGGGAGTGTACGGTTCTTCCAAATTTCAAGTCACCGCAAAAACCAACTGTCAGGTGATCCAGATGACCTTTTCTCTGGCGGATGGTCATAAGGTCGATTAATGTCTGGGTAGGATGATTATGTCCGCCATCCCCGGCATTGATTACCGGCACTGTGGCATACATGGAAGCGCGAAGGGGAGCGCCTTCCTTGGGATGCCGCATTGCAATGATATCTGCATAGCAGCTTACCACCCGGGCAGTATCGGCTACCGTTTCTCCTTTTGTGGCACTGGACTGTTCAGCACCTGCAAAGCCAAGGGATTTTCCGCCAAGGCTTAACATGGCAGATTCAAAGGAAAGACGGGTTCTGGTACTTGGTTCGTAAAAAAGAGTGGCAATCTTTTTCCCATCTGCCACATGGCTGTACACTTCTGGACTTTCTGCAATGCGGTCAGCCAGATCCAGAACTTTTGTAGTTTCTTCAAGGGTAAAATCAAGTGGATCGATCAAATGTCTCATAACCAGGCTCCTTTTGTTAAAAACTGATCCCGTCTGGCTCCGACGGAAATAAACTGGATTTCATGGTTCAGAAGCTGCTCCAGGATACGAATGTAAGCTTTTGCATTCTCCGGAAGCTCTTCATAGGTCCGGCAGCCCGAAATATCGCATTTCCATCCTGGAAGCATTTCTACTACAGAGGTATAACTATCCAGTTCATCCATAGGATCAAAATCGGTTACTATAACACCGTCACGTTTATAGCCTGTGATCACAGGAATCTCTTTCATGGAACTTAAGACATCCATTTTTGTCAACGCGATCTTATCTGCATTCTGGCATTTTAACCCATAGCGGCTGGCTACGGCATCAAAGGGACCTATCCTTCTGGGACGACCGGTGGCAGCACCATATTCACCGCCAGCTTTCCGCAACGCTTCTTCCCAGTCATCGGACATGGCATGTTCTGCCACAAAAGGACCTGCGCCAACACAGGTGGAATACGCTTTTAAAACGCCAATTACGTGATCCAGGGATTTTCCAGGGATTCCGGCACCAATGGGACCATAGGCAGAAATGGTAGAGGAACTTGAGGTATAGGGGAAAATACCGTAATCAATGTCCCTCATGGCTCCAAGCTGGGCTTCCAGTACCACCTTTTTGCCCTCTGACACTGCCTGTTCCAGATATTCCCCGGTGTCTGCAATATAGGGACCAAACAGTTCAGCCTGTTCCTCACACCAGGTAAGGAGTGCAGGGTAGGACATTGGCTCCTGATGATAACAGCCTGCAAGCTCCAGGTTCTTTGCCACCAGCATGGTTTTTAATCTGGCTTTTACGGAATCCTCTTTTAAATGAAGGAGATCTCCCAGGCGAAGTGTTTTTTTACGGTACTTGTCACTGTATGCATAGGCGATTCCACGGCGGGTAGAACCAAAGGCACTTCCTGTCTTTGCAAGTCTGTTTTCTTCTAACTCATCCTGCACCTTATGCCATGGCATGGAGACTGTAGCACGTTTTGAAAGTTTCAGATGATCCGGTGTTACCCGGATTCCTTTTTTCTCTATTTCATGGATTTCCTGGGAAAGATGTTCCAGGTCAACCACCATTCCGTCCCCGAGGACGCACACCACACCTGGATGTAAAATACCAGAGGGGAGAAGATTTAAAACGAATTTGCCCTGGGTGGTTACCACTGTGTGACCTGCATTGTTTCCGCCCTGGTAGCGGACAACCACATCTGCCTGCTCTGCAAGAAGATCGATCACACGTCCTTTTCCTTCATCGCCCCAGTTAATACCGGTTACTGCTGTAAGCATTTGTTCCTCCTTTGAAAACTGGTCGGGCTGCTGTTTTCCTATTACAATAAACCGCTTTTTGCCCTACAACAGCGTTCTTTTTTGTTCGAGTACATAATACGCTTGACGTAGAAATAAGTAAAAGCTATAATTGATATGGCTGAAATAAATATATGACATGTCAAAAAAAGAAAAAATATTATGGACGTTAATTTCGAGTATTATAAGATCTTTTATTATGTGGCAAAATACCACAACTTTACCAAGGCGGCCCAGGCGTTAAACAACAGCCAGCCTAATATTACCCGGGCCATGAACTGTCTGGAACAACAGCTGAATACCACTTTATTTATCCGTACCAACCGCGGCGTACAGCTCACTCCGGAAGGAGAACGGCTTTATACCCATGTGCTAAGTGCAATGGAGCAGTTTCAGGCAGCAGAAGAGGAGCTGGCAGACAGCTCCGGATTATCCCACGGAAGTGTAGCCATCGGTGCCAGTGAAACTGCCCTCAATATTTTCCTGCTGGATAAATTAAAAAGTTTTCACATGACTTATCCGGGAATCCGGCTGAAGCTTTACAACCATTCCACACCGGAAGCCATTGAATCAGTTAAGAGCGGAAAGATTGATTTTGCAGTAGTTTCCACTCCGGCAGAGGTGGATTCCCCATTGAAACAGATCATGCTCATGCCGTTTCAGGAGATTCTGGTTGGAGGCACTACTTTTACTGCCCTTGGCAGCCAGGAACTTTCCCTTCGGGAGGTAAAGAACTATCCGATGATTTCTCTTGGGCGGGAAACTATGACCTATAAATTTTACAACAGCGTATTTTTATCTCATGGCCTGGATCTTTCCCCGGATACGGAAGCTGCCACTGCGGATCAGATCCTGCCTCTGGTAAAATGCGAGCTCGGGCTTGCCTTTTTGCCCCAGCCGATGGCTGCACCTTCCCTTTTGAAAAAAGAGATCGTACAGATCCCATTAAAAGATGAAATTCCGGAGCGCCAGATCTGCCTGGTGTATGACAGCCAGCATCCTATGGGAGCTGCGGCAAGGGAATTAAAAAATACCATTCTATTAGGGCATGTATAAAAACAGCGTATGGAAAAAATTTTGGTAATTAGAAAAAACTTGGAGAAAGTACTTTATGGATTACATAAAAGAAGCGAAAAAACTTGGTTTTTCAAATACGGCAATCATGGACACAAAAAAACTCGTATTCAAACCGGAATACCGAAAGTTTTGTGAAGAAAATCAGTGTGGATGTTACAACGTAAATCCAGCATGTCCACCTGAATGCGGAACGGTAGAAACTATGAAACAAAGGGTATTTGCCTATGAAAAAGCGCTTATTCTACAGACGATACAAAGCAAGGATATGGACTATAAAATGGCGAAGCTTGCGCACAATAAACTCACCGAACAGTTGGCCTCTAAAATAATGGAATCTGGAAATACCGACCTGCTGATCATGTCCGCTGGTCCTTACAGGCACTATTCCTGCCTGTCCGCCTACTGTGTTGATGCCCAGGAAATGGCAGATGCGGTGGGAATGACCTGCTGGGGGACCGATGATAAGATACGGTATTTTTCACAAATTTTATTTCATGGAAACTTATAATGGAAAACACTTACAACGGTCTGTGATATGGCAGACATAAAAATATGATATGAAAAAGAAATCTCTCATCCTATTGCGGTATGACTATAACAATGCTATAATCCCTCCCGAAAAGAGATAGGTACAGCTCTCATTATGATCCAAACAGAAAAAGAGGCGTTTTAGTATGAAAACAGTTTTACCAAGAGAACAAGCTGTAGAAGATATTTTTTCCAGAATCCTGGCTTCCCCGGAGGCATCAGGAAGGCTTCGGAAAGTGTTTTACCAATATCTGGATGATGAACATATGCTGGTGGATGAGGATCCGGACCACTTTTTGCAGGTACTCTTTCACGCTTACCAGAACGGGGATGTAAGTGCTCTTCTTCTGGAATTGTGTGGAAAAAGTATGTTTGATCTGCTCCGCGAAGCCTATCTGATTCCAAGAAAATTCCATGGAAAAGCAGGAGAGAACCCGGTTCTTCTTACTAATGTGGAAGGAGAGCTTCTTCCAGAAGCAGGGAAGATGGTTTCCGCTCATGAATACGAAAAATTTAAAGAGACATTTGACAGGCATGAGTGTGTACCCAGGTCCGGGCTTTACCTTGCAGATGGATATGACATTGTACATTCTTACACGGACGGACTGGAAATTAAAGAAGAAAAAGAAGAACGCCAGCGTGGAATCTTGATCCTTTATGCACTCCCGGATACCTGTAAGCTGGGTCTTACAGAAGCCCAGACTTATGCCGTTGTATGGAAGACTTTCCAGGAAATCCAGCAGGCAGCACCGCATGCCGTCGTATTCTATGGACAGGAGACCGGTATAAAAAAAGAAAGTCCCGATAAACCCTTTGATGAGCTTGGCGTTCTCCTTCCTATCCATGAGTTTGAGAAGAAAATGCTTCAGCGCATGGAGGAAATTGATGGAATCGTTCTTGCCTGCAGGGAACGGATGATGGAACAGGCTGGAAATGACAGCCTGAAATTATAATGAGACTTTTTTGAAGGAAGTGGCTTTATGCAGTTGGAGAGGGTCAGAAAAAATCACATGGACGTGGAGTGGCATGAATACACCGATGAAAATTTGACAGTGTGAAAAGATGTCTTCGCCCAAATGGAATCTTGACACTGATATTATGATGATGAATTAATTAATTGCCATGTTTGTCATAGACAAATGTGGCAATTTGCTTTATATGATCAGTTTTTCGTGTATACTGAAAATAACCAGTGGTACAAAGAAAGGAGGGCACCAGAATGGCTCGGATCATTTTTTTTATTTTTGCGGTTATGTGCTGCATTACGATAGGAAGCAAAGCTTCTCACGGCTTACCAGAAGAAAAAGGCACTCTCACCGGAGCTTACCTTTATGAGGTGCCTGGCAGCAGCCAGATGAAGGATATGCAAAAGGTGCTGCCCTCCGAAATAGAATTCAGAAAGGACACGGAAGGACTGTTAACGGTGACGAAATTTACTTCCCCGGATGAAATCAAGACAGCTGTAAATGCCTTTCTTCAGATCCGGGTTGGAGACAGGACAGACATTTTTGTAACGGATCAATATAATGCCATTTCCTTTTTATTTCCGGATAATACAACAGTGTCCTTCCAATTGAACGGCAGAAGCCTGGAATGGAGGAACGAGGGCAAAACAGAGCTTTATGACTTGGAGAATGCAGAGCTTTTCTGGGAGGAGGCAGGTTTAAGGTGACATTTCAGGAACAGTTGAATTTATATATAGAAGAGCTTTCCTGCAGCGGCAGGGAGCTTGCCAAAAACAGCGGTATTTCCGAAACCATTCTCAGCCGATACCGAAAGGGCGAACGTATTCCCGGTGCAGACAGTGATTATCTGAAAAAGCTTGCAGCAGGAATTGCCCTGACTGCAGAGCAAAAAGGAAAGAAAAAGGATCAGGAAAGTGTTTTGGAGGTCCTTTTGGCAGCCTTGAAGCAGGAAGAAAAATCAGAAATCTTTTATTATCAAAAGTTTGATATACTTCTTCGGGAACTGGAAATCAATGTATCCAAAATGGCATCTGCCCTGCACTATGATCCGTCCTATATTTCCAAGATCCGAACAGGAAAAAGAACACCCTCAGATGTCCGGGGCTTTGCAGAAAATGTATGCGGATATATTGTAAGGAATTTCTCCGGCCAGGAGGAGCTAAACAAAATCGTGGCACTGACAGGCTGTGACAATGAGACACTGATGCATCCGGAGAATTCCTTTATCCTTTTGCAGAATTGGCTTTGCTCGGGAAAATTTGAGACAATGGATTACATATCCGGCTTTTTGCAGAAAATGGATGAATTTAACCTGGATGATTACATACGGGCCATTCATTTTGACAGCTTCAAGGTACCTAAGGTACCTTTCCAGCTTCCAGTTTCCAGACAATACTATGGACTGAAGGAAATGCGGGAGGGAGAGCTGGATTTTCTGAAGCACACAGTATTATCTAAATCCATGGAGCCTCTGCATCTGTGCTGTGATATGCCGGTGGAGGACATGGCACAGGATCAGGAATTTGCCAAGAAATATATGTTCGGTCTTGCCATGGTGCTGAAAAAAGGTCTTCATATTCACATTATCCATGATGTGGAGCGTCCTATGAAGGATATGATGCTGGGGCTGGAGAACTGGATTCCCCTTTACATGACCGGACAGATTTCCCCCTATTATCTGAAAGGGATTCAGAACAAGGTATATTCCCATCTGCATTATACCTCCGGGCAGGCGGCTATGACAGGGGACTGTATCAGCGGACATCATGATACGGCTCATTATTATCTTACCAGCCGCAAGGAGGAGGTGGAGATCTGCAGAAAAAACACGAAATATCTTCTGAAAAAGGCTCATCCTCTTATGGAAATCTACAGAGAAGAAAAGCGTGCCGCACTTTTTGATTTTCTGGAAAAGGATAGCCACGAAGAAGGGCAGCGCAGACGGATTCTGGCGGCGCCGCCGCTGTTTGTCATCCCGCAGGAGGTTTTGAAGCAGATTCTTGCAGAAAATGGAATCAGCAGGCAGGAATGCGCTGGAATCCTTAAGGCACATGCAAGGGAACAAAGGCGAATAGAGAGCATACTGACTCACAGCCAGGTTATTGATGAGCTGTCCCAGGTTACCAAGGCAGAATATGAGAAATACCCGGCAGTGCTTCCTGTGGCAGAGTGCTTTCTTGAGAAGGATATTCTGCTTACCTACCAGGAATACAGGACCTGCGTAGAGGCAGCCATGGCATACGCAGATGCCCACAAAAATTATCAGTTTTCCCTTATAAAGGCCAAAGGCTTTCACAATATTCAGATTACCTGCAGGATGGAAAAATGGTGTATGGTTTCCAAAAACAAAACACCCTCCATCCACTTTGTGATCCACCATCCAAAGCTTCGATATGCACTGGAAAATATGATACTCCCAATCCGTGATTCATAAACTAAAAAATGAAGGAGGCGTTTGGAAATGAAAAAATCATTGAGAAAAATAATTGCTGCCATATGTATGGGTACAATGCTTCTGTCATGTACTGCTTATGGCGCAGACAGCTCCCAGAATCTGATGGCATACACGGACAATGTGCTGTCAGATGGCTCCCTGATCTATTATTTTGAAGAGGTTGCAGTTACGCTTCCGGCTGACTGGCAGGGAAAAATCCAGATCGAGACAACCGATAATTCTGCCACCTTTTATCACAAGGCAAGCCATGAGAAATGGCAGGAAAAATATGGGCAGGAGGGTGGAAAGCTGTTTACCTTATCCTGTACTGTCAATCACGATTTTCAAGAGCTTCCGGACTTTACCTATATTGGCTTTAGTGATCAGTCTGTAATGAACTATTTTATGATTTTCCCAACAGACTTCCAGGCATATACAGATGATTCGGCAATTGCAGCAGAATTTCAGCAGATGAATACGGAAATTGATTTTGTAAAGCAGCATGCCTATATGCTAAGCGAAGGCGACAACAACACAGTATCGGCTGCTGAGCCAGCGGCAATACCGACTACGGCACCGGTAGCTGTGCCGAATACGGAAGAGTACACAGGCAGCTGGGTGCAGATAATGGATGAATTTGAAATCTGTCTTCTGCCAGACTGGGAAGAGGTAGAGCTGGATGAGGAAGATAAGGCAGAGGGTGCTTACTATGCTGCAAAGTGTGTTGACCAGGATGCAGTGCTGATCGTAATGGCTATGGATCTTACAGAGGGCTACACCCAGGAGGAGATTGAAGCGGAGCTTGCTGAAGGTAATTTTGACTCCATGCTGGAGGTTGCCGAAGAAGCGTTAAAGCAGCAGGGCTATACCATAGAAAAAACAGAGGTAATTCATGATATTCCATGTACCTTCTTTTCCTATGAGGACGCTTACGGAATTGTATTTATGGATCAAGGTGATTCTGTAATGGATGTCCTTTATTTTTCTGGCGAGGATATGGAAAACAATGATGGAGTGCAGTCTATTTTGCATTCTGTGAGATGGGTAGGCTAAAGAGGGCGCTGCCGAAGCTTATGCTGACGCTTCTGGCAGCCTGCATAAGCCTGAAGCCAACAGAAGTCAGGGCAGAGGAATCCTTGTTGGAGGCCTGGGAAAGGCAGAATCAGGCTGCCACAGGGGAAAATCACAACAATGTACCACAGCTTAAGGAAGAGGATATCCTTCGGATGAATCAGGGAAATGCGGATTTTCTGTATAACGATGAAGGGTATGTGACCTTTCTGAGAGGCAGATTTTACGAGGATAAGGTAACAGACACGGAAAAAGGAGTGGAATCCCTAATGGGGATTGCAGAGCTTCTTGGGCTTTCCAGGGGATCGGAATTTTTTGCAGTATATGGAGAGCAGGATGAATACGGCTACACCTACCTGACCTATAAGCAGCGTTACGGCGATCTGACTCTGGAAAATGCAGTGCTGAAAATCATTCTGGATCCACAGGGCTATACAGCAGGACTTGTAAGCTGCTTTACCCCAAATGTGGGAATGGCCCCGGAGGAAGAAAGCTCTATTACAGCTAAGGAAGCAGAACAGATTGTACGAAACCGGTATCCGGGAAATAAAGTACAGCTTTATACCAAATATACCAGAAAAACCTCTGTGACCATACAGGGAATTGCGTATCACGCATGGGCTGTTTTTACTACACCACCTGCAGGGGCAGCTGATAATGACGGAAAAGGCTATCTGGAGCATCTGGTGGGATATGAAGGCAGCTACCTGACTTATATGGCTGTAAGCTCTCCTGAGGAGGCTGTACCTGGGGACAATGTGCAGATGGAAATGGCTTTGTCCTATTTTGAGGGACTGTCCGCAGATACCTATACAGGTGAGGTTACGCTCCATGATGGAACTAAGAAAACCATCACGGTTCCTGTTGCCAGAAATGATGCAAGCGGAACCTACTATCTGGCAGATGTAAACAGACATATTTTTCTGGCTGACTATTATTCCTATAATTTCCAGAATCAGTTCGTGCCCTGGACCTCTGATGATAATACCAGCTGGCCGGAGCATTACCTGATGGCCTATGAAAACTACATAAAGGTTTATGATTTTTATAAAAGTTACGGTCTGGAGTCTGTGGATGGCTTTGGAAGCCCGCTTCTGATTCTCACAGATTACTGCGACTTCCAGAAGCAGCCGATAAACAATGCCGTTTATCTTGGAATGTGTGAAGGCTGGGTGGTGTTTTCCGCAAGTGCGGCAAATCACTTCGGTGAGTGCGTAGATGTGGCAGCTCATGAATTTACCCACGGCATCACCGCTTATATTACAGGGGGAAACCTGTATGAGAATGCATACGGTGCCGTGAATGAGGGAATCAGTGATGTGTGCGGAAACCTTTGTGAAATGCTGCTTGGAGAAACTTCAGATTCTGCATGGTTCATGGGAGAAAACAGCGGAATGCCGGTGCGGTGCTTAAGTGATCCCTGGCAGTACGGCCAGCCAGCCGTTCTCTATGACAGATATTATTACCCGGAAACAGATTCGCCGAGTATAGATAATGATTATGGCGGTGTACATATTAACTGTTCCCTGATCGGATATGTGGGATATCAGCTTTGCGCCCAGGGAATGTCAAAGGACCAGGCCTTTGGGCTGTGGATGGGAATGCTGCGGCTGATGACTCCAAAATCCGGCTACCAGGAGGTACGGGAGGCTCTGAAATTTTCCGCACAGATTCATGGAATGGGAGAAGGCTGGCAAAATAAAATTGACGAGGTATGCAGGCAAGCGGGATATTAAAATCAGAAAAAAGTGAGGGATGGCTATGGACAGAAAAAAAGCAAATGCAATTTTTAAAGGAAGCCTGATTGCTATGACAGTGCTGCTTTGGGAGGGCAGTGGTATCTGCAGAAATCCGTATCCTGTATGGGCAGCTGATGAGAGCTCCCAATACGGACAGTATGGAACCTTTGACATGGGAAATTCAGAAGCGGCCGGGAAAATCGGTACTGATATCGGAGACGCCTCCCCTTCTCTTGGAGAAAAATTTTCCGGCCTTGAAAAGGGAAAAGGATTAAACGGATTTTCCGGAAATATCCCTTCTGTTACAGATGGCACTAATACACAAAGCTCACAGGCAACCCAAAATA
>OMNT01003628.1_pt1 | contig 11007 bp, 7 predicted proteins | sample 1672551 | NCBI WGS metagenome assembly OMNT01 (sample SAMEA3136698, study PRJEB25190) | human gut metagenome
GTGCGGCGGCAGCGGAGACGGCGGCCCGGACGGGGCAGAGCCTGGGCCACATCGCTGCGGTGGTGTGGCTTGTGGGCATGGCGGCCATGGCGCTGTATCTGGCAGGCAGCTATGTGCGGCTGCGGGTGCGGCTGCGGACGGCGGTGCGGCTGGAGGACGGCGTGTGGGAAAGCGAACAGGCCCCGTCTCCCTTTGTGCTGGGGTTTATCCGGCCCCGCATCTACCTGCCCTTCGGCCTGGACCGGGGAAGTCGGGACTATGTGCTGGCCCATGAGCGGACCCACATCCGGCACCGGGACCACTGGGTGAAGCCCCTGGCGTTTCTGCTGCTGGCGGTGTACTGGTTCAACCCACTGCTGTGGGCGGCGTATATCCTGCTGTGCCGGGATATGGAATACGCCTGTGACGAGGCGGTGCTGCGGGACCTGGAGGAGCCGGACAAGCGGGCGTATTCCCAGGCGCTTCTGAATTGCGCCGGACCCCGGCGGGCGGTGACGGCGTGTCCGGTGGCCTTCGGCGAGATCTGCGTCAAGGGGCGCATCCGCCGGGCTCTGCGGTATAAAAAGCCTGCCGTGTGGGTGACGGCGGCTGCTGTGGTGGTGTGCGCTGCGGCGGCGGTCTGCCTGCTGACCAACCCCAGGGACCGGACCCCCTATGGGTGGGCCAGCCGGGTGACGGCTGGGGGGCTGAACGTGACGTATCTGTGTGAGGGGAACTCTGCCCAGACACCGGCCGGAATGTCGGGGCTGACCTCCCGGCTGGCGGAGCAGCTCAACGGGCTGACGGAGGAGGACTTCCCTCTGCTGGAGAACTGCGCATACAATATCTTTGACCAGGGGAGGGAGCCCTTCCGCCTGCAAATGGGGCGGACTGCCGGGAAGCGGGAGCTTCTGTACGGCGGCGACAGCGGGTATCCGCTGCTGCTGCTGTACCGGGGGAAGCTCTACGGCGTGAACAGCGAGGAGCTGCTGCAGACCATCCTGGAGTATACCCGGGGCGTGCAGGTGGTTCCGGCAGGGACGGAGCTGGCCCTGCGGATGGGGCTGCCCGGAGTGTACCGGATGATGACAAAGGAGAGCGCCGACGGGCCGGATGTGATACAGGGAGATGACTTTTCCTGGACCCCGGCGGCGTGGCAGGGCGGCATGGCATATGTGGACCTGATGCGGACGGAGGGGGATGCTTCCGGCTCTGTGGGCCGCATCTGGTGCGCCAGGGCCCGGTGGGGCGGCCAGGAGCGCTGGCTGGTATACGCCCGGGACGGGCAGATCGACCTGCGGCCCACGGAAAGCGGCTCCACGAGACTGAGCATCGTCGGGCGGGGACTGGCATTCCCGGAGGACGGGACGTATCTGACGGCGGAGTGCGTGTATCAGACGCCGAAGATGCCCAGCCCGTCTCCCCTGTCGGCGGAGCTGCTGCAATTCCGGGATGAAGCCGTGAAATACTGGGCCCGGTATCAGGAGAACGCCGACGGGCAGCTGACCACCGCACTGGACCCGGAGAAGTACAGTCAGTATCCCATCCAGGGCGGTCAGAGCGTCAGCCTGGAGGAATGGGACAGCCGGTTCCCGGAGGGGTTTAGCCCGGACATCAGCGGGTACCAGGAGCGGTGGCTGTTCCAGCTGGAGGATGGCTGTCAGCTGCTGCGGCTGGACGATCAGCTGTATTTGCTGCAATATCACCAGGCTGACGGGGAAGTTTTCGAGATGCTGCGGCTGCGGCCGGTGCCGCTGGAGCCGGAGCGGGTGCTGGAGCTGGATCGCCTGCTGCTCAGTGTCAGCGGAGACGACAGCGTGGCGGCGATCAGCTTCTCCGGGGCCGTGGAGGCCGCTATGCGGCAGCTGCCGGATTACCGGCGGCTGCTGGACGGCGGGGCGGACACCCTGCGGTACTGCTTCACCATGCTGGAGTGCCGGTATAACGGCGGGCATGGGATGCAGGCGGCCATGATGGCGGTGTGCCAGGATCTGCTGGCGGACATGGGTGAGGATGTGACTCCCTATGCCGGGATCCTCTCCGCTCAGGCGTGGTACGATCAGGTCAAGACCCAGGCCTTCGCCGTGTCGGAGGACCTGGTGCACCATCCGGGGTATGCTGTGCTGCTGGGGCTGGGGGTGTCCCGGCCTGACGGCACGGCGGCGATAACCTATGTGGACATGGACGGCGACGGACTGGCGGAGCGCCTTACGGCAGAGAACGGAGGACTCCGGGTGCTGCGGTATGACGGCACGGAGGTGTGGTCCTCCGGCCCGGTGGGGCAGAACGGGGATGAGGCCCTGTTCCTGCACCGGAACGGCGGGCAGTGGGAGCTTCTGCGCTATGGCCGGACGGCGGAGGAGCAGCTCTATGAGCTGCTGAGCCTGACCGGCGGCCGGGAGCGGCTGGTGCGGTCCCGGCATCTGGCCCACGGCGCGGCGGCAGAGAGCGTCCGGGTCTTTGCGGAGGATTTCCATACCCTGCTCTATGGCGTGGATGAGGCGGGGCTCTCCGACGGGTGCGAGATGCTGCTGCTGTCCGTCATGAACGGCGAGACACGGGTGGGGCCGCTGTACAACTTCAGCGGCTATGAGATCGGAGAGGGAAACGAATGAACGGAAGCGGCTATACCATTGTACAGGCCGGGGCGGAGGTGCCGGCGGAGGAATTCGTCAGGCGGTATGTGGACCTGAAGGACCCCGCCGCCGGGTGCCGCCCCTGCCCGGACTATGGGCGGTACTGGACGTGCCCGCCTTATGACGTTCCGGCGGCGGAATACTGGGGGCGGTATGAAACGGTGCTGCTGCGGGGAATGCAGTTCCACTTTACCCGGGAGCTGCTGGAGCGGCGGTTCATGCCGGAGGAGCTGGCGGAATATACCCGGGAGCTGACCGCCGCCCACGCCCGGCGGATGGACGGGCATCTGCGGGCGCTGTATCCTGGAGCGGCAGTGCTGACCACCGGGGGGTGCATGCTGTGCGCGGCGTGTACCCGGCCCGCAGGGCGGCCCTGCCGCCATCCGGAGGCGGTGGGCTACAGTCTGGAATCTCTGGGCTGCGACGTGGGGGCCGCCGCCCGGGGAGAGCTGGGCTGGGAGCTGCTGTGGCCCCGGCGGGATAAGCTGCCGCGATACCTGACCTTACTGTGCGCGGTGCTGCGGTGACATACAGAAATTTTGAAATTTTTTCAAAATTCAGGTTGATTTTTCAATATCGACCGTGTATAATGAATTTATATTCAGGGCCACCTCCGAGGCTCTGGAACCGAAGCCGGACCGCTCGGCGGTCTGCCTGACTTCGCTGATTTCCCCCTTCCCCCCTATAGCAAAAACGCCGGTATCGCTGCGATACCGGCGTTTTTGCCGCTTGGCGGGCCGAAAGACTGCCTTTTTTTGTGGATGCACCCGAAAAACGCCAGTTTATGGTTGCATTCAGCGCTCGTGCATGATAAAATGGAAATATACATTTACGGGAGGAAAAGAGATGAGAAAAACCTACAAGCAATGGTTGGCGGCGGTGCTGTGCCTGGTGTGCATGTGGGCCATGGCCCCGGCGGGAGCGGGCGCGGAGGAAGAGGCATATTACCCCTTTGCTCTGCCCGGGGTGTTGGAGGTGGTGCAGCTCAACAACGTGCCGCCCACGGCCCAGGTGATCACCCTGTGGGAGACCTTCAACAGAAGGGGAAAGCGCAACCCCAATGTCCGGTGCGAAAACGTGGAGCTTTCCACCAACGGCGTGGGAACGTATCCCTTTACCATGACCGTTTCCGTGGCCCAGAGCCTGCTGGAGGCCGGCACGTTCACATTCACGGTGGACCTGTGGTATGACGGACTGCCGGAGAGCTGGGCCAGGCGCTCCAGTGAGATCGACGTCACCGGTCACGCCGTCAAGGGGGACTCCGGATACAGCGTCACGTGGACGTATCAGGACGGGAACCTCTATGACAAGCCGGAGATGCGGTTCCGGGCGGAATATGACCAGTCACGGGGTATGGAGCGCGTAATGGAGGTGCCCTATACGGTGGTGGTGAAGCAAAACGGCAGCCAGGCGCCGGGTCCGGCCACCTTTGCCATCGAGGCGTATAACTATTCCCACCCCATGGGGAAAACCGTGCCCATCACCGGCACCGTCATCGAGACCAACGGGCCGGGAACGTACCACGGCGTTCTGACGGTCCACACCTGCGAGTATGAGCAGAACAACAACTATCTGAGGGAGTTTTATGTGCGGCAGAAGATGACGTCGGGCTCCGGAAACTGGAGTGTTTCGCCCGCCGTATTCCGTATTGAGCTGCCGCCGTACATCGATCATCTGACGGTGTTCCGGACCAATGATATGAGCGCGCCGTTCCAGTTTATCCACACCTATGGCGGCAGCGGCGCGGGGTCCGGCGGGACTGTTCCCTCCAGTGGAACGACCTCCGGCGGCTCTGCCGGAGGCCAAACGCCGGCGGACCAGCCAACGGGAGATCAGCCCGCAGCGGACCCGGCTGCGCCGGAGACCTCCACGGGGGATCCGGTCACGGCTCCCGATGCACCCAAGGACTCCGCTCCTGACGCGGCCACGGCAGACATCGCCCAGCCGGAGCAGCAGGCGCGGAGCCATACTGTCCTGTGGATCGGCCTGGCCGCGGCCGCAGCTGTAGCCGCCGGTGCGGCGGTTTGGCTGCTGGTGCGGAAAAAGAGGAAGTGACCTCCGCCTCTCGTTTACGAAAAAGAGTCCTGCCCTTTTTGACAGTCTGACAGCCGCCGCAGCTTGCTCTGCGGCGGCTGTTTCCTGCGTTTTTTGGGTCAGGACAGCTCCTCCTGGCCGGTGCAGAGCTGATAGTACCGGCCCTTTTGGGCCATGAGCTCCGCATGGTCGCCGCGCTCGATGATGCGGCCCTGCTCCAGCACCAGGATGGCCTGGGCGTTGCGGACGGTGGAGAGCCGGTGGGCGATGACGAACACCGTGCGCCCAGCCATCAGGGAATCCATCCCCTGCTCGATGAGCTTCTCCGTGCGGGTGTCGATGGAGGAGGTGGCCTCATCCAGGATCAGCACCGGGGGATCGGACACGGCGGCCCGGGCAATGGCCAGCAGCTGGCGCTCCCCCTGGCTGAGGCTGCCGCCGTCGCCGGTGATGACGGTGTCGTACCCCTGGGGCAGGTGGCGGATAAAGGTGTCGGCGTTGGCCAGCCTGGCCGCGGCGCGGACCTCCTCATCGGTGGCGTCCAGCTTCCCGTAGCGGATGTTGTCGGCCACGGTTCCGGTGAACAGGTGGGTATCCTGCAAAACAATGCCCAGAGAGCGGCGCAGGGAGTCCTTCCGGATGTCCCGGACGTCGATGCCGTCATAGGTGACGGAGCCGGATTGAATGTCATAAAACCGGTTGATCAGGTTGGTAATGGTGGTCTTTCCCGCGCCGGTGGAGCCCACGAAGGCGATCTTCTGGCCGGGCTTGGCAAACAGGGACACGTCGTGGAGCACCGTCTTTTCCGGGTCGTAGCCGAAGTCCACATGGTCAAAGCGCACGTCGCCCCGCAGCTCCGTCAGGGAGCCGTCGGGCTTCTTCCAGGCCCAGTGGCCGGTGCGGCGGTCCGTCTCTGTCAGGGAATCGCCGTCCTTCAGCACCCGCACCAGGGTGGTGCGGCCCTCATCCGTCTCGGGGTCGGCGTTCATCACGGCAAAAATGCGCTCCGCGCCGGCTACGGCGGCCAGCAGGGTGTTCACCTGCTGGCTGATCTGGCCCACCGGCTGGGACACCTGCTTGACATACAGCAGGTACGCGCCCAGGGAGCCGATATCGAACACACCGGAGATGGACAGCAGGCCGCCCACGCAGCAGGTGACGGCGTAGTTGATGCGGGAGAGGTTGCCCATGGCGGGCATCATGGACCCGGCATAGGTCTGGGCCATGGCGGCGGCGTCGCGATAGGCGCTGTTGCGGGCGGCGAACTCGTCCATGGTCTTCTGCTCGTGGTGAAAGACCTTGATGACCTTCTGGCCCTCGATCATCTCCTCAATGTAGCCATTGAGGCTGCCCAGGGCCGCCTGCTGCTGCTGGAAACTGACGCGGCTGCGGCCGCCCACGCTTTTGACCACCAGGAGCATCAGACCCAGGAACACGAAGGTGATGAGGGTCAGGGCCCAGTTCAGGTAAATCAGCATGAACACGGTGCACACAAAGGTGATGAGGTTGGACACCACGCTGGCGAAGCTGTTGCCGATCATATCGGACACGGTGTCCATGTCGTTGGTGAAGCGGCTCATCAGGTCGCCGGACTGGTGGGTGTCGAAATACCGCAGGGGCAGGGTCTGGAGCCTGTTGAACAGATCCTGACGCAGGGTGGCCACGGTCCGCTGGGAGATGCGGACCATCAGGCGGGAATAGGCATAGGAGCACCCGGCGGAGGCCAGGAACACGCCGCCCATGGCCACCAGCATCCAGAACAGGCCCTTGAAGTCCCCGGCCACAATGTGGTTCAGGGCGGGCTTGAGGAAATAGCTGCTGGCCACGGAGCCCACGGAGCTGAGGATCAGGCACACGGCCACCACGATCAGCGCGCCCTTGTAGCGGCCGATGTAGCCCAGGAGCTTGCCCACGGTGCCCCGGAGATCCTGGGGCCGCTGATAGCCGTGTCCCCGGCCGTGGGGGCCGCCGGGACGGACCTGCTTCTTGCTGTCAGCCATCGATGGTCGCTCCTTCCTGCTGAGATTTATAGACCTCCTGATAGATCCGATTGGTGGCCATCAGCCGGTCATGGGTGCCTGCACCGGAAATTTTGCCGTCGTCCAGCACCACGATCAGATCCGCATCCATAACGGAGGAGATGCGCTGGGCGATGATGAGCTTGGTGGACCCGGGCAGGGCCTGGCGCAGGGCTGCGCGGATCCTGGCGTCGGTGGCGGTGTCCACGGCAGAGGTGGAGTCGTCCAGGATCAGCACCCGGGGCCGCCGGAGAATGGCCCGGGCAATGCACAGACGCTGCTTCTGGCCGCCGGACACGTTGGCGCCGCCCTGCTCAATGTGGGTATCGTAGCCGTCGGGCATGCGGGAGATAAACTCGTCGGCGCAGGCCATGCGGCAGGCCTCCTCCATCTCGGCGTCGGTGGCGTCCTCCCGGCCCCAGCGGAGATTTTCCCGGATGGTGCCGGAGAACAGGGTGTTCTTTTGCAGCACCATGGCGCAGCCCTGGCGCAGAGCCTCCATGGTGTATTCCCGGACGTCATGTCCGCCTACGGACACAACACCCTCCGTGGCCTCATACAGCCGGGGAATCAGACTCACCAGGGTGCTCTTGGCGCTGCCGGTGCCGCCCAGGATGCCAACGGTCATGCCGCTGTCGATATGCAGGCAGACATCCTCCAGGTTCCAGGCGTCGCTGTCCTTGTGGTATTTGAAATAGACATGATCAAAGTCCACGTCGCCGTTTTCCACGGTCAGGGCCGGGTCGGCGGCGGAGTCGGTGATCTCGGGCTGCTCCTCCAGCACCTCCACAATGCGCTTGCCGCAGGCGATGGACCGGGTCAGCACCATCATCACCATGGCCACCATCATCAGGGACATGAGGATTTCGGAGGCGTAGGTGAAGAAGGCGATCAGGTCGCCGGAGAGCATGGAGCCGCCCACCACATAGTGGCCGCCCAGCCACATGATGGCCATGATGGTGCCGCCCATGATGAGGGTCACCAGGGGGACAAACAGCACCACGAAGCTGTAGGCCCGCTCCGCCGTATCCCGGAGGGTGTCGCTGCGCTGGGCAAACTTCTCCTGCTCCCGGTCCTCCCGGACGAAGGATTTCACCACGCGGATGGCGTTCAGGTCCTCCTGGACCACCAGGTTCAGATCGTCGGTGGACTTTTGCAGGGCGGTGAAAAACGGCCCCACATAGCGGATGACGATGGCCACCAGGATCAGCAGCAGCGGCAGTACCACCAGGAATACCTGGCTCAGCTGCAAGCTGATGGTCAGGGCCATGACCAGGGCGGTGATCAGCATTACCGGGGCCCGGACCAGCATGCGCATGCCCATCATCAGGGTCATCTGCACCGACGAAACGTCGTTGGTGAGCCGGGTGATCAGGGATGCGGTGGAAAAATGCTCAATGTTGGCAAAGGAGAACCGCTGCACCTGGGCATATTCCGCGGCGCGGACGTTGGCGCCGAAGCCCATACCGGCCCGGGCGGCCAGAGCCGCCGCCCCCACGCCCATCACCAGGGACGCCAGGGCCATGAGGATCATTTTCAGGCCCATGGCCAGAATGTACTCCTTGTCGCCGTTGGCAATGCCCACGTCCACGATCTGGCTCATGGCCTTGGGCAGCAGCAGCTCCAGCACGGCCTCGCCGGCTGAGCACAGAACGCCCAGGATGATCCAGATACGATATCCCTTGGTATAGGGAGCTAATTTACGAATCATGCGTTGTCCTCCTCCGATGTCAGGTTTTCCGCCGCCCGCAGCAGGAGCCGGCGGAGCGTATCCACCTCCTGGGGGGTCATGCCCCGCTGGACCAGGGCCTCTATTTCATGGGTGATGGAAACGAAGTCGTCATAAAACTGCTGGCCGCACGCCGTCAGCCGCAGGATGCGGCAGCGGGCGTCGGTTTCGCCGGGGGCGCGGGTCAGCATGCCCTTTTCCACCAGACGGTCCACAATGCCGTTGACGGTGGAGGGCTTCACGGCCAGATGCTGCTGCAGCTGCTTCTGGGTCACGGGGCCGGGCTGGCGGTGCAGATACGTCAGGGTCCGGCACTGGATGGGCGTGACGCCATAGCGCCGCAGCTTTTTGTCCATGCTCAGATATGCCCGATGATTGCAGTAGCCCAGCAGCGGGCCGATGAGCTCGGGCTTCTTCTCGCAGTCCATATAGCTTTCTCCTTTCTTCTGATTTTTAATACTTAGCATACTAAATGTTAGCGAGCTAAATATTACCACCGTGGCTGCCGGCCGTCAATAGGCAGATTGCCGGTTTCCTGTGAACGTTCTGTAAACTGTGGGCCGGACCGCTTGACTTTTTCCCGCCGGGACGGTATGATAGGCCCGTAATCCGAAAGCTGTTATCATTGTTATTCTCTCTCCTTTTACCACAAAACAAACCGCCGGTCCCCTCTTTCCCGGGACCGGCGGTTTGTGTCGTCTTGACAAAGGTACGAAATCGTACTATAATCCGTTTGGTATGATTTCGGACAGAAGGGAGGCGGCAGCCTATGCAGTATACATCCCGGGACCTGCGGCGGTATAACCACCTTTTGCAGGAAACCGACGCGGTTTATCATGAAATGGCCCAGCACTGGGGCCTGCCGGACAGCGTGATGGGCGTGCTGTATACCCTGTGCGACACCGGGGGGCGCTGCTCTGTGCGGGAGGTCTGCCGCCTGGGAGGCATGAGCAAGCAGACCGTCAACTCCGCCCTGCGGCGGATGGAGCGGGAGGGCCTGATCTATCTGGAGGCCGCCGGACGGGGCAAGGACGTGTGCCTGACGGAGGCGGGAGAGGGACTGGCCTGCCGGACCGCCCTGCGGGTAATCCAGGCGGAGAACCAGGTGTTTGCCGCCTGGCCCCAGGCGGATGTGGAGCAATATCTGGCGCTGACCCGACGCTTTCAGGAGGCCCTGGGGGAAAAAGCGAAGGAAATCAAGGAGGAGTCATGAGCAAAGCGTCCATTCAATTATCGGACCACTTCACCTGCGGCAGGCTGATCCGGTTTACGCTGCCGTCCATCACCATGATGATCTTTACCGCGGTTTACGGCGTGGTGGACGGCTTTTTTGTGTCCAATTACGCGGGAAAGACGCCCTTTGCGGCGGTGAATCTTATCATCCCGGTGCTGCTGGGCTTAGGCTGCGTGGGGTTCATGTTCGGCACCGGCGGCGGCGCGCTTATCGCCAAGACCATGGGCCAGGGGGACCGGGAACGGGCCAACGACATCTTCTCCATGATCGTGTACGTCTCGGCGGCCATCGGCGTGGTGCTGGCGGGCCTGGGCTTTCTGATCCTGCGCCCGGCGGCGGTGCTGATGGGGGCGGAGGGGGAGCTTCTGGAGCAGACCCTGATCTATGGCCGCATCAACCTGATCGCCCTGCCGTTTTATGTGCTGCAATATGAGTTCCAGTGCCTGTTTGCCACGGCGGAAAAGCCGCGGCTGGGGCTATATATCACCGTGGCGGCAGGCGTCACCAATATGGCGCTGGACGCCCTGTTCGTGGCGGTGTTTTCCTGGGGCGCGGCAGGTGCGGCGGCGGCCACAGCCCTGAGCCAGTTCATCGGCGGCAGCCTGCCCCTGGTGTACTTCGCCCGGCCCAACAGCAGCCTGCTGCGGCTGGGCAAATGCCGGATGGACCTGCGCGCCCTGCTGAAAACCTGCTCCAACGGGTCGTCGGAGTTTATGAGCAACGTGTCCATGTCCCTGGTGAGCATGCTGTATAACGTGCAGCTGATGAAGTACGCCGGAGAGGACGGTGTCTCTGCCTACGGCGTGCTGATGTATGTAAATATGATCTTCCAGGCCATCTATATCGGCTATTCCATCGGCTGCGCGCCGATCGTCGGCTTCCACTACGGCGCGCAGAACCACCCGGAACTCAAAAACATGCTGCGCATGAGCGTCATCCTGATGAGCGCCTCCGGCGTCGTGCTGACGGTACTCGCGCGGGTACTGGCCGCGCCGCTGGCGAAGATCTTCGTCGGGTACGACGAGGGACTGTTCACGCTGACGTGCCATGCGTTCCGGCTGTTTTCCTTTGCATTTTTGTTTGCGGGATTCAACATTTTCGCCTCGTCGTTCTTTACTGCGCTCGGCAACGGGCTGATCTCCGCGGCGATTTCGTTTTTGCGCACGCTGGTGTTCCAGACGTCCTCCGTCATCCTCCTGCCCCTGCTCCTCGGCGTCGACGGCATCTGGTACGCCATCACCGCCGCCGAGATCTTCGCCACCCTCATCTCCATCATCTTCCTGCTGGCAAAACGGAGAAAATACCACTATATGTGAGCCCTTGGCTCCCCTTCCAGGGGCCGATTCCCCCTATCAGGGGGAAATGTCCCGAAGGGAC
>OMNT01003630.1_pt1 | contig 11006 bp, 7 predicted proteins | sample 1672551 | NCBI WGS metagenome assembly OMNT01 (sample SAMEA3136698, study PRJEB25190) | human gut metagenome
ATATCCTTGTGGTCGGCAATCTCGATACCGTTCGTGGAAAGGGTCTCGAAGGCGACGAGCTTGGTGCCGGTCTTGATACCGCTGGCATCAAATGTGAAGGTCACGGTCGCGGTACCGCTTTCGGCTTCCGCCGTGAACTCCGCAGTCGCGGTGACGGGGTTGCCGTCGGCATTCACGAAAGCCTTCTTGGTGGACTTGTCCATAAGGGTTCCCGTGAGCGTATAGGTCTGCCCGGCGGTAAGCCCGGTGTAACGGACGTAATCGGTGACAGTAGCATCACCCTCAGCGGTGACGGACTTGCTGTTGTCCGCTTCGCTCACGGCGCTTGTCGAGAGCTTTGGCGTGAGCACGGTCACCTGCTGGGAAACGTCATCCTTGTCCTTGTGCTCTGCGAGCTTTGCGCCCTTCGCATCGGTCAGGGTCTCGTAGACCACGAGGGTCTTGCCCGCGAGGTCGTAGCTGTCGAAGGAGAAATCGACGGTCACGGAGCCATGGGACTCCTCTGCGGTAAAGGTCTTCTCTGCGGTCACGGTCTTACCGTTCACCTTGAGCACGTCACCAGTCTTGGTGTCGTGAACCTCACCGGTGACGGTGTAGGTCTTGCCCGCAACGAGGTGGCTGTACTCAACCTTGTCGGTAACCTTGACGGTGCCGACACCGATGTAGTGGTCGCTGTCGGATGCGTCATAGGCGGTAGTGTGGATTTCCGGCTCCGGGTCATCGAGAGTTCCGAAGTCGATGGAAGCACCGTTGCGGCTGACGGTGACGGTGGTGTTCACCAGTGCGTATCCCTCATTCGCGGTGCAGCGAAGCTCCTCGACACTGTAAGTGTCGAAGGGCATGGCACCGAGGGAGTTGTCGGCCTTGAGGGCATCGCCGGTGGTGGCGTTTCCGTCCTCACCGGCCACGGTGTTGTTGCCGAACCAGAAACCGGCGGACGCGTTGAGCTTGGAGCTGTCGATGGTGCCATCGGCGGTCAGCGCCCAGTCGTTCGCGTTGGTATTGCCGTCATGGGCGTTCCAAGAGGATGCGGAGCTGAAATAGCCGTTCTCGTCGGTCACGGCGATGTGGGACTCGCCGGTGGTGAGGGAGGTCACCTTGAAGGGCACGCCAGCAAGGCAGTCAGAACCGTTCTCGGCCTTCTTGGTGAACTCGAAGTCGGAGCGGTAGACCTGCTCGGGAACCTCGGCAGCGTTGTAGGTAATCAAGCCCGCAACATTAGAACCTTCCATAATCTTCTGGAAGCTGACGGCGTTGCTCTTGAGGTAGCCCTTGGGAGCCTTGGTCTCGCGAACGACGATGGTGCCGCGCGGGATGCACACAGCATTTTGGTCGTTATAGTAAAACGCACTGCCGGAAACAAAGTCCTCAGTTGAAAAGAGAGCAAAACCGTTCTCATTCGTCTTGAACGTCCAAGAGCGGGTCGGCTCGATATCGGCCTTCTTGAGGGCATCGTAGTTGTCGTAGTCGAAGGTGTCGTAGTAATCGACGGTGAACTCGGCATCGGCGAGGGTGGCGGAACCCTGCGGGAGGTTGCCCGCGCCGTTGTAGGTCTTCTCTCCGTCGAACTTGCCTACAAGCATAGACAGAGGGTCGTTGTAAGGCTTATCGCCCACGGTCTTCTTGGTGACCTGACCGGCGTTGACGGTGACGGTGAAGTCATCGGCGGCGTAGTAGCCCTCCGGAGCCTTGGTCTCCTTGACCGTGTAGGTGCCTGCCGTCAGGAGTCCGCTCCTGCCGGTCTCGCCCTTCTCGTTGGTGGTGAGCTTCTGGACGAACTTGCCCGAAGCGTCATAGATGGAGAACTCCGCGCCAGCAAGGCTGTAGAGCTTGTTGTTGTCGGAGACGTTGGTGCAGGTGGAAGCCTTCTGAAGCTCGATGTAGCCCTTCACGACCTTGTACACGGTAATGGTGGTGTGCATACGCTGCACACCGACCTGTGTGTTGTGGTAGGAATTATGCACCGGGCGCACGACGTACATATCGCCGGTGGCATGTCCCGCCGGGTAGATATACACGTCGTAGACGGCTTTGCCAGTGGTCTCATCGAACGAGGTCAGCGTTGCCTGATAGGTGGCGGTGCGACGGCCTGCGAGATATGGGTTCTCAGCACCGGAGTCCACGCACTGCGCATCGTTCACAGCGGCACCGGCAAGCTCGCCGGTGAAATTCGAGAGGTTGAATCGTGCGATGGAACCCCAGTAGAACGGGGTACCGAACCACGTGCCGTTGATGGAGCAGGTGCCCGTTGCGGTCTGCGCGGGGCGAGCGGTGTCCGAGGGGCTTACCTCCACGGCATCTTTGAGGTTCCACTTGGCGTAGACGGATACGGTGGGGTCGGTGAGCTTCTTGGTGAAGTCGAATGGCTTGTTGGTGGTGGAATCGTACCAACCGGCGAACTCGTAGCCCTTGCGGGTCGCGGGAGCGGCCTTCTCCTTACCGAACGCCTGCTTGTAGGACTGCCCGTAGGGGACGGTCTCGGTATCTGACTTGGTGGTTCCGTCATTTGCGGAGAAGGTGACGGAAACGTCGTACTTCTCCCACTTGCCGACCACATGGATGCTGTCAGTCACCTTGGTCTTGTACCAGTCGAAGGACTCACCGGTCTCTTCGTTGTACCAATTGAGCGCAAGACCCTGTTTCTGCTTCTTCGCCATGAGGGCTTCCACATAGGAAGTGCCGTCATTGTTCGCGACCCAAAACGCGGGGCAGGTGCCGATAGCCGAGCCTGCGGTAAAGTCAGTGGGGCTTTTGAGGGTCGGAAGCGTCTCATCGAGGTCATCGACGGATGCGGTCACCGTGAGCACCGCACTGGAACGCGCCTGCTCGGCGGCATAGGCAAGCCCGGTGGGGCAGGCTGATTGGAAGATGAGCACTGCGGTCATGACCGCAGTGAGCACCTTAGATTTCTTGATTCGTCCGAGAATCTTCATGTGTTCTTTTCTCCTTCCTTGTTTGCGTGGTTTTCTGTAGCTTCGTTGGTGGTTCGTTTGAACTGCGTTTCTCGTTTCGTTCTATCTCTAACCGAAGTCTTATCCGCCGATAGCTCCGGTGTTGTCTTCCTCGTTTTGACCTTCCCCGTCATCGTCCACGAAACCCTCGTCCTGAGAGATTTCTGCATCGCGGATGCGCTCGATGGCGGATTCGGTGTAGCCCATGATGCGGGCAATCTCATCATCCGGGTACGTCGGGTGCGCGTGCTTCAAGTAGTCGAACACGGCGATGGCGCGACGGTTGATGGATTGCACTGTGGCATCGGAGTAACACAACTGCTCCATGGCGAAGAACCGCTCACCGTTTATCAGCTCATCGCCCTCCCGCCACAGGAGCTTTTCGCCGTCCTTCTTGAGCCAGACCACATCGTCCAGCTCATCTGGCGAGACGAGGAGCATGGCGCTCCCGACCTGACGGGTGGCGGCGGGAACCTTGGTGCCCTCAAGGGTCACCTGCCCGCCTGCGTGCTGCGGATTTCCGTCATACCAGTGCTCTGCGAGGATGATGCCGTTTTCCTCAAGGGCACCGAGGTAGAGGTTCCAGTCGGTAAGGATGTTCGTTCCCTTCGCGCGGAACGGCTCGGAGTTCGTCTGGGCAGATGAGTCAAACTTCTCGTAGCGGAAGGACTTGTAGAGCACCTCGATTACCATGAACTGTCACCTCCCTTTCTGTTGCTACCTGTTGCAATCTCGCAAGCCCTGCACGTTCTCCTGCTCAGTCGATGCGAAAGCGTCCTTTCCGTCCCTCATGTCGCGGGCTTCGCAGGCAAGGTCGCGGCAACTCGTCTCATCGGAGGAACGACCGCCGAACCGCTCTGGGTCGATGGATTTGCAGAGGTACTGCGCGTAGAGTTCCATGAGGGATTCGAGGTAACCGCAGGATGCATGGAAGCACTTGTCGAACTCCTCAAACTCGAACGACTCGCCGTAATAGTCGCTGTCATCGTCAATGTCCTCCTCGACCGCCCACGAGGGTTCGGCTTCATCGGAATCATCGAGGGCGTTTAGGGCATCGGCGATGTGACGGATATTCGAGTTCTCAAGGGCTTTTTCGGGAAAAACGGACTCGCCGAATCGCGCGAGGGCTTGAAGCTGCGAGACCTGCTCGGATTTCCCGAAATGGGCAACGTCCTGCTCGTTGTACGGCTCACGGTAGCAATCGTAGCCATTGTCGAAATACTGTGCGACACCGCCGTTGCAGACCTGATAATCGAGGTTCGCGACGGAATTGAGCCTACTGATATCGCCAAACTGAGCATGGGACAAGGAGTTCTTGTCGATGGAGAGAAGGCTGTCCATCCAGTCCGTGTTAATGTCCCGTTCTGTGAATTGGCTGTGGGAGAAATGGACTTTCTTGTTCGCTTCTTCAAGCTCGATATCCTTATAGAGGATGCGACCCATGCGAAATCACCTCTTTTCCTACGGACAGATTTTATTGCGCGATATCCTGCCCGGTGCGGGAGTTCTCCTTTTCGGGCGCATCACCTGCGAGCGCGTCTTTGCCGCTCGCCATGTCTTGCGCTTCGTCCGCAAGGCTGACGGCACCCTTTTCAGCTGCACGCTCCGCAGCCTTACCGGCCTTATAGGCATCCTGCGCCACCTTGAGTGCGTGGGTGAGGTCGGTGGCCTTCACCTCATAGCGCTGATACGGGTGTTCGGCATCGTCCTTCTTCCCCGTCCAGATGGGCACCGGCTCGTCCTTCTTGAACGAGACCGTGGCGCGTCCCTTCTCAAGCATGTCCTTCTTCATGTAGTCGGAGAGGAACACATCGGTTGAGAAGCCGCTCACGTCGATGCCGTTCACCTTCGTCCCCTTGGGGAAGGAAACGAAGCACTTCTCGAAGGTGCGCCCGTCACTTGTCTGAATGTCGTGGGGCGTGAGGAAGGCGGCGGGCATGTTGATTTTGGCGTAGTTGTCTGCCTTGGGAGCCTGCTCTGGCTCCGGTGTCTTCTTGGGCATGTTTTTTCATCCTTTCTGTCTGTGCGGAACGGGTAGTCCCGCGCGGTGTGTATACGGTATCCGATTTTAGCACAATGGTGTGTTTTGGCTGCTTAGGATAGCTGCCGGCGAACGGATGCAAGTCCGGTTCGAGTGAAAGCGGCTCATGCCTATCGCACCCCCTTCGCATGGTTCATAGGTTGTTCCGCACGGGTCGTATCGCAGGTTTCGAGCACGGCACTTCCGGAAGCGCAGTCATGGGATTCGGCGTTCAGGTCGTAACCGCTTTCCAAGGCATCCGTGAACTCGCTGCCGTATACGTTTTCGAGTGCCGCGCGGCACGCGCCCCGCATCTCGGCAAGGCTGCTGTGGTCTGCCGATGCGAACTCGTTTAAGTCGCGCATGTTGTCCATGACTTCGGTATCGAAGGTGAAGGCCGGGTAGGAGCAGAATCCCGAACGCATGAACTGGCCGGTGAAGGCTCCGAGCTGGGAGATTTTCGAGAGCATCGCTTCTCCCATGTTATTGGTGTCGAGGAAAACGGTCGCGTCCTGTTGCAGCGGGGAACCGAAGTTCACGGTGACGCTGCTCCAAGGCTGTCCGAACGATTCGTCGGTCGGGTCGGAGAGATAGGCGGTCACTGCAAGGTTTCCGTCCGCATAGGACTCCTGTACAAGCTCGACCTGCTGGGTGTATCCGAAGGCATCGAAGGAGAACTCGATGCCCGATTTCTCACTGTCGTTTTCTCGCAGGTTCCCGGAAAGCATGTCCGGGGAGAGCGGTATGGCAGGGCGGTCTGGTGCGGATGTGGTCGTATCGTAGGGCACTTCCGGGGTCTGGGCTTCGGGCGCGTGGGGCATGGAAGCCTGCCCGAAATCCATGTTCCGAATATCCTCGGGAAGCATATCCGGTGATAGGAGTGTTGCCATGTCATTCCTTCCTTTCTGCCGCTACCTGCGGCCTTTCTTCGTGGGTTTTCTCGGTGTGAAAATAGGTTCTACCGACCCGTCCTTTTGAAGAACGACTGTGCAATCGAAGGTCTTCCCGGCCTTGGACTTGCAGCCCCTTAGCGAGACCGCCTTCCCGTCAAGAAGGGATGCGGCCTGCTTCTCGGTGAACTTCTTGGTGCAGAAGCCGAACAGCTTGAACCCGCAGCCCGCGACCTCCTTCCAAGTGCCGTCCTCCTGCTTCTCGTTCTTGATGGAGGAGCAGGCGTAGATGGAGCCGGTCTTTATAACGTCCTTGCCGCACCTCGGACACTTGCCCACTACGGTCTTTCCGGCACCTGCGATGGATGCGCCCACGTAGGCGGTCTCGCGGTGGTGATTGAAGACCTCGATGACGGAATCTTGCAGGGCGTTCACGTCCGCCTTGCCGTCTGCGATATCCTGTTGGATGAGCCACCATCTTGCGGTCACGTCTGCACCGCGAATCTCCGGCGGGAGGAGTGCGTAGAACGCCTTGGCCTTATCGGTCGCTCGAACCTTTCCCTTTCGTTCCTCAAGGTAGCCACGGGTTTTCAGACCCTCGATGATGGAGGAGCGGGTGGCCGTCGTTCCGATACCGCCGTGTTCGCCCTTCTTGCCGTCATCCTTACGCTTAAGGATTTCCCGGATTTCCGGGTCTTTGACGTACTTCGCGATGGATGCCATGTCTGTGATGAGGGTGCCCTCCGTATAGGGTGCGGGCGGGGTGGTCTCCCCTTCCGTGATTGAGCAGGAGATACCGGCAAGGGTGTGGCTTCCTGCGGGAACCCATGGGTTCCCCGTATCGGAATCCTCTCTGACGCGGCTGTTCGAGATGTTCGGGAAGACAGCCGTGAACCCCGCGTCCGAAAGGCGCTTCGCGGTGAGCTTAAGCGTTCCGCCGTCCACGCTTACCGTGCTCTCGCTCACGTCGTACACGGCGGGAGGAAGAAATTGCACCGCATAGCGCTCACAGATGGCGGTGTAGACCTTGGCTTCGTCCGGTTCCATCGCGGACACGGGCGCATCCGCTTCCTGCGGGATGATGCCGTGGTGGGCGGTCACGTTCCCATCGTTGAACGCCTTGGAGTGGAGCCGGTAATCCAAAGGCCAGCGCACGCCGAGGTTCTTCATCGCCTGCGCAAGGACTGCCGGTGCCTGCTCTCGGTGCTCTTCCTTGAGGTATTGGGAATCGGAGCGGTTGTAGGTGATGGCTTTGTACTTATCACGCAAATCCTGCGTGATTTGCTGAGTCTCGGCGGCAGTGAAGCCGAAGCGCTCGCTCATGTCGGAAAGCAGCACGGTCAAGTTGTAGGGAAGCGGCGGGTTCTCCTGCTTTTTCGATACGGTCGTTTCAAAGTGCAGGTCGCGTCCGTCGAGCTTTTCCTTAAGGGCTTCCAGCGTATGCCGCTCGAACAGATGCTTCTCACCGGCAAGCAGCTCCTTTCCCGGCAGATACTTGAAGGTGAGTTCTCCGGCATCCGAATCCCCGCTTGCAAACAGCTCGTAGAACTTTCGGGTGACGTGGTGGGCGATGGCTTCGTCGCGTTTCACCACAAGCCCCAGTGTCGGGGTCTGCACGCGTCCGACGGTGAACAGGCCGTCGAGACGCTTGGTGGCGAGTCTCGTCTCGTTCACGCCGAAGCACATATCCGCCATCTGTCGGGCATAGGCGGCGTTGCCAGCACCCCGGCAGGAGTCGTTGGGCACGAGCTTGTCGAATGCCTTCACGATGTTCTTCTCGATGTTGTCGTTCACGTAGACGCGCTCGACCTTACCGGCGTAGCCGAGGTAGTCCAAAAGCTCGTCCACGATAAGCTGCCCCTCATCGTCCGGGTCACCGGCGGCGATGACGGAATCGCAAGTTTTAAGGAGTCCCGCAATCTGGTCGATGAGGGGCTTCTTGCTCTCTCCGGTCTTCTTATCGACCGCCGGTTCCTTCGGCCAGTCGTGAACCTCGATAGGGAGTACATCAAGGCTCCAAGGCATTCCCCACTTGGGGTCGATGGTATCCGGTTCTACCAGTTCCAAAAGGTGACCGGCGCAGGCACAGACCGTGTAGCCGTTTCCCGAGATGGGAAGGCGGGCGCTTTCGGACACCTCTTTTCCCGTGATGGCGCGGGCGATATCGCGGGCGAGCATCGGCTTTTCCGCGATGACTAATTTGCTCATATGGTTTCCTTCCTTTCTAGTTTGCTAGGCTTCTGGGACTGAAAAGGCTGGGATATCGTCATCGTCATCATCGAACTCATAGTCGAAGATATCGTTTGAAACTCCATGGGTATAGGCGGGCGCTTCGGCTTCGCGTAGGTACTTAAAGTCGATGAGACGGGAGGTCAGGCTCGCTTTGAGGGAGATGCGACGGATGGCCGGAAGATGATTTACCGAGTCCCAACAGAGCAGGGCGAAGTCCTCGATGCCGACGAGTCCTTTGCGGTCTGCCGGTTTCATGCCGTCGGAGTTTCGCCTGTACTTGCTCGGCACCCAAAGATACTGATCGTATTCCGCTACATAACTGTATGCTTTTCCTTCTTCAATTTGGACGAACAAAAGGTCGAGGCCGGACTTGAAGTCCTCGTCGTTTTCACGCGCATCTGCAAGGGAGAGGAGTGCGGCTAGGCTTTCCAAAGAGAGGTCTTTGCGCGGGCGCCATTCCACGAGAAACCCGACGAGTGCCATGAGATAGTTGCGTTCCGCACGGTCGGCAATCGCGAGTTCTGGCGAAAGCTCGTCCGTGATGCGCAGAAAATCGCGGCACCATTCGGCAACATCCTTATTGGTTCTAAGCTCTTCGATGGGCTTCATGTTAGGAACGACCTTCCTGTTCGAGGTTTTCGGTGTTTTCCCTTTTTTCTTCTTGAAGAACATGCTTTGAAATCTCCTGACCCTTATCTATCCAAGGCACTTCGGGCGTTGCAGAATCCTGTCAATATCGAGACCGGAGCAATTTTCCGCAAGCGGAAGCCCGGATAGGTCTTCAAGCGCTTCGATTTTCCTGCCGCTTACGAACACGAAGGCATCCATATCCCGTAACAGGGCGAAGTAACGGATGAAGTTCTGTCTGCTGTAGACGCTCAAGACCATATTCGTCTCCACTTCGCGCTCCCCGTAGTTTCCCGTGCCGTCCGGCTTGATGCCCGCGATGAGCGGGGTGTCGTAGGCATCGGTCGCGAGAAGGATGGCAAGCAGAACATCCTCCCTGGTCGGGCTGTTGGCGAGAGCCACCGGGGAAGCAAGAAGCTCGGGAAAGCGCTTCACCTGTGCGATGGAGAAGCCGTGTCGGTGGGGGTTGTAATCGGATTTCGGTGTGAGAGCCTGAAAGAGATGCTTCTGCGTGTAGAGCATGGGGCGCTGCTCGAACCCGGTCTTCAAGAATATCTCCGGCGTGTCGCAGACTTTCAGGGCATCGTAGGGGCTGTATGCGCCGCAGACGGCAAGGTCAACCTCATCTCCGAACCGCAGGTACTCGTTACATCTATCTGCATAGGATTTCAAAGTCCCGGTGCTTTCGCCCCTGCCTTTCAGGTGGATGATGCCGCTTGAGTCACGAAAGGTGAGCCGTTCTCCATCCGAAATCGCCACGGAGTTCTCGTACTCGCAGATGGTGGCGATAATCTCGGAGTCCTTTTCCTGTTTCATCCTTTGCACCTCCTGTTCTTCTTCGTTGCGAAAGATGCCGCACCATGAAGATGCGGCATTCCGTCGCTCTGGTTTTCTGTTATTCAAGGTTGCTGTCAATAGGTCTGTTCATTGCGGGTGTTCCAAAAGCAGGTCTTGCGGCACCGAGCGCGTGGCTCCCGGATGCCATATCGCGCGACTCCTGCTGTACGCGTGCGGCTTCCGTCGGTGCGCTACCTGCTTGCAGCTTGACAATGCATTCCGGCAGGCGTATAATCTTCCTATCAAGGTCGGGACTTGCGATGTTGCCCCCAAACAATTGAAGTTTGGCTCGCGCATCGAGTTCCCGGCCTTTTTCTATGTCCTGATAGAGGACTCGCTGCGGCATCTGCTGCATCTTGTGAAGAAAATAGCTTTCCGGTTTCCCGTAGACGCTGCAAACGATGGTGCCGGGAACGCATCGTCCTCCGCTTACGGCGTTCGCGCCCGGTCTCAACGCTGCGATGAGGGGAAGCCCGTCCCCGTCCACATCGGCAAGGACGGCAACCATCGTATCGTCCCGGTCGGAATCCATGAGCACGACCGGACGCTCTAAAAGCTCTGGCAGGCGCTTTATCTGTTCCAAGGTAAGGCCGTGCGGATGTTTGACATGCACGTTCGATGGATAGAACCCCTTCGGAACGAGTGCATCGCGAAGATGGTTGTAGGTGTAGAAGAAGGGGGATTTGGGAAAACCGGCCTTGCGGTAGATTTCAGCGGGTGAAGAGACTTTCAGATAGGCACCCCTTGTGGGGAATGACTTGTCATAAAGAAACGGAGCGAAGTCTTCGGCTTCGTCTGCATAGTAGAAGTGGTAGCCGAGTAGGGCGGAACCTGAAATCAGAGCGGTGCGCATGTTGCCACGGTTGTTGGTTTTCCCGGAGTCCAGCCATTTTACAGCGGCAATGGCCGATTCAAACTGAACCCCGGTTTCCAAACAGATAACCGGGCGCTTTTTGGAGGAACCTTTTCTACCGTTGTCGGATTTGAAAAACGAATCGTCCGGCTTCGGCTCGTCTGCGCGGTAGAAGTGGTAGCCACCGGCGCTGTAGCCGTAGGTCAGGGCACTGTTGAGACTACCCGAGCTTACTCCATATCGCTCCATGGCTTCCTTCATGCTCTCGAACCGCTCTTCTGTTTCCAAGCAGATGACGGGAGTACTCGGTTTCGACACGTAACCTACCTTCTTTCGAGTCCTAGCCGATGTTCTGGGTATCCTTTGCTGGCGCGTCCCTTTGGGGGGCATCGGCGAGCAGTGCATCCTTGCCGGAAGCCATATCGTGGGTCTCGACGGAAATGTCGTATCCGCAAGGCTCCATACCGTGTCGGATGGCATCGACCGCCTTCTCGCCACTACCGGGTTCGCTGATGACGGTGAAGTATCCTTCCACGCGGGAAAGTTCCCCGTCGGTGAGCGAACGGCTCTCCCCTGTCTCTGGGTCGAACCCCACG
>OMNT01003633.1_pt1 | contig 10993 bp, 9 predicted proteins | sample 1672551 | NCBI WGS metagenome assembly OMNT01 (sample SAMEA3136698, study PRJEB25190) | human gut metagenome
GCCTTTTATTCAGAGTGGTGGAGATACAAAGGATCTGTGAAGCCACGGCAACCCCTCCCTTGAGAGGAAGGTGCCAACCTGAGCGAGTGATCGAACAATAAGAGGATTGAAATCAAATTCAAGACAGTCCTATTGTTGGGGCTGTCTTATTTTGTTATGTACGCAGATAACTTATTGATCAATAGACGAGATAAAAAAGAAAGGAACCAATCATGGAGAAAGAAAAGATTTTATTTACATCCGAATCTGTAACTGAAGGTCATCCGGACAAAATGTGCGATGCCATTTCCGATGCCATTCTTGACGCGATCATGGAAAAAGACCCGATGGGCCGTGTAGCATGCGAGACCGCTACAACAACAGGTCTTGTACTTGTTATGGGAGAGATCACAACAAGCGCTTACGTTGATATCCAGAAAATCGTAAGAGATACAGTAAGAGAGATCGGTTATACCCGTGGAAAATATGGATTTGATGCTGATACATGTGCAGTCATCACTGCAATCGATGAGCAGTCAGCAGATATCGCTCTTGGCGTAGACAAAGCTCTGGAAGCTAAGATGGGAGAAGACGAGATCGATGCGATCGGAGCCGGAGACCAGGGAATCCAGTTCGGATATGCTTCCAATGAAACAGAAGAGTACATGCCATATGCGATCAACATGGCACACAAACTGGCTCGCCAGCTTACAAAAGTCCGCAAAGACGGAACTCTGCCATACTTAAGACCAGACGGAAAAACTCAGGTAACTGTTGAATACAGTGAAGAAGGCAAACCGATCCGTATCGATGCAGTTGTATGCTCTACACAGCATGATCCGGAAGTTACACAGGAGCAGATCCACGAAGACATCAAGAAATATGTATTTGATGAGATCATCCCGACAGACATGGTAGATGATGATACCAAGTACTTCATCAACCCGACAGGACGTTTCGTGATCGGTGGACCTCACGGTGACAGTGGACTTACAGGACGTAAGATCATCGTTGATACTTACGGTGGATCCGGACGTCACGGCGGCGGTGCTTTCTCAGGAAAAGACTGCACAAAGGTTGACCGTTCCGCAGCTTATGCAGCACGTTATGTTGCAAAGAACATCGTTGCAGCAGGACTGGCTGACAAGTGCGAGATCCAGCTTTCCTATGCGATCGGTGTAGCAAAACCGACTTCCATCAATGTAGAAACATTTGGAACAGGAAAACTTTCCAACACCAGACTTGTTGAGATCATCCGTGAGAACTTTGATCTCCGTCCGGCAGGAATCATCCGTATGCTCGACCTGAGAAGACCGATCTACAAACAGACAGCTGCTTACGGACATTTTGGACGTACAGATGTAGATCTTCCGTGGGAAAAACTGGATAAAGTTGACGATCTCAAGAAATATCTGTAAGACACGGTTTTTTCACCGTTTTTATAGAAAATTTAGAGATAGGAATATCGTGATATGATATAATGAACGCATATATAGCGGGCACAGACTCGTTATATGTGCGTTTATTTTTATACAGAGAAGCGGGGATGTGTTATGAAATTAAAACAGAGGATCATACTCGGTTTCCTGATGATCATATTAGTTCCAATGCTGCTGCTGGCGGCTACTTTATACGGGTTCAGCGAAGCGCAGCACAGGAGTACATCTAAGAATGAAGCAGTGCAGGAAGCAGATTATGATATTACGATCGGAGAGACCGGAGTTGACGGTTCGGGTTTACGGATCATGACGAAGGATCTTTTTTTTACGGCACTGGTCATCCTGATATTTACGAGTGTGTCCGTAGGATTGTGGATTTACAGAAGTGTTGCCACACCACTTGTTAAGCTGCGTAAGGCCACGCAGAATATCAAAGACGGAAATCTTGATTTTGTTCTTGATGTGGAAGGGACGGATGAGTTTGCGGAACTTTGCCGTGATTTTGAGGAAATGAGGAGACGGCTCAAGGAATCCGCAGAAGAAAAACTTGTCCTGGACAAAGAAAACAAAGAACTGATCAGCAATATTTCTCATGATCTCAAGACCCCGATCACAGCTGTTAAGGGCTACGTTGAGGGTATCATGGACGGAGTGGCAGATACCCCGGAAAAGATGGATCGTTATGTCCGTACTATTTATAACAAAACAGTTGAGATGGATCATCTGATCAATGAGCTTACTTTTTATTCCAAGATCGATACAAACCGCATTCCATATATGTTCAGTAAACTGAATGTTGAGGACTATTTTTCAGACTGTGCAGAGGAAGTGGGACTGGAACTGGAAACGAGAGGAATACAGCTCTGCTATGCCAACTACGTAGACAGTGATGTGCAGGTGATCGCAGATGGAGAGCAGATCCGAAGGGTGATCCATAATATCATCAGCAATGCGATTAAATATATGGACAAGGGCAAGGGAATGAAGGGCATCATACAGATCCGTGTCAAGGATGTCGGTGATTTTGTCCAGGTTGAGATCGAAGATAATGGCAAGGGGATCGCAGCCAAAGATCTGCCATATATTTTTGACCGTTTTTACCGGACAGATGTTTCGCGAAATTCTGCCAAGGGAGGCAGTGGGATTGGTCTTTCCATCGTGCGTAAGATCCTGGAGGACCATGGAGGTAAAGTGTGGGCGACCAGCCGCGAGGACATCGGCACGATCATGTACTTTGTTTTGAGAAAATACCAGGAGGTACCTGTAAATGAGTAAAATACTGATTATTGAAGACGAAGAGGCAATTGCAGATCTGGAGAAAGATTATCTGGAACTGTCAGGATTTGATGTTGAGATCGCCACAAGAGGCGATGTAGGGCTTGAGAAGGCTCTGAAAGAAGAATACGACCTGATCATACTTGATCTGATGCTCCCTGAGGTAGATGGATTTGATATCTGCCGTCAGGTGCGCGAGGAGAAGAATATCCCGATCATCATGGTTTCGGCAAAGAAAGACGATATTGACAAGATCCGTGGACTGGGACTTGGGGCAGATGATTACATGACCAAGCCGTTCAGCCCAAGCGAACTTGTTGCCAGGGTAAAGGCACATATGGAAAGATATAACAGACTTGTAGGATCAAATGTTGTCAAGAATGATATTATCGAGATCCGTGGGATCAAGATCGACAAGACAGCGCGAAGAGTCTGGATCAATGGGGAGGAGAAGACATTTACGACCAAGGAATTTGATCTTCTTGCATTCCTTGCGGAGAATCCGAACCGCGTATTTACCAAGGCGGAACTGTTCCGTCAGATCTGGGATATGGAATCTGTAGGCGACATTGCAACTGTTACCGTTCATATCAAGAAAATCCGTGAAAAGATTGAATTCAACACAGCCAAGCCGCAGTATATTGAAACCATCTGGGGTGTAGGTTACAGGTTTAAGGTATAAAAATTATGGAAAGATTATATAGAGCATTAGAAATTTACAGCCAGGAAGATTATTATCCATTTCATATGCCGGGGCACAAGAGAAATCCGGACACAGTCAATACAGACCTGCCGTTTGACAGGGATATCACAGAGATAGAGGGATTTGATAATCTTCATCATCCGGAAGGAATTCTGAAAAAAGCGCAGGAAACTGCTGCGAATGTGTATGGTACGAAGGAATGTTATTACAGCGTTAATGGCAGCACAGCGGCACTTCTTGCGGCTGTTTCGGCAGCGGTTCCGAGGAAGGGACAGATCCTTGTTGCGAGGAACTGCCACAAGGCTGTCTATCATGCTCTGTATCTCAGGAATCTGATCCCGACTTATGTCTATCCACAGATGGACCAAAAGTGGTGGATAAACGGAGGAATTTCACCGGATAAGGTGGAAAGAGCACTGGCGGAGAATCCGGAGATCAAGGCAGTGCTTCTCACATCGCCGACGTATGATGGGGTGGTATCAGATATTGAGAAGATCGCAGAGATCGTACACAGATATGAGATTCCGCTGATCGTGGATGAGGCACATGGAGCACATTTTCACTTTTCAAATTATTTCCCGACATCAGCAGCTGAACTGGGAGCGGATCTGGTTATCCAGAGTTTCCACAAGACACTTCCGTCGATGACGCAGACTGCGGTGCTCCATAACTGCAGTGACCGCGTGGACAGCAGACTGATCCGCAGATTTATGGGAATCTATCAGAGCAGCAGCCCGTCGTATATCCTTATGGCGAGTATGGATGCCTGCATGGAAAAAATGTCCTCCGACGGTAATGAGATGTTCCGTGAATTTACAAAGATCCTCGAAAAGACGAGACGCAGGCTTTCAGAATGCAAGTATATCCGCCTGGTTTCACCGGAGATCGGAACGGCCGGAGTTTTTGATTATGATCGTTCCAAATTACTTTTTTCTACACGCTATGCGTCAATGACGGGAAGTGAACTGGCACAGATCCTTCTGGAGAAATATCACATTCAGGTGGAGATGGAAACGGAGCATTATGTGCTTGCACTGGCAGCAGTTGGTGACAGTGAGGAAGGCTTTGAGAGACTTTGCCAGGCGATCGAGGAGATCGACCAGGAAGAAGCACAGAAGAAAAAAGAAAAAAGAGAAGCAGAAGAACCGAAGGCAAGAAGAACAGCATACACTTCATTGAGCCAGTTCATGTCGATCACGGAGGCAATGGAATCGGAGAGTGAAATCCGCAAACTGGAAGAAAGTGTCGGACGGATATCGGCAGAGTTTGGATATCTCTATCCGCCTGGAATCCCGCTGATCGTACCGGGAGAACAGATTACTGGACAATTTATCCGTAATATGAGAATATACATGGAAGAGGGGTTGTATCTGCAGGGACTGGAGGACTATACCAATGAGACCATCCGTGTAGTAGCCCAGAATACTACGAAGGAGCAGGAAATCTGATATTTCATGGGAAAGATTTTTTATATTATGGGAAAAAGTGCCGCCGGTAAGGACCGGATCTATTCTTTACTGGCAGGCAATAAAGAACTGAACCTGAAGAAACTGGTACTGTATACGACCAGACCGATCCGCGCGGGAGAGCAGGATGGAGTTCAGTATTATTTTACAGATGACAGCAGACTTGAGGAATTTAAGAAATCAGGAAAGCTGATCGAAGCCAGAGCCTACCATACTGTTCATGGCATCTGGACATATTTTACAGCAGATGATGGACAGGTAGATCTCTCAGAGGGAAATTATCTTGGAATCGGCACACTGGAATCTTATCAGAAACTTAAGCAATATTACGGGGAAGAACATGTGATCCCGGTTTATATTGAAGTAGAGGACGGAGAGCGATTACAGAGGGCACTTCTTCGGGAGCGGGAGCAGGAGAAACCGAAATACGAAGAGATGTGCAGACGTTTTCTGGCAGATCAGGAGGACTTTTCGGAGGAAAACATCCGGGAGGCAGGAATTAAATTAAGATTTGCTAATGAGAATTTAGAATTGTGTGTCGAAAATATTATAAAATATATAAATTCCCTTTCATAGACAAAAATAGTTTTGAATGGGTAACAAAGTATGCTATAATGTAGGCATGGCGAACAAAGATTCGTATACAGAAACAAGAGAGGTGATTCTGAATGGTTAGTTTCAACAATATTATCGGGCACGAGGAGATTATCAGGCATTTGAAGAATGCCATGACGACAGGAAAGGTATCTCATTCCTATATTTTTACCGGAAGACCTGGATCAGGTAAGAAACTTCTTGCGACGACTTATGCAATGACTCTTCAGTGCGAGGCTGGGGGAACGGAGCCATGTCAGAAGTGTGATTCCTGTAAGAAAGCCCTGGGTAAGAATCATCCGGATATCATCATGGTAAACCATGAGAAGCCGGGAACTATTTCGATAGATGAGATTCGTGATCAGCTGATTCACGATGTAGCAATTAAACCATACTGCAGTCCGCACAAGATCTATATCGTTCCGGATGCGGAGATGATGACAGTACAGGCACAGAATGCTCTTCTCAAGACAATTGAGGAGCCACCGGAATATGCAGTCATCATGCTGCTGACCAGCAATGCAGATGCACTTCTTCCGACGATCCAGTCCCGTTGTGTCAGACTGGATCTCAAGGTAGTAGATGACAATCTGGTTAAGAAATATCTTATGGAACGTCTTCATGTGCCGGATTATCAGGCAGAGATCGATGCATCTTTTGCACAGGGAAGCATCGGCAAGGCACAGGAGGCAGCAACATCCGAAGAGTTTGGCAAGATGACAGAGAATGCTCTCAGGATCCTGAAGTATGTAAGTACGATGCAGACTTATGAGCTGACTGATGTGATCCGCGAACTTTCCGAAGAGAAACAGCATATAGGCGACTATCTGGATATTTTTCAGTTCTGGTTCCGTGATGTTCTGATGTTCAAAGCTACAAGGGAAATAGACAATCTGGTCTTCAAGCAGGAAATTAATTATATAAAGGAACAGGCGAGCCAGCGTTCATATGAAAATCTCGAAAAGATACTGGAAGCACTGGAGAAGGCCAAGGTACGTCTGCGTGCAAATGTAAACTTCGAGCTTGCTCTTGAACTTCTGTTCCTGACGATCAGGGAGAGATAGAATGACAAAAATAGTTGGAATCAGATTCAGAAATGTCGGCAAAATATATTATTTTGATCCGAAGAATTATAAAATGCAGGTGGGCGATCATGTGATCGTAGAGACCGCCCGCGGAGTAGAATTCGGCAGAGTTGTACTTGGACCGAAGGAAGTTGGAGAGGACGAGGTTGTTCATCCGCTCAAAGAAGTCTTGAGAGTAGCGACTCAGGCAGATGAGGACAGAGAGCAGCAGAACCGTCTCAAGGAGAAGGATGCCTTCAAGATCTGCCAGAAGAAGATCCGTGAGCATGGTCTGGAGATGAAGCTGATCGATGCAGAATATACATTTGATAACAACAAGGTATTGTTTTACTTTACAGCAGATGGAAGAATCGATTTCCGTCAGCTTGTCAAGGATCTGGCGGCAATCTTCAAGACAAGGATCGAGCTGAGACAGATCGGTGTCCGTGATGAGACCAAGATCCTCGGAGGAATAGGAATCTGCGGCAGAAGTCTCTGCTGCCACACGTATCTGTCAGAGTTTGCACCGGTATCTATCAAGATGGCGAAGGAACAGAACCTTTCACTGAACCAGACCAAGATTTCCGGCGTATGCGGCAGACTGATGTGCTGTCTCAAGAACGAACAGGAAACATACGAGGAACTGAATAAGAAACTTCCGGGAATCGGGGACACTGTCACACTTCCGGATGGAATTCAGGGAACTGTACAGAGTGTAAATGTTCTTCGCCAGAGAGTCAAAGTCGTTGTCGAAGTAAACGACGAAAAGGAGATTCAGGAATTTCCGGTAAATGAACTGAAATTCCGTCCCCGTAAGAAAAAAGTCAAAGTTTCCGAGAAGGAAATGAAGGAACTGGAAAAACTCGAAGACAGAGAAGGAGATAAAAAATTTCATGGAAAGAAATCCGCAAACTGATCTGGTACATCCGGGAGAGCGGGTCGATGACCTGCAGAATGGGTTTTATGTGATCCAGAATCCTGAGAAGTTCTGTTTCGGAATGGATGCGGTTCTTTTGTCCGGCTTTGCAAAGATCAGAAAGAATGCAAGGGTCCTGGATATGGGAACCGGCACAGGGATCATTCCGATCCTGCTCAAAGGCAGAGGCAAGGGAGAACATCTCACAGGACTGGAGATACAGGAAGAATGTGCAGATATGGCCGCACGCAGTGTTGCGTACAATAGTCTGGAATCTGCAATTGATATTGTATGCGGAGATATTAAGGAGGCTGCTGGAATTTTTGGAGCAGCTTCTTTTGATGTAGTAACAAGTAATCCTCCGTATATGATCGGAGAGCATGGACTGCGTAATCCGTATATGGCAAAAGCAATTGCGAGACATGAGGTGCTCTGCACATTGGAGGATGTTGTCAGCCAGGCGTCCAGAGTACTCAAGGACAGGGGACATTTTTTTATGGTGCACCGTCCATTCCGTCTTGCTGAGATTTTTCAGGTGCTGATGAAATACAAGCTGGAGCCGAAACGCATGCAGCTTGTGTATCCGTACATAGACAGAGAACCAAATATGGTATTGATCGAGGCCTGCAAGGGTGGAAACTCCAGAATCACGGTAGAGCGTCCGCTGATCGTTTATGAGAAGCCGGGAGAGTATACAAAGGCGATCCTGGAAATCTACGGGATGGTCTGATGATTCGGATAAGAATTCAAGAAAGGAACCTGATTTATGAGCGGTAAATTATATCTGTGTGCAACACCTATCGGAAATCTGGAAGATATTACGCTGCGTGTTCTGCGTACTCTCAAAGAAGTAGACCTGATCGCGGCAGAAGATACGAGAAACAGTATCAAGCTTCTGAATCATTTCGAGATCAAAACGCCCATGACCAGTTATCATGAATACAACAAGATCGACAAAGCTTATACACTGATCGAGAAGATGCAGGCAGGAATGAACATTGCACTGATCACGGACGCAGGTACTCCTGGAATTTCAGATCCGGGAGAAGAACTTGCTGCCATGTGTTATGAAGCAGGGATCGAAGTGACCTCACTTCCGGGACCTGCTGCCTGTATTACAGCACTTACTCTGTCAGGGCTTCCGACCAGGAGATTTGCTTTCGAAGCTTTTCTTCCAATGGACAAAAAAGAACGCAGGGAAGTCCTGGATGAACTGGTCAATGAGACAAGGACGATCATTATGTATGAGGCACCACACAAGCTGGTCCGCACACTTAAGGATCTCAAAGAAACTCTTGGCAACCGCAGAATGACACTTTGTCGGGAACTGACGAAGAAACATGAGACTGCTTTTCATACGACGATCGATGAGCTGATCGCTCATTATGAGAACGAAAAGCCATTAGGGGAATGTGTCCTTGTGATCGAGGGCAAGAGCCGCCAGGAACTCAAGGAAGAAGCTGTAGCTTCCTGGGAGGAGATCTCCATCGAGGAACATATGGAAATCTACGAAAAACAGGGGCTTTCCAGGAAGGATGCCATGAAGCAGGTGGCGAAGGACCGAGGGGTATCCAAGAGAGAAATTTATCAATATCTGATCCAGTAAATACGAGAACTGTATTTCCAAAAAAATGTGAAATACAGTTCCTTTTTTTATACATTGTTTTTACAGAAAACCGGGATTTTTAATGGAAAGAGAGTTGTTTTTGTGTTATAATAAATTAGTATACGTATGTCCAACAGAGGATATACAACCAGTAATTTTTATATAACATTGAATGACAGGAGGCAGCACATGGGCGGAGAAAATACGGAGTACGGAGCGGACCAGATTCAGATTTTGGAAGGGCTGGAAGCGGTTCGTAAAAGACCGGGTATGTATATTGGAAGTACATCCAGCCGGGGTCTGCATCATCTTGTATATGAAATTGTAGATAATGCGGTAGATGAAGCTCTGGCAGGATATTGTACAGAGATCCAGGTAAGCATCAACCCAGACAACTCCATTACAGTTGTAGATAATGGTCGAGGAATTCCGGTAGGTATCAACCACAAAGCAGGAATTCCGGCAGTTGAGGTTGTATTTACCATTCTGCATGCCGGCGGTAAGTTTGGCGGTGGAGGATATAAGGTATCCGGAGGTCTTCACGGCGTAGGAGCATCCGTTGTAAATGCTCTGTCCGAGTGGCTGGAAGTTACCATATATCACGAAGGCAGAGAATACAAGCAGCGTTATGAGAGAGGACATACAATGTATCCTCTCAAGGTTGTTGGAGAGTGTGATCCGGAGAAATCAGGAACAACTGTTACATTCCTGCCGGATAAGGAAATCTTTGAGGAAACTGTTTATGATTATGATATCCTGAAACAGCGTCTTCGTGAGATGGCTTTCCTTACCAAAGGACTTCGCATTGTCCTCAGAGATGAGAGAGAAGACTCCAAGAAAGAAAAAGTATTCCACTACGAGGGTGGTATCCGTGAATTTGTAACATATCTGAACAAGAGTAAAGAACCTCTGTATCCAGAGGTTATTTACTGTGAGGGAGAGAAGGACGGCGTTTCTGTTGAGGTTGCGATGCAGCACAACGACTCCTATACAGAGAACAGCTATGGATTTGTAAATAACATCAATACACCGGAGGGAGGTACACATATCGTTGGTTTCCGTAATGCACTTACCAAGACTTTTAACGATTATGCGAGAAAGAACAAACTTCTCAAGGACAGTGAACCGAACTTAAGCGGTGATGATATCCGTGAGGGTCTGACTGCGATCGTAAGTGTCAAGATCGAAGAACCACAGTTCGAAGGCCAGACAAAACAGAAACTTGGCAACAGTGAAGCGAGAGGCGCTGTAGACTCTGTTGTCAGCAAGCAGCTTGAAATTTTCCTTGAGCAGAATCCATCTGTAGCCAAGGCTACTGTTGAGAAATCTGTTCTTGCACAGAGAGCAAGAGAAGCAGCACGTAAAGCACGTGACCTTACCAGAAGGAAATCCGCACTCGATGGAATGTCACTTCCGGGTAAACTTGCGGACTGCTCAGACAAGGATCCGAAGAACTGCGAGATCTATATCGTAGAGGGAGATTCCGCAGGCGGTTCTGCCAAGACAGCGAGAAACCGTGCGACACAGGCAATCCTTCCGCTTCGAGGCAAGATCCTCAATGTTGAGAAGGCACGTCTTGACAGAATCTACGGAAATGCAGAGATCAAGGCAATGATCACAGCTTTTGGAACAGGTATCCATGAAGACTTTGATATCAGCAAACTGCGTTATCACAAGATCATCATTATGACCGATGCCGATGTCGATGGCGCACATATTGCGACACTTCTTCTGACTTTCCTTTACAGATTCATGCCGGAACTTATCAAGCAGGGCTATGTATATCTGGCACAGCCGCCGCTGTACAAGGTAGAAAAAAACAAGAAAGTCTGGTATGCCTACGATGATGCGGAACTGAACCGCATCCTTGAGGAGATCGGACGTGATAATAACAACAAGATCCAGCGTTACAAAGGTCTTGGAGAGATGGATGCAGAGCAGCTTTGGGAGA
>OMNT01003637.1_pt1 | contig 10981 bp, 7 predicted proteins | sample 1672551 | NCBI WGS metagenome assembly OMNT01 (sample SAMEA3136698, study PRJEB25190) | human gut metagenome
CAGGTCCGATGTTCTTCTGAACGCCGCCATAGATAATACCATATTTGCTTACATCCACTGGCTCAGACAGGAAGCAGGAGGATACATCTGCTACCAGAGTCTTGCCTTTTGTGTTTGGAAGTTTTTTGAATTTTGTGCCGTAAATGGTGTTATTCTCACAGATGTATACATAGTCTGCATCCGGGCTGATCGGCAGATCACTGCAGTCCGGGATATAGCTGAAAGTTTTGTCCTCAGAAGATGCGATCTTGTTTGCCTTTCCATATTTCTGAGCTTCCTGATAAGCTTTCTTTGCCCACTGACCTGTTACGATGTAATCAGCAACCCTGTTTTTCATAAGGTTCATCGGGATCATGGCAAACTGCTGGGATGCTCCTCCCTGAAGGAAAAGTACCTTGTAGTTATCCGGGATGTTCATAAGCTCGCGGAGATCTTTCTCTGCAGTATCAATGATTTCCTGAAAAGCTGCACTTCTGTGACTCATTTCCATAACGGACATTCCTGTGCCGTTATAATCCATCATCTCATCAGCTACTTCTTTGAGTACTTCCTCCGGAAGCACTGCCGGTCCGGCAGAAAAATTGTACACTCTACTCATGTTTCTTCATATCCTCCTCGTCAAATACATCATCAAGATTCGCACCAGCCGGTACCATCGGGAACACACTCAGATCCTGATCGATCCAGCAATCCAGAACGACAGGTCCCTCTGCTGCCAGTGCCATCTTAAGTGCAGGTTCCACATCTTCCATCTTTGTCACACGAATGGCTTTTGCACCCAGCGCCTCCGATAATTTTACAAAATCAACGGCGTCATCCAGTACTGTGGAAGAGTATCTCTTTCCATAGAAAAGCGTCTGCCACTGACGCACCATTCCAAGTACATGATTGTTCATAACAATCTGGATCAGCTGTCTACCACAGCGCGCTGCAGTTGCCAGTTCATTCATATTCATACGGAAGCATCCGTCACCTGCTATATTTACAACTGTTTTTTCCGGTCTGCCCATCTTTGCGCCAATTGCAGCGCCAAGACCGTAGCCCATGGTTCCAAGGCCGCCGGAAGTAAGAAGAGTTCTTGGCTCTTTGTATTTATAATACTGTGCCGCCCACATCTGGTGCTGTCCAACCTCTGTGGAGATGATGGCATCACCGTTCGTCAGCTCATAAAGTTTCTCTATAATATACGGACCTGTAAGCTGTGTGTGATCATAATTCAGCGGATATTTTGCTTTCAGTTCCTGGATATGTGCGATCCACTCCGGATGTTCTTTCTCCGGAACTTCCTCAAGAAGGCGTTTCAGCACTTCTTTCACATCTCCGATCACGCTTGCATCCACTTTGATATTTTTGTTGATCTCCGCAGCATCCACATCGATCTGAAGGATTTTTGCATTGTGTGCAAAAGTCTTGGTATTTCCTGTTACACGGTCACTGAAACGTGCTCCAAGAACAATGAGAAGATCACATTCCGTAACACCAAGATCGGAAGTCTTGGTTCCGTGCATACCTACCATACCTGTATAGAGAGGATCTTCTCCCGGGAAGGTACCCTTGCCCATCAGAGTATCGCAGACAGGAGCCTGGATCCTGCGAGCCAGCTCACGTACTTCCTGGTCAGCACCGGAGATCACACAGCCGCCGCCTACAAAAATAAAAGGTTTCTTTGCCTCTCTGATCATTTCCAGCGCCTGGTCCATATCTTCTTTGCGGATGTTTTTGATCTCACGGTTAACGGTAGCCGGATGGCATGGCTCGTATTCATATTTCATTCCTGTGATATCCTTCGGGACATCCACAAGCACCGGGCCAGGTCTTCCGCTTTTTGCAATATAAAATGCTCTTCTTAACGTATCTGCAAGATCTTCGATATTCTTTACAATAAAGCTGTATTTTGTCACAGGCATTACGATACCTGCGATATCAACCTCCTGGAAAGAATCTCTTCCCAGGAGTGGTCTTCCTACGTTTGCAGTAATGGCTACCATCGGTACGGAATCCATGTATGCAGTCGCGATTCCTGTTACCAGGTTGGTGGCTCCAGGACCGGATGTTGCCAGGCAGACACCCACTTTTCCGGTAGCTCTCGCATAACCGTCAGCAGCATGGGATGCACCCTGCTCGTGGGAGGTCAGTACATGTGTGATCTCATCTTTGTATTCATATAAGGCATCGTAAACATTCAGGATCGCGCCGCCCGGATATCCAAATACGGTATCAACGCCCTGTTCCTTCAGACATTCTACGATGATCTCTGCACCTGTAAGCTGCATATCTTTCGTTCCTCCTTATTTTGCTTTCGGTACTTCCAGGATCGCACCACGGTTTCCGGATGTTACCATGGAAGCGTATCTTGCCAGATATCCGGTTGTCACCTTCGGCTCTCTTGGCTGCCATTTTTCTCTTCTAGCCTGCATCTCTTCATCTGAAACCTTGATCTCCAGTTTCAGCTCCGGAATATTGATGCTGATGATATCGCCTTCCTCAACCAGTGCGATCGGGCCGCCTACTGCTGCCTCCGGTGATACGTGTCCGATAGCGGCTCCTCTGGATGCACCGCTGAAACGTCCGTCGGTGATCAGGGCTACGGAAGAACCAAGTCCCATTCCCACGATGGCAGATGTAGGGTTCAGCATCTCTCTCATTCCAGGGCCGCCCTTTGGTCCCTCATAGCGGATAACCACAACATCCCCCTCTACGATCTTACCGCTCTTGATGGCAACAATTGCGTCATCCTCGCTGTCAAATACACGTGCAGGACCTTCATGTACCAGCATCTCCGGTACAACTGCAGAACGTTTTACAACACCACCATCCGGTGCAAGGTTCCCTTTCAGTACGGCAAGTCCGCCTGTCTTTGTATACGGATTGTCGATCGGGCGGATAACATCCGGATTCAGGTTTACACAGTTTTTGATATTCTCACCTACTGTTTTTCCGGTTACTGTCATACACTCTGTATGGAGAAGTCCCAGCTTGTTCAGCTCATTCATGACCGCATAGACACCACCGGCCTCATTAAGATCTTCCATGTAGGTCGGGCCTGCCGGTGCAAGGTGGCAAAGGTTCGGGGTCTTCTCACTGATCTCATTTGCAAAGCTGATATCAAAGTCCATTCCGATCTCATGTGCGATAGCCGGAAGATGAAGCATACTGTTTGTGGAGCATCCAAGTGCCATATCTACTGTAAGTGCATTTAAAACTGCCTCTTTTGTCATAATGTCTCTTGGGCGGATGTTCCTTCTGTACATTTCCATTACCTGCATTCCTGCATGCTTTGCAAGACGGATACGTTCAGAGTATACTGCCGGGATGGTACCGTTTCCTTTCAGTCCCATACCAAGAACCTCTGTCAGGCAGTTCATGCTGTTTGCAGTGTACATACCGGAACATGATCCGCAGGTCGGGCAGGTTTTGTTCTCGAATTCTTCCAGATCATCTGCTGTGATGGTTCCTGCTGCATAGGAGCCTACTGCCTCAAACATACTGGAAAGACTTGTTTTGTGTCCTTTTACATGACCGGCAAGCATCGGGCCGCCGCTTACGAATACAGTAGGAACGTTGATCCTTGCCGCTGCCATAAGAAGGCCAGGTACGTTTTTGTCACAGTTGGGAACCATGACCAGAGCATCGAACTGATGAGCCAGTGCCATGGCCTCTGTGGAATCTGCGATCAGGTCACGTGTTACAAGGGAATATTTCATTCCAACGTGTCCCATTGCGATTCCGTCACATACTGCGATCGCCGGAAATACAACCGGTGTGCCGCCAGCCATTGCAACGCCGAGCTTTACAGCATTTACAATTTTGTCAAGGTTCATATGTCCCGGTACGATCTCGTTATAAGAGCTTACGATTCCTACCAGTGGTTTGTCCATTTCTTCCTTTGTCATTCCAAGGGCATTGAACAGGGAACGATGTGGTGCCTGCTGTGTGCCTTTTCTTACGGTATCACTTTTCATTTTTAAGGTCTCTCCTTTTTATTCTTTACGATAGGATCCGGTATCTGTTTATAGACTTCCTCTTCCAGGTACCGGTTTTTTCTGTTCTGTTTCGTTTTCTTCTCTCTGTCCCGCTTTATTTATGCGATGGCATCTGCGATCAGATCGCCCATCTCTTTGGTTCCGACAAGCTTGCATCCGTCAGACATGATATCTCCTGTTCTGTAACCCTCTGTAAGAACCTTCTGTACTGCTGCTTCCACAGCATCTGCTTCTTTATCAAGATCCAGAGAATATCTCAGCATCATGGCAGCGGAAAGAATGGTTGCGATGGGGTTTGCCTTGTTCTGGCCTGCGATATCCGGTGCAGAACCATGGCTCGGCTCATAGAGACCAAGCTTTGTCTCATTTAAGCTTGCGGAGGAAAGCATTCCGATAGAACCGGTCACCATACTTGCCTCATCAGAGAGGATATCTCCGAACATGTTTTCTGTAAGGATAACATCAAACTGCTTCGGATCACGTACCAGCTGCATTGCACAGTTATCAACCAGCATATGCTCCAGTGTTACATCCGAATAATCCTTTGCCACATCCTCCACTACACTTCTCCAGAGTCTGGAAGAATCAAGAACATTGGCTTTATCTACACTTGTAACCTTATTTCTTCTCTTACGTGCGATCTCAAATGCCTTAATGGCAATACGGCGGATCTCATTCTCATTATAAGAAAGAGTATCTACCGCTGTGCGGACTCCGTTCTCCTCAGTAGTCTTTCTTGCTCCGAAATAAAGACCTCCTGTAAGCTCTCTTACGATGATCATGTCAAAACCATCTCCGATGATCTCATCACGGAGCGGGCAGGCATCACGAAGCTCATTGTAAAGATAAGCCGGACGAAGATTTGCAAACAGGTTCAGCGCCTTACGTATCGCAAGAAGACCTGCCTCCGGACGTTTGGACGGCTCCAGCTTATACCACGGGGATGTCTTGGCATCACCGCCAATGGAACCCATCAATACTGCATCAGAAGCTTTTGCCTGGGCAATGGCTTCCTCTGTAAGAGGTACTCCGTGAGCATCAATGGATGCCCCTCCTAAAAGAACCTCTGTGTATGAAAATTTATGACTGTATTTCTCACATACTCTGTCTAAAACTTTTTTGGCCTCGGCAACAATCTCCGGACCGATTCCGTCTCCCGGAATCAGGGCAATCTTGTACTCCATTTTATTCACTCCTCCGATTTCCCCTGTGCTGTAAAATTTTAACGCACTGGTGTGGATAATTGTTATTATCATAACGCACTTTTCGACGGATTTCAACCTATTAAATAGATAAAGTTATTTCCGGAATGCAAAAAATAAACGGCAATTCCCTGTTTCTGCCGCCACAGAGACATACTTTCGCACACAGAAAAAAGAAAAACTGCCCTACCATTCCGGTACAGCAGTCTTTCTTTTTTTATCATATTCTGTTTTTCCTGATGATCTTCTCAGAATTTCCCGCTGGAACCACCGAAGGTATCACCGGAAGATGAGGTATGGGTGCTGGAACCACCGTTATTATCCTCATTTTTCGGTTTTGCAGATTTTGATACCGTACTGTAGAGGTAAAAATCATTACTTCTGGTCACATTCATACTGCCCTGCCGCACATAAGAAGCCGCACGATCCTGTTTTCGCACAGTTTTCAGCTTTCTTCTCATATTTCCGGTCACCAGTAATCCTGCCACAAGCCCCACAGCAAGAGCGATCAGCAGGTTTATCCCAACCGCAAAAGGCTCATCTGGAAGGTTTTCCACATCGTATGGCTCTGCCTCATCTGCCTGCGTGATAAAATCATCGCATTCCGTGGCAAACTTATGAAACGCTTCGTTATAATCACCGTCACTTAAATAAGGCTTCACCTGATCCATGATGTAGGACTGTCCGGCATCCGTAAACACTTCTATCGCATATCCGTGTGTTGCAATGGCCCAGTTACGGTCTCCCATATCCAACAGGAATAAAATACCGTCACCATTTTCCCCCTGTCCATATCCATGGTCAATAAAATAATCCTCCGCATACGCCTGGGCTGTTTTTCCCTCAAGACTGTTAACGGTAACGACCACAACATCTACCTGATCCCGCTCACTGATCTCATCCAGAGTACTGCTCAGGCTCTCCTGCTGCTCTGCATCCAGAAGTCCCGCCTGGTCATCCAGCCGGCTTACGGTGCCTGCCCATACCGGAAAAGCACATGCCAGACACAAAAGGATCGATATCAAAAATACAGATATTCTTTTTTTCATGGCATCCACCTCCCTACAAAGCCCAGATCAGATACAGGATAATATAAGTGATCACACCCACGACCCCCGTTGTTCCCAGGAACCATCGTGCAAAAGCGTTCTTGTCTGTAGGCAGATTTCCCACAAATTTCCCTGTCTGACCATTCATGGCAAATATGTAATTATCACCCTTCCACTTCGTCTGCAGGATCCATACGGGATATAACGCATATTTCGTTGTCCCGTTATGAAGCCGGATACTGGTATTCTCCGGTACCACACTGGCGTATCCTCTCACCGTATCCCGGAATGCAGCCTCTGTGCTGCGGCGGATACGCTCATTGGCACGTTCCTCACACTCGCTCGCTGTCACATCATATTTATCTGCAAAATATCCAGCCAGATACGCAGTCTGAAAATCCACCGCTTCTTTGAAATCAAAAGGCTCTATAGACTCCATCAGATCATTTTCCATGCTGGCAGAGCCATCCACCGGTACATGATCAAAACCAAGAGAACCACTTCTGTGTACTGCATAATAGCTGGTCTCCGTATAATCATAATCACTATCGCTCCAGAACCGGGTCTTTGTTGCACGGTAACGGATATCTGCGTCTGCGTCTGTGTCATACAGCCAAAACGGAACGTAGATGCCCTTAACCTCGCTGATATGATTCTCCGACTTAAACGCTTTCGGCAGAAGCCTCTTACCGGTAAGATGCTTTTTCAGCCTCTCCTTTGCCGCTTTCTTGTCCAGCTTAAACGGGATCACATAATCCGGCTTCAGTGCACCGGACAGCTGCCCGGTCATTACCACCGGACTTCCGCAAAACGGGCAGGCCGTTGCTGCCGTATTGGCATCTCCCACGATCTCACCGCCACAGGACTTGCACACATAGGTACGCAGCCCCTCACTCTCCCCGTCCTGCCACTCACTGCCGGCCTCATCCGACCAGCTCATATCCTCAGACTGCTCTTCCTCCACAGTCTGGGCATATTCCGATAACGTCCCGACATCAAACTCCGTATCACAAAACGGACACTTCATCTTCTGCACAGAACTGTCAAACTCTATGGAGCCACCACAGCACGGACACTTAAACTCCTGCATCTTCGCCATATATTCACCTCACTTCATCATTCTGTATCCAACAACCGGCAGGAGTTACCCTACATTTTGCTCCTGACCATCTCTCTTTCTGATCTATACTGCATCCTCCGGTCCGAACGGATCACCGCACTCCGGGCAGAATTTCGGTGGATTCTCCGGATCTGCCGGTTCCCATCCGCATCTGCTGCAGCGATACTGCATCTTCTTCTCCGGCTTCTTCGCTCCGCAGTTCATACAGAACTTGCCTTTATTCACCGTACCGCAGGAACAGATCCAGCTGTCCTCCACCGGACGCGATGCACCACACTCCGGACAGAATTTCCCCGAAGAAACAGCTCCACAGCTGCAGGTCCAGGAACCAGCCGCAGCCCCTACTCCGTTCCCTGCCGGCGAAACCGGCTGCGCTGCCTGCTGCTGTACACTCTGCTGCTGCGCCTGCTGCTTCTGGCCCATCTCAAACAACTGCTGCGCATTCAGACCACCTGCATTAGCAGCCATACCCATGCCCATAAAACCAGTCATAGCCCCTGCTGAATTAGAAGCCGCAGCCTTCATAGCATCCGCCTGAGCCCCGGTCAGAGTAGCCGCAGCCATAGCAGGATCACGCATCATAGCCGTACGCTGAGCCTGCTTGATCATCTCGGCATCCTCATCCGGCAATGTCACAGAACCAAGTGCCACACTGACCACCTTAAGCCCACGAAGCTCCTCCCACTTGGCAGAAAGCACCTCATTCATGGCATTCTCCAGCTCCGTATTATGAGTCACGATCTGATTCGGACGCATCTCCAGCTCCGAAAGCCTTCCGAAAGCAGGCTGCAGCGCACTGATAAACTCCGCCTTCAGCTGTCCGTCCAGCTCCTCTCTGGTATACTCCCGCTCCACATTTCCACACACATTCGTATAAAAAAGAAGGGGATCCGCGATCCTGTAGGAATAAACACCATGACACCTCACAGCCACATCCACATCCAGCCCGATCCTGGAATCCACAACCCGGAACGGGATCGGATTAGCAGTACCAAACTTGTTATCCACAAGCTCCTTGGTATTAAAATAATACACCCTCTGATCCTTACCCGTATCACCGCCAAAAGCAAACCTCTTCCCGATCGTATCAAAGGTCTTCCTGATTCCATCACCCAGACTACCTGAAAAAATACTCGGCTCCGTAGAAGCATCATACGTATACTCTCCCGGATCCGCACAAACCTCAACAACCTTTCCCTGCTCCACGATCATCATACACTGACCATCCGCCACAGCGATCCCGCTGCCGCTGGAAATGATATTATCACTCCCATGCTTATTGGAAGACCTGGAAGAAGACCTCTTCGTCCCCTTCACAACCATCACTTCTTTATCCATAGCCTCACAGTAAAAAAACTCCTTCCACTGATCCGCCAACGTACCACCCGCTGCACCCACAGCCGCTCTGATAAGACCCATAAATCCAACCCCTTTCTGAAAATTCATTCTTATTTACAATTTTACGATATTCCAAAGCCATCGTCACTCTCATTTCTGATAGTAACATCATTATTACACGAATTTTACCAAAAATCCACTTATTTCTATACAATATTACAATTGCCATATTCCCATCACACCCACAATCCTAGCACATCCACACAGTCCGTCTGCGCTGGCATCAAAGGCTATTCTCCCATCACATCCGCAATTCTAGCACATCCGCAACCCCAGGCTGACAGCGCAGCGCCTCAGCCGTCCCCCCCAACCAAACACAAACTCAGCCATTGCAGTCGTCCAGCGCAGCGCTGACGACCCACAACCAACCGTCAAACGACACTATTTCTCACCGGAAGCACCAGCCGGGGAAGGGGATGCTGGATGGCTCTGCTTCTGCAGGAGGGGAGCTGATTCTTGGACGGCGGGAATCTGCGTTGTTTTTCAAAAGTCCGCTGTCTGAGCGGCAGCAGGCCGCGAGTTCGGACTTTTTAAAAACGCTTTTAGCAGATTTTCAGTGTCCTAGAAGCCAGCCCCCGACGAAGCCGCAGACCAGCCAGCATCCCCTTCCCCGGCGTCCCTTCATCCGTTCGTTCGTCCGTTCATCCACATACAAATACAAAAAAAGACACCACGTCACAAAAAACGCAGTGCCTCTCTCATATTCAAGTTATTGCGAAAAAAGCATCAAGCAGAAGCCTGATCAGCCTTCTCAACCTCAGCAATCGCCTGCTTCCTCATAGGAATACGGCAATTCTTATTATTACCAAACTCAACAATAACATCTTCCTCAGTCATATCAATAACAACACCATAAAAACCACTGGTAGTAACAACACTGTCACCAACCTCCATGCTGTTCAACATAGTCTGAGTTCTCTTCTGCTCCTTCTTCTGCGGACGGATCATCATAAAATACATAATTCCAAACAGAACTACGATCCAGACAATACCAAGACCCGCGCTAAGTCCGCCAGCTGCTGCTGTAGATGATGCGATCATTCCAAATTCCTCCTGATAAAATCAATTCTTCTTATGCGGTCACCCGCCGTTTCTGACCTATAGCAGCTCCCGCCACTATAAAAAATGTCACTTCGTACTATCATACACAAAAACCAAAAAACCTTCAAGAGTTTTCTTATAAAATCAAAGTAATTTACGCAAATTTTATAAATAAAAACTACCGGTTCCCGTTAATCTTACCTTCCTCGAACCCTTCCAGACGCATCTTCTTATAAGCCGCAAAATTTCCGGCATCCAGAGCATCCCGGATCTCTTCCATCATATGATTGTAGAAATAAAGATTATGCAGTACACAAAGCCTCATACCAAGCATCTCTTTCGCCTTCAGAAGATGACGGATATACGCCCTGCTGTAATGACGGCAGGTCGGGCACTGGCACTCCTCATCGATCGGTTTGGAATCCAGTTCATACTTCGCATTAAAAAGATTCATCTTGCCATGGTTTGTATATACGTGACCATGACGACCGTTACGGCTCGGATATACACAGTCAAAAAAGTCAATACCTCGCTCAACACCCTCCAGGATATTGGCCGGAGTACCAACGCCCATCAGATACGTCGGCTTGTTTTTCGGAAGATACGGAACGGTCTCCTCTATGATCTGATACATCTGTTCATGGGTTTCTCCCACTGCAAGTCCGCCAATTGCATACCCATCCAGATCCAGTTCCGAAATTCTCTTTGCATGGTCCGTCCGGATATCCGAAAAAATTGCTCCCTGGTTAATTCCAAACAACAGCTGCTCTTTATTAATCGTATCTTCCAGACTGTTCAGACGCTGCATTTCTTTTTTGCACCGCTCCAGCCAGCGGGCCGTACGCGCAACAGAATCTTCGACATATCTGCGCTCTGCCACACTCGATGGACACTCGTCAAATGCCATGGCAATCGTCGATCCGAGGTTTGACTGGATCTGCATGCTCTCTTCCGGTCCCATAAAGATCTTTGCGCCATCTACATGGGAATGGAAATATACGCCCTCCTCCTTAATTTTCCGGAGTCCTGCCAGGGAAAACACCTGAAATCCGCCGGAATCTGTCAGAATCGGACGATCCCAGACCATAAACTTATGCAGTCCGCCCATTTCTTTGATCAGCTTGTCTCCTGGACGCACATGCAGATGATAGGTATTGGACAGTTCCACCTGACATTTGATCTCTTTGA
>OMNT01003644.1_pt1 | contig 10966 bp, 10 predicted proteins | sample 1672551 | NCBI WGS metagenome assembly OMNT01 (sample SAMEA3136698, study PRJEB25190) | human gut metagenome
AATAGCCTTTGTACAGCGGGTTGCGGAGAATACGGATGATCGTCTCCTGTTTCCAGTCATACGCATCCTCTTCACTTACCAGATATTTTCCGAACTGCTCCTGCTTGTAATACGCAGGCTTCGGTATCTTCTCCACATAAAGGATTTTCCCATTAAATCACCCGCCTGTTTAAACTCAAAATCTTTCTTCTCCCATTCTACCGTTCAATTTCATTTATGATTTTTGTACTGTTTACATTAGCTACTTCCGCATGATTTTGATCCATATATACAAAGAAGATGAAACAGAGAATACAGATTACAAGCCGCATATAAAAGCTTCCGCCTGCTTCTTCACCGCCGCCGTATTTGAGACGCAGATAAGCGACGTGGAGGGCAAGAATGGGCAGAGCGGCTCAAAGTACACCTTCGGCGGCTATATGGAGGATATGAAGGAGGGTATGCGCTACCTCTGGACGGAAAAGGGCCTTTTGTATATAACCCTGTATTTCATATTCTGCTTTATGGCCACGGGCGCATCTAACGTTATAACGCTGCCTTACTTTAAAGCGGGGTACGCTGACGGCGAGTATATCTATATGTCGGTATGGGGCTTTATGGTGCTGGGACGGGTGCTGGGCGGAATGATGCATTACAGGCTGCATCTGCCGGAAGAGCATAAGTTCAAAATAGCGGTGTTCGTATACGTTGTCATATCGGCCTTGGAGGGAACATATCTTTATCTGCCCCTCGCGCTAATGCGGCTCTTCTGCTTCCTGCAGGGGGTGCTGGGGGTGACCTCCTACAATATCCGCATATCCTCTACCCAGTCGTATGTGCCGGATGACCGCAAGGGGAGGTTCAACGGCACCTTCCTGATGCTCACCACAGTGGGCTCCCTGCTGGGGCAGCTATTGGCCGGTATGCTCACAGAAATAATGCCGATGCGCGGGGTGCTGAGCCTGTTCATGGGCATAAGCGGCGCATCGGCAGTTATCATCATGGGAAAGGGAAGGAACGCGGTAAAGCCAATATACAATAAAAAACAGTAAGCTTGCGCTAAGACCGGCTGTTTTCCTCCTTTGAAGCATCGGTGTTCTCGAGAGGGTGCTCGGCGTCGACTATAAGCTGGCGCTCACACTCGGGACAATGGCGTGGTACGCCTCCGCGGACCTTCATTAGCCGCGCTCCGCAGAAGGGGCAGCGGTAGAATATCAGCGCCTGACCGTAGCCGCCGACTATGCACACTATTGCGATTATATATGCGGCGATAAGGTTCTTGTTCATGACGTAAAGCGCTATAAGTATGCCCAGCAGGGGCACTATTTTGAATATGTTATAGCTGAGCATGAGCCTGCTCTTGAGCTTATCCATATCCATCAGGCAAGACCTACCTTTCTGTATACCTTGCGGAGGGTCTTTCGTGCCTGAGCGGAAGCCTTTTCCGCGCCATCCGCCATTATTTTCTCAAGGTATGCTTTATCCGAAAGTATCTTCTTATATTCGCTTTGAACGGGTTCGAGTCCGGCTATTACGGCTTCGGCTACTTCGGTCTTGAGGCTGCCGTAGCCGAGCCCGTCGAAATGCTTCACCGCTTCGTCCATGGTAAGCCCCGTGAAGGAGGTGTATATGGAGAGGAGGTTGGATACGCCGGGCTTATTCTCGGGGTCGAACGCGATGAAGGTATCGCTGTCGGTGACCGCGCGCTTGAACTTTTTCATTATGACGGAAGGATCGTCCATTATGGCCACGAAGCCGTTGGGGTTAGGATCGGACTTGCTCATCTTCATGGAAGGATCCTGAAGGCTCATAACGCGGGCGCCGAATTTGGGTATGAAGCCCTCCGGGACCTTAAAGGTCTCCCCATAGGCGTTGTTGAAGCGTATGGCTATATCCCGCGCGATCTCGATGTGCTGCTTCTGATCCGCGCCGACAGGCACAAGGTCGCTCTGATAAAGCAGTATGTCGCCTGCCATCAGCACCGGGTAGGTGAAAAGGCCGGCGTTTATATTGTCCGCGTGCTTTGCGGATTTATCCTTGAACTGCGTCATTCTGGAAAGCTCGCCCATATAGGTGTTGCAGCACAGCACCCAGTTAAGCTCAGCGTGCTCGTGAACGTGGGACTGCACAAACAATACGGATTTTTCGGGATCTATGCCGCAGGCCAGCAGCAGCGCCACAGTCTCGCCGGCGCGCCTTCTCAGGTCGGTGGGGTCCTGACGAACGGTCAGGGCGTGAAGATTGGCGACGCAGTAATAGCAGAGCCTGTCATCGGTCTGCAAGAGCTTCCAATTTTTGAGCGCACCAACATAATTGCCCAGAGTTGGTGAACCTGAGGGCTGTATGCCGCTGAGTACTGTCTTCTTTTCCTGTTCTGCCATTTTATTTATATAACCTCCATGATTTCACCTGTTAACATTAAAATATTATACTTTATTTGACTCGGGATAGCAACATTCCCTTGTTTGACCTTTTGCGCGATGCTACAATATAAAATACAAATAATCAAACTGGAGGCAAGCATGAGCCACCGCGCCCTTTACAGGCAATACCGGCCCGCCACATTCTCCGAGATGATAGGGCAGGAGCATATAACCACAATACTGAAAAACCAGGTGAAGTCCGGCACAACCGCCCATGCCTACCTTTTCGCGGGCACCAGGGGAACCGGTAAGACCAGCGCCGCGCGCATACTCGCAAGGGCGGTGAACTGCGAAGCGCCCGTAGATGGCGAGCCCTGCGGCCGCTGCCGCTCCTGCAAAATAAGCGCCGGGGAGTGCGCGGATATAATCGAGCTGGACGCTGCAAGCAACACCGGCGTGGACGATATGCGCGACATAATCGAAAAGGCGCGGTTCATGCCTCTTGAGCTGAAGCACAAGGTATACATAATCGACGAGGCGCACGCGCTTTCCGCCAACGCCTTTAACGCCCTGCTGAAAACGCTGGAGGAGCCGCCTCCCCACGTAACGTTCATACTGGCCACCACCGAACCCCACAAGATACCTGCGACGATAATCTCCCGCTGCCAGAGAATGGATTTTCACCGGCTCGGCGTATCCGACATGGTCAAGCGCACCGAGGAGGTGCTTCAGCGCGAAAACGCCCATATAGAGCGCGACGGCCTGCTGGCCATAGCCCGAGCTGCCGAGGGCGGAATGAGGGATTGCCTTTCGCTTGCGGACCAGTGCCTGTCATTTTGCGGCAATAAAGTCAGCACACAGGACGTTTACAGCGTGCTGGGCAGCATGGAGGATGGCTTTCTGTTTGACATGGCGGAGGCCGTACTTTCCAGCGACCCGGCAAGGGCGCTGGAGCTGCTGGATCAGGTAGTTCGGGATGGCCGTGATTTGAAGGTGTTTTTACATGACCTGACGCAGCACATGCGTTCGCTGCTTTTGACGAAGCTTTGCGGCCATTGCAGCGATATATTGGACTGCACCGAGGACTCTATGAAGCGGTACGAGGAGCAGGCAAAGGAAGCAGGCGAAACGCGGCTTTTAAGATGCAGCGAGCTGCTGTTGCAGGCCGAGGGCAGGCTTCGGACAGTTACAATGCCGAGGGCGCTTATAGAAAGCACGCTTGTGCGCATATCCCGGCCCGAGGAAAAGCACACCATGGACGACCTTATGGAGCGCATCGAGGTTCTCGAGCGGCAGGTACGGGAAGGGGCGCCCCGGCGCACAGCAATTGCCGAGCCGATACCTATCGGGGAAAAGCCTGACGCCGATGAGTATCCCTGCGACTACGGCTTTGAGGAGCCGCCGGAACCCGAAGATGTGCCGCCCTTTGATATTGACGAGCCAATAAGGACTGAGCCTGCGTCAAAGCCGGAGAAGCCAAGCCCCGCACATCCGGCAAAACCGGCAGAGACGGCGGGCAGCATGTCCCCGCAGAAGCTGTGGAAGGCTATACTGGATAAGCTTGGAGAGACGGAGCGCACCATGGCGGTTTCCGGAATGTACGGCAAGGGAAGCGCCATAAACGGCAATGTGCTGGAGGTGGCTTTTGAGAGCGAAATAATATATCGCATGATGAGCGCGCCGGGAGCGCTGGAAAAGGTCAACGGAGCGGCAGATAAGGTGGCGCCCGGGTATACGGTGCGCATGACGCACAGCTCCGGCGGGGACGATATAGAGAGCACCGGCAGGGCGTTGTTTGGCAGCAACTTCAGGATAGAGAACTGATAAGCAACAAAAAATCAGCCATTTGCGATGCGAATATTAAAAAAACGTGTCGCAAATGTGGAAAATAGCTTTTAAATTACCTATTATGCGGCGCTGCGTTGAACAGGGCCGCAAATTATGTTATACTGTTACACAAGTAAAATCCCGGAGGTATGTTGATGGCAAAGGGCGGTTTCCCCGGAATGGGCGGGGCGAATATGCAGCAGCTGATGAAGCAGGCGCAGAAGATGCAGCAGGATATGCAGCGCATGCAGCAGGAACTCCAGACCCGCGAGTTTACGGCTACCGTAGGCGGCGGCGCGGTCAGGGCTACGGCATACGGCAGCAAGGTGATAAAGTCTATCGAGATAGACCCTGCCTGCGTGGATCCGGATGATGTTGAGATGCTTCAGGACCTGGTGCTGTCCGCCGTCAACGAGGCCATGCGCATGGCGGAGGAAGCCACGAATTCCGAGGTCAGCAAGCTTACTGGCGGAATGGGATTGGGCTTCTAAAAACATATGGCAGACCCAATAAGCAATCTGGTCTCCCAGCTTTGCAGATTGCCCGGCGTAGGTACCAAGAGCGCACAGCGCCTCGCCTACTTTATACTGGACATGCCCGAGAGCGAAGCACGCGAGATAGCAAAGGCCATAAACGACGCAAGGGACAAGATACACCACTGTCCCGTTTGTGGCAACTACACCGATACGGATCCCTGTGCCATATGCCGCGACGCCAGCCGCAAGACCGGTGTAATATGCGTGGTTAGGGACGCAAGGGATGTGGTAGCCATGGAAAAGATGCGGGAATTCCGCGGCACATACCATGTGCTGGGCGGGACGATATCCCCAATGGATGGCATTGGCCCGGACGATATACGCATAAAGGAACTTTTGCAGCGTATAGATGAAGGCGGGGTAAGCGAAGTGATACTGGCTACCAATCCGGACGTAGAGGGGGAAGCCACTGCGGTGTATATATCCAAGCTGCTCAAGCAGCGTGGGGTGAAAGCCACGAGGATAGCCCACGGTATACCCATCGGCGGAAATCTTGAATACGTGGACGAAATGACATTGCTGAAGGCAATGGAAGGCAGAAGGGAAATGTAAAGAATTTTTTAAAAAATTTGCAACCTTTTGGACGCCTGAAGCGTCTTATACTATAGAGCGAAGAAAACACCCATATCACCCGAAAGGAGAGGTAAAGATGAAGCGCATAACCGCACTGTCCACCATTGCTGTTGCCGTGATAGCACTTATTATAGGCCGCACATTCTCGGCAAGCGTAATGAGCAACGACCGCGTCATGGCGGACGTGCGTCAGAGTTATCGCAGCGCCTCACTGGTGGTGTCGGGTGAATGCATACAAAAGATAAATTCCGGCGACAATGCCCAGAGCCGCATTCTCATAGATGAGGTAATAGCCGGAAACGCCCGGGAAGGCTCCAAGATACTTGTAAAGGGCAGTTATACCGTAGGCGAAAAGTATCTGCTCTATCTTACGGAGGGCAACGATGTGCAGTATGCCGAGGACGAGGCAGACTATTGCTCCACCTCCGCGGATAACTTTGTGATCCGGGACGGAAATGTGGAATACGGCGGCTCGCGGATAAAGATCAGCGAGTTCAAAAAGGAAATGGACGCAATCTCAAGGGTCATCACTGCGCCTTCAAAGAACTACTACTACAATGATATCAGATCGCTTGTAAACGCCTCGGAGAATATATTCATAGGCCGTGTAAACAGCGCGTCTCATATGCGCAGCACCAAATTCCGCACCCAGGACGGCGGAAGCACAGTCGAAAAGAAGGCGCCATCCGCAAATCTTACCATCAGTGTATACGGAAACATAAAAGGCGATATAGGCTACGGTCAGGAAATAAATCTGGTATATGTTCCTTCAGCCAGCGAAAACATGACGGATGCCGGCACCCTCCAGCCCAAGCCGGTGAGCGCCGACAAAGCGGTAAAGCTTTCCGAGGGCGATACCTACCTGTTCTTCCTTGCGGAGGATCCTGACCCCAAGCAGGATCACTGCTTCCCGGTAAACTCCATACAGGGTTGGATAAAGGTGGAAAATGATAAGCTGACCGTGTCCGATGAGAACGGCGTGGCGAGGGAATATACCGACCTCTCTCAGCTGGTAGCCGATATAAACAAAGTAAAATAAAAATCAGACGATAGCAAAGCAGTCCCCGCTTTATGGCGGGGACTGCTTTATGTATAAATGCGGCCGGCGCGTTAAGCTTAGCCCTGCTTTGAGCTTTCCTCACAAAGCTCATCCAGCGCCTGCTGGGCCTGCTCCCACTGGGAATAGAGGGCATCGATCTCGGCCTGCTTGCCGTCCGCCTCTTTTGCAAGTTCTGCGGATTTTACGTAGTCCGATGCTATCACTGGCGAAGCGAGTTTTTGATTTATGTCTTCAAGCTCCTGCTCAGCGGCCGCTATGCGCTCCTCTGCTCGGCGGACAGCGCCCGCCGCCCGGTTCAGTATACTCTGGCGCTCCTTTTGAGCCTTGTAGCTGTTGGGCTTTTCCGCCTTGGGGGAGGCAGCTTCAGCTGAGGGCTGAGGCCTTCGCGCAATTGCTTCAAGGTAATCGTCATAGCCGCCTATGTATTCAGTAAGTCCGTCTTCCTCCATGTAGAGTATGCGGTCCGCCATGCGGTTGACCAGGTATCTGTCGTGGGTGATTATGAGCATGGTACCCTCGTAATCCTCCAAAGCGGCCTCAAGAGCCTCCCGGGAGGATATGTCAAGATGGTTGGTAGGCTCATCGAGCAGCAGCAGGTTGGCCCCTGAAAGCATAAGCTTGAGAAGCTGTATGCGTGCCTTCTCGCCGCCGGAAAGGGCGCCTATCTCGTTGAATACCTCGTCGCCGCGAATGAGGAACGCCGCCAGGGCGGAACGGACTTGGGTAAGGTCCATTCTTGGGTAGGCGTTGTGTATTTCCTCAAGTGCGGTGCTGTTGGGATCAAGGGAGGTCATGGTCTGCTCGTAGTAGCCGGGCTGCACCTTGGCGCCCAGACGCACAGTGCCGGAATCCTGCCTTTCAAGGCCCATTATTATCTTCATGAGGGTGGTCTTGCCGCAGCCGTTCGGCCCCAGCAGGAATACACGTTCTCCCTTGCGGATATGCATGGAGGCGTTTTTGAACACCGGCTTATCATAGGACTTGCTCAGCTCTTCGCAAATAAGCACATCGTTGCCGCCTACTTCCCTCGCGGTGAACTTGAAATGTATGGAGGAGGTGTCCTTTTCGGGAGCTACCAGCTCTGCCTTCAGCCGTTCTATCTGCTTGAGCTTCGCCTCGGCGGTAATGAAATTGTGAGCCTGGCCCCAGCGGCGCTGCTGCTCTACAACGCCTTCAAGGCGGTGTATCTCTTTCTTCTGATTGGCATAGTGCCTGCGCAGTATTTCGTTGCGGGTGCTCATCAGTTCCACGTGGCGGGAATAGTTGCCGTTGGTGGCGGTGAGCTTGCCGTTTTTTATTTCAAGGGTGCGGTTTGTCACTCTGTCCAGAAAGTACCTGTCGTGGGATATGACTATAAACGCCCCTGAGTAGCTCTTGAGAAAATCCTCAAGCCAGGTGACGCTTTGTATGTCAAGGTGATTGGTAGGCTCGTCAAGCAGCAGCAGCTCCGCGCCGGAGAGCAGCAGCTTTGCTAGCTGGGCCTTGTTGCGTTGGCCGCCGCTCATGTCGCTGAGAGGCTTGGCGAATTCGCTTTCGGTAAAGCCGAGACCCAGGAGAGTGCTGCGTACCCTGCTCCTGAAGGTCAGGCCGCCCTCCCGTTCGTACCGTTCGTTGAGGGATTGCTGATGGGAAATAAGAGAGGATACGTCGCTGCCGCCATTGGATATTTCCTCGGAAATACGCTCAAGCTCCTGCTCTATACGTATGAGGTGGTCAAATGCCGCTACTGTGGATTGGTACAGTGTATCCGAGGTGTTATCCACGTTTTGACGCATGAATCCCATGCGGGCGCCCTTATGTTTCATCACGGAGCCGGTGTCAGGTGCTTCCTCGCCTGTGAGTATGCGAAAAAGGGTAGTTTTGCCGCACCCGTTTACCCCTACCAGGCCCACCTTGTCCCGGGGGGCTATCTCAAAGCTTACCCCGTCGAAGAGAAGACGGGCGGAATAGCTCTTGCTTATGCCGCTTGCGGCTAATAGTGCCATGGTAAAATACAGTTCCTTTGCCGAAATATTGGATCGAATTATATTTTACACTAATATTACTGCTATTGCCATACGGTTTTTACGCCTAAAGGGACAGCGAAGCATATTGTTCATTGGACAAAATATGTCAGTATGCGCTATAATTATCAAGTATGGAAGCTACTAATGATTTGCGGAAAAACCAAAGGAAAAACAGACAGGATAGGCGCCCCATGATGAAGCGGCTCAGAATACCGCTCCTTACTGCGGGAGGCGTTGTGCTGTGCGCTTTTGTGCTGATACCCATGGCCTTTGATACCCTCGACATAGGACCGGAGATAGTGGAAGTATCCAAGTCCATGCTTCATATGCCAAGCCCCACCCCGACGGCGGAGGTGGCGGAGAACTTTGCCATTACGGCAGCTGCGCCTAAGGATGCAGCGGAGGCTCCCTCAAAGTACCGGCTGCTGAAGCTCGGCGATACAGACCCTGTGGTGGCGGACATACATGAGAGGCTGGCGGAGCTGCAGTATATGGACGGCGATGAACCTTCAGAGTACTTCGGCGAGCCTATTGAGGCGGCGCTGAAGCGTTTTCAGCGCATACACCACATGAAAGAGACGGGCGAGGCGGACGAGCTGACACAGGAGATGCTCTTCTCGGATAAGGCCGCCATGTATAAGCTTCAGCAGGGCGACGAGGGAGAGGATGTGGAGTCCCTTCAGGAGCGCTTGCAGGATTTGGGCTACGAGGTGGAAAAGACCAACGGCTACTTTGGCGTGGCCACGGTAAAGGCGCTCTCCTCCTTTCAGATAAAGAACAAGCTTGACGCCACCGGCGTTATGGATACCGACACGGCGGATATACTTTACTCAAACAATGCAAGGCCCAAGGTGGATCCAACCCCTTCGCCTACGCCTAAGCCCAAGTCCACTCCTACGGCCAAGCCGGCGAAAACGCCTAAGATCAGCGCTACGCCCAGGGTCGGGAATGAAAGCATAGGCACTACCAAGACTGCCGACCCCGGCACTCAGCCCGAAAGCACCCCAAAGACAGGCGGAGGCGGCAGCGTTTCCGCCGCTACCGGCAGTGTGGACGGATTTATTGCCACGGCCATGGCGCAGCAGGGAAAACCCTATATCACGGCGGATGAGGGCCCGGACAGCTTCGATTGCAGCGGCCTCGTATATTACTGCCTTTCAAACAACGGCGTAAAGGTGGGCCGTATGAGCGCCAAGAGCTATGCCGTGATTGACAGCTGGGAAACCGTTTATTCTACGAGCGACCTGCGTCCCGGCGACCTGCTGTTCTTCTGGAACAGCGGCAGAACGCGCATTTATCATACCGGAATATGGCTGGGAGGCGGAAAATACATACATGCCTCCTCCTCTGCGGGGCAGGTAGTGGTCAGCGGCTGGAGCGACTGGGCTAAAAACAGCTTCAGCCACGGCAAGAGGGTATACTAAATTAAAAATATCAAGGAGGAGAATGGCTATGAACAGAGAAGAGGCATACGAGCTTTTGCACAGGTACATGAAGGGCGAGAACTACATTCAGCATTCCATGGCAGTTGAAGCCATAATGCGGGGCCTGGCCAAGCGCCTTGCGCCTGAGGACGTAGAGTATTGGGGCATCGCCGGCCTTTTGCACGACCTTGATGAGGAGCAGTGCGACTGGCGCAACCACCCGGAGGTACACGGCCCCACCAGCGTGAATATACTGCATGAGAACGGCGTGAACGACCCTGTGCTTGAGGGGGCGATAATGGCTCACAACCCTCTTTGCGGAAAAAAGGCGGGTACCACAATAGAATACGCTCTGCTGGCGGCAGACCCAATGAGCGGCTTCTGCAAGTCTGTGGCGCAGATATACCCGGATAAAAAGATTGCCAGCGTAAAGCACAAGAGCGTTGTAAAACGCTTCAAGGAGGTGCGCTTTGCCGCGGGAGCGAACCGGGAATACATGAACGCCATAGTTAATACGGGCCTTACATTGGACGACCTAATAGATGTTGCGCTGGAGGAGATGACCGCCATAGCTGGCGAGCTTGGGTTGTAAGAGCGTAAAAAGTATAATATAAAAACGGATAAAGTAAGCCCCCGACTTCTGTCGGGGGCGATTTTTCGTTCCAAAATACATAACTGGCAGGAAAACGTGCATTTTTGGTAATAAAAATAATGGAAATCGATGATAACATATAACAAAACAAGCTTAACACAGATTTGATGTTTATTAAAAATCGAAAGGGGAAGAACCAATGAAAAAAACACTTGCGATAATGCTGGCGCTTATCATGGTGCTGGCGATGGTTCCCGCGCTGGCGGAAACCGTTGAGACAACGGGGATACTGCTAAATCCAGATCCATCTTCAATACCGGAAATAACGCCGGATAAACCTACATGGAATTTAGATATTTCGAAATCAAAGAGCGCAACTGATCTCGATGCAAATGATCAGTCCAAGGTGACCTTATCCATACCCAGTGCGCAGGAAAATCTTGCGAGCGATGTGGTTTTTGTGCTGGATGGTTCATCATCTGCGGATACCAATGTAGTAAAAGAGGCGCGTGCTCTTTTGGACAACCTGAAAACAGCCGCCGGAAGCAGCGGAGCCACCGTTAATGTCTGCGTCGTGAAGTTCAAGAGACTGGCGAACAAATCCGA
>OMNT01003647.1_pt1 | contig 10959 bp, 7 predicted proteins | sample 1672551 | NCBI WGS metagenome assembly OMNT01 (sample SAMEA3136698, study PRJEB25190) | human gut metagenome
CCTACGGTGCCTGCCCGGTCTGCGCAGGTCTTGGCACGCAGCAGGTCGCGGACCCGCTGCTCATCATCCCCGACCGCTCCAAGTCGATCCTGCAGGGTGCGATTCAGGCCAGCGGCTGGAACAACGCCTTTGTGATGCAGGAGGTGGCGGGCCTGCCGCTATGTGCCTTTGCGCCCATCGCGGAAGCGGGGGTAAAATGGACGTGGGGAGATATGGCCTTTGAGGGGGGAGACGGGGTTTCCCTTGCGCCGGGCGGGTACGCATGCGTGGAGCTGATCTTCGGCGTGGGCGTGGAGACGGTGGCGGCGGCTACGTCGGCCAAGCACCTTTTGCGCCTGGGCTATGAGCGCTGCCTGCGCCAGACGCTGGGATGGCTTAAGAAGCGCATGCTTCCGGCGCAGGACGCTACGGTTGCGCGAATGATGAACGAAAATCTGTTCTTTTCATTCTTCTTTGCCAGCGGGCGCACGCTGGACACGGAGGAAATGTGCCTGATGACTTCGCGCAGCCCGCGCTACTATGTCTCGGCGGCCTACTGGGACCGCGACAGCCTGCTGTGGAGCTTTCCGGCGATTGTGCTCACGGATGCGGCCTACGCGCGGGAGATTCTCATGCACGTGTTCACCCGGCAGATCCGCAACGTGGGCCAGCATAGCCGCTATATCGACGGCACGCTTCTGGAGCCCGGGTTTGAGCTGGACGAACTATGTGCGCCGGTGCTCGCGCTGGAAGGCTACCTTGTGCGCACAGGCGACCCGGCGCTGCTTCAGGAGCCCTGCGTGAAAAGCGGCCTTTTTCGCATCCTCTCGGTGCTGGAAACCAAGCGGCATCCCGAAATCGAACTCTATGAGACCTTTTTGCAGCCCACCGACGACGAGATCGTCTACCCCTATCTGACCTATGACAACGCGCTGGTGTGGCGTGTGCTTCTGTTGCTTTCAGAATGGCTGGAGCGCCCGGACCTGGCCCGCCGCGCCGGCGGCGTAAAGGCAGCCGTCTACCGCTATTGTGTCAGGGAGGGGCAGTTTGTCTGGTCCACGGATCTGGAAGGGCACTACGATATCTACGATGAGCCGCCGGGCAGCCTGCAGCTTTTGCCGCATTACGGCTTCTGTGCCATGGACGATCCCGTGTGGCAAAGCACCGTACGCGCCATCCGCTCCGAGGCCTATCCCCTGTCCTTCGCGCATAGGCCCATTGCGGAAATCGGCTGCCGCCACGCGCCGCATCCCTGGGTGCTGTCCATCTGCAACAGCCTGCTTTGCGGCCACGCGGACACGGCGCTGGCGCACCTGGCCCGCACCCGCATGGACAACGGCCTGGCCTGCGAAAGCGTCAACGAGGACACGGGCGAATGCGAAACGGGCGCGGCTTTCGCCACCTGCGCGGGATTTCTGGCCTACGCCCTGTGGAGCGCCGCGCGTTGACAGCCGGCAGGAAACAGGGTATGATAGCCATGGCGGAAGGAGGAACGAAAGATGAACATTGCAGTCGTCGGCATCGGATATGTGGGACTCGCCATGGCGGTGCTGCTGTCGCAGCGGCACCATGTGACCGCCGTGGATATCGACGCCGAAAGGGTGGACAAGCTTAACCGCCGCCAGGCGCCCATTCAGGACGCGGATATCGAGGCGTATCTCTCCGGGCACGAGCTGGACCTCACCGCCACGCTCGATGCGGCGGAGGCCTACCGGCAGGCGGACTGGGTGGTCATCTCCACACCGACCAACTATGACCCGCATCTCAATTATTTCGACACTTCCTCCGTCGAGAGTGTGATCGAGGAGGTTCTGGCCGTCAATCCCCGCGCGTACATGGCCGTCAAATCCACCGTGCCGGTGGGCTTCACCCAGCGCATGCTGGAAAAGCACCCCGGCGCGCGGCTGGTGTTCAGCCCGGAATTTTTGCGCGAGGGGCATGCCCTCAGCGACAACCTCCACCCCAGCCGCATCATCGTGGGCGCGCCGGAGGAGCCGGAGCTGTGGCATGCGGGCGAAGTCTTTGCGGCGCTGCTCAAGGAAGGGTCGCTGGATCCGGACGCGCCCGTGCTTCTCATGCGCCCCACCGAGGCGGAGGCCGTCAAGCTCTTCGCCAATACCTACCTGGCCCTGCGCGTGAGCTTTTTTAACGAGCTGGACACCTACGCCGAGGCACGCGGGCTGGATTCCCGCTCCATCATCGACGGCGTATGTCTGGACCCCCGCATCGGCCGTCATTACAACAACCCTTCCTTCGGATACGGCGGCTACTGCCTGCCCAAGGATACCAAGCAGCTATTGGCCAATTACGATCAGGTGCCCAACAACATCATCGGCGCCATCGTGGACGCCAACCGTACCCGAAAGGACTATATTGCCGACCGGGTGCTGGAACTGGCGGGCTATCCGGCCAACCCGGACCCGCTGGTGGGCATCTACCGCCTGACGATGAAAAGCGGCAGCGATAACTTCCGCCAGTCCAGCATTCAGGGCGTGATGAAGCGCATCAAGGCCCACGGCGTGCGGGTGGCGGTGTACGAGCCTGCGCTGAAGGAGGATACCTTTTTCAACAGCCGCGTGGAGCGCGACCTGGCGCGCTTCAAGCGCGAGTGCGACGTGATCGTGGCCAATCGCTATGCCGATGAACTTTCCGACGTGGCGGAAAAGGTCTATACCCGCGACCTGTACCGAGCCGACTGACCGGCTATGACAAAAGCCCGAAGGTTTTGCACCTTCGGGCTTTTGGCGTCGGTATGCGTCGTTGACAGGAGGCGGGAAAAACGGTATGATATCGTTGGTTTGATATGCACACCAGACGTAAGGAAGGGCCTGCCAATGAAGCTGATTATTCAGATTCCCTGCTATAACGAGGCGGAAACGCTCCGCGTGGCGCTGGACCACCTGCCCCGGCACATCGACGGGGTGGATGAGATCGAAATCCTGATTATCAACGACGGTTCCACCGACCGCACGGTGGAGGTCGCCCGCGAATGGGGCGTTCAGCATATCGTATCCTTTAAGCAGAACCGGGGCCTTGCGCGCGGGTTCATGGCCGGCATCGACGCCTGCCTGCACCTGGGAGCCGATATCATCGTCAATACCGACGCCGACGACCAGTACCGGGGCGAGGATATCGAGCGTCTGGTGCGGCCTATTCTGGAAAAGAAGGCCGATATCGTCATCGGCGAGCGCCCCATCGACGAGACGGAGCACTTCTCCAAAAAGAAAAAGATGTTTCAGCACCTGGGCAGCTGGGTGGTGCGCGTGGCCTCCAATACCGAGATTCCCGACGCGCCCAGCGGGTTCCGCGCATACAGCCGCGAGGGCGCGCTGCGCCTCAACGTGGTCAACGATTATTCCTACACGCTGGAGACCATCATCCAGGCGGGCTGGAACCGCATTCCCATGACCAGCGTGCCCGTGCGCACCAATCCGGAGCTGCGTCCCTCGCGCCTGTTCAAGAGCATGTGGCGCTATATGAAGCGCTCCTCGTCGGTGATCCTGCGGGCTTTTGCCATGTATAAGCCGCTTCGGTTCTTCGGCATCATCGGCGGGGTGTTCTTCGGGCTGGGCGTGCTGCTGGGCGTCAGGTTCCTCATCATCTTTTTCAGCACAGGGTCCGGCAGCGGGCACATCCAGTCCCTCATCCTGTGCGCCGCGCTTTTGATGATCGGCGTGCAGGTGATCGTCGCCGGCGTGCAGGCCGACCTGATCAGCGATAACCGAAAGCTCCTGGAGGACGTGCAGTACCGCGTGCGCAAGATGGAGATCGACCGCGCGGGGGAGGAAAACAAGCAATGAAGGCCATGATCTGCTTTACCCACCCGGCCTGGGTGCACCAGTTCCATCATATCATCTGGCGCATGCGCGAGCGCGGCGACGAGGTGCTGTGCTTTGTGGCCGAAAAGGACGGCAATTCCACACTTCTGGAGCGCTACGGCATTCCCTATGTGCGCTGTGCCAAATCCACCGGCAAAAACCCCGTGGAAAAGGCGCTGCTGTTTTTGAAGCTGTCCGCCCAGTTTTCCCTGGCGGCGCTCAAGTGGAAGCCGGATATCATAATCGGCCGGGCCGCACCCATGCTGGCGGTGGCTGCGTGGGTAAGCGGAAAGCCGCACCTTATTTATGAGGATACTGAGGTGAGCAGGTTCGCGCTGCGCATCTGCAAGCGTCTGTCCACCAAGATCCTGACGCCGCGGACGTTTTTGACCGACCTGGGGCCCCGTCAGGAGCGGCTGGATACCTACAAGGAGCTGTTTTACCTGCACCCCTCCGTGTTCACGCCGGATAAGCAGGTGCTCCGCGACTGCGGCTTCAACCCGGACGAAAAGTATATTCTGATGCGCTTCGTGGCCTGGAACGCAAGCCACGACATCGGCAAGCACGGCCTGGACGACGAGGGCAAGATTCGGCTGGTGAAGCGGCTGGAGCGCTATGGCCGCGTATATGTGAGCGCCGAGGGCGACGTGCCGGAGGAACTCCGGCCCAGGCTGCTCAAAACCCCCTATGAGCTGATTCATCATGTGCTGGCGTTTGCACAGCTGGTGTTCAGCGAAGGCGCGACCATGGCCAGCGAGGCGGCGGTGCTGGGCACGCACGCCCTGTATGTCAATACCATTGTATCCGGCAGCACGCGCGAGCAGAGCGAGCGCTTCCATCTGATGGACTGCTTCAACGAGGGAGAGGACCGCTACGAGCGGGCCGCCGCGCGGGCCGAGGAGCTGCTGGCCACGCCGGGCCTCAAGGAAATCGGGCTGGAAAAGCAGAAGAAGCTCCTGAGTGAAAAGGTGGATATCAACGGCTATTACATGGCCGAGATGGACAGGCTGGCCAAGGCAGGGAGGAAGGGCTGATGACGTGGCTTGACATCGGCAATGGCTGGCGCAACCTGTTTCTGCTCTCCTGCGGGCTTCAGGCGGCGGCGCTGGGCCTGTGGTTCTGCCTGCGGGGCTGGTTCAGCCCCCGGCATCGGGTGGCCTGCTTTCTCACGGGTGTGGCCGCCACGCCCCTGTGCCAGTATCTGTGGATGCTGCTGCTGGCGCTGGTGTGGCCCCAGGCCCCAAGGTGGGTCTATATCGGTGTGCCGCCGGTGCTGGCGGCGGCAGGCCTTGCATGGATGGGGCTCAGCCGCCTTACTCGGCTGCGGGCCTTTTTGCGCGGAGGCGCGCCCGTGCATGCCGCCGCACAGCGGCTGCGGGCCTTTTTGCGCATGGATCGGGCCACGGTGGCCGCGGCGTGCTTTGCGGTTTGCGTGGTCATTTTGCTTGCGCCGGTGTGCGTGCGCTACATGTCCAGCATGGAGAGCGTGCGCGGGGGCGACGCGGGCGAATACCTGGCCCTGGCCCAGCGCTACTGTGAGGACCGCGACCTGGGAAACCTCCTGGAAAAGGACGACACCACCGGCCATTTTCGCGGCCACAGCCATTTCCCCTCGCTGGAACTGTACATGAGCTACGGCCTGTTCCATACCGGCGGTCAGGTGGGCTATCCCAACGACAAGGCTGTCTTTACCGGGCTGGGGCTGAACACCTTCTACATGGCGGCGGCCTATCTGGCGCTGCTGATCGTGGCGTGCCGGGGGCGCAGGCGCTGGGTGCTGCTGGGCGTGGTGCTGTTTAACCTGGTGCCGGATCTGTTCTTCTCCGTGGAAAGCGCGCCCAGGGACATCTGGCGCATTCTGGCGCTTCTGTGGGCGATGCTGTTTTTTGCCGGGCTTGAGCCGCAGGGTTCGCGCCGGTCCTATCTGGGCAAGCTGGTACTGAGCTTTGCCGTGTGCTTTACGGTGATGAGCACGCATGTGGTGTGCTTCGTGGTCCTGCCCTTCATTGTGGCAGCCTGGGTGATCTGGCGGTGGCTGGAAGCCCGCATGACGGAGCTCAAGGGCGCGGCGGGCGTGCTGCTGCGCTCGGTTGGACTGGCGCTGTCGGGCGCGGCGGGCACGCTGCTGGCGTTTTCGGGCAACCTGTGGTGCTACTTCAAATGGGGCGAGATGTCGCCCTGGCGGCTGATGACCACCTATACCGACGCCCCGTGGTACGATATGTACATGGACATCGAGTACAAGCTGGAGGAAACCACCACCCACCTCCATTTCTTTGAGGCCAAGGATTCCATTTTGCAGTCCTACGCCACGCCGGTGGGGGAATGGGGGCTTCGGCTGGCGCTGATCGCGCTGGTGTGCGTGATCGCGTATGCCTTGGTCAGCCGGGTCAGGATGCGCCGCAGGGCGCGGCTGGAACAGTCGGACGGTCCCAGCGCCGTGCTTAACCATTCGGAGGGCGCGGCGGTCGCTTCCACGGCCGGGCTGTGGGCGCTGTATACGCTGCTGACCCTCGCGCCCATGACAGGGCTGCTGGATAGCCCGCTGTACAGCTTCTCCGGTTCGTTTCTCAAGCTGCCGCGCTATACGATACAATGGTTTCTGCTGGCCTGCGGCATGATCTGCGGCGCGCTTTCGGCGCTGGAGACGCTCTGGCCGCCGCTTGTGGACCGCATGCAGGGCGCGCTGAGTACCCGCATGAAGTCGCTGCGGCAGGCCGCCGCCTCCATACGCCCGGCCCTGCTCAAACTGCCCGCCTGCCTGTGCATGCTCCTGTGCCTGCTGGGCGTGGTCAAGGGCACCAACCAGACCGGCTACACCAATACCTTTTACCGCTACAGCCGCGACGTGATGGAGAGCGAGCGCATTTTGCTGGACAACGGCTTCCGCGAGCGCTACGGCATGCTCATGGCGGTCGCGGAGCATGTGAAAGAGGATCAGAAGATCCTGATCACGAGGGTCGGCTATCAGTACCCGCTCAGAGGGCGCGGCTACGTGCTTACAACCAATCCCATCGTGCCGCTGATGAACCTGCCGCTGGAGGAGGTGGGGGAGGAGCTGGCGAAAATGAACGTAGCCATGCTGGCAACCGAACCCGATTTCTGGGACGAACGGTACTATCCGCTGTCAACGCTGGCAGACTATCTGGAGGCGCTGCCGGCAGACCAGATTGTGGAAACCGAGGATATGCGCCTCTATCTGCTGGACCGCTCGCTCATCCCCTATGCCCTTGCGGCAAAGGATTGACGCGCGCTCCGGCCCGTGCTATGATGGACCGTATTCCCATGGACCTTTTTGAAGGAGGGACGATATGAACTGTCCCAAGTGCGGAACCCCGATCCCGCAGGGCGCGGCGTTTTGCCCCGTCTGCAACGAGCCTCTTTCCGCCTATGTCCAGCCGGGTTACATGCCGGGTTATGCTCAGGGCATGCCCCAGGGATATCCGCCGCCGGGTCCCGGCGTGGGTGTGCAACCGCCCATGAGCGGGGCGCAGGGCATGCAGCCGCCGCCCGCGGCACAGCAGCCGTATATGGGCGCGCAGCAGCAGCCCTATCCGCAGCAGCAGAACCTCTACCGGCAGTCCTATGCGCAGTATCAGCAGGGAACCTATCCGCCGGGATTCCAGCAGCCCTACAGCTACGGCCAGCCCGCCGCGCGGGAGGCCAATCCGCTGCTCACGGCCCTCAGTGCGCTGCCGCGTACCTTTCTGGACAGCTTTACGCGGCCCCAGGAGGTGCTGCGCGGCATGCTGGAAAAGCGGGATCGGCTCACAGGCCCCATTGTGGCGGGGCTGACGCTGCTGCTCACATTCCTGTGCGGCATGGTGGTGATGCGCAGCTTTGTGGGCGTGCTGCTTTCAGCCATTTCGGCCCTGACCGGAGTCAGCCTGGCCAGCGATGCCGCCTCCATGAATCAGGGCATCAGCTATATCGCCGGGCGCATCGCTCCGTCGGTGGGCGGGGCGGCGGTGCTGTGCCAGCTCATCGGCATGGCGGTGCCGGCTCTGGTGTTTCTGGTTTACCTTTGCGGGGTCGCCAAGGTGCATTTTTCCTGGGAGCTGCTGCTGGGTTTTGTGGCGGTGACCACGCTGCCCACGGCGGCGGTGGCGCTGCTGGCGATGGTGCTGTCATTGCTGTCCCCCTGGCTGGCGCTGCTGGTGGCGCTGTGCGGCATGGCGGTGAGCTATACGCAGGCGTGCGGCCTGTTAAGCGCCGTCACGGGACGGTCGGACGCACAGCTGCTGTCGGTCAAAATGCTGCTGGTGGCCCTGGCCCTGGCGCTGACGCTGATTGTGGGCGGCCTTGTGGGCGGCCTGTTGATGCGCGGCGTTACGCAGCGCGTGATGGTGCTGCTCAATAGTGTGGGGTCCTTGATTTGAAGAAGGAATGGATGAAGCGGCGCTCCGTGCGAATCGGGCTGGCGGCCGGCGCTCTGGTGGCTGTGGTGCTGGCGGCGCTGTGGCTGTGCGGGGTTTTTGCGCCCGCCGTGGAGCTGCCATCGCCCTCCCAGGCGCTGATCGAAGCGCGGGATGGGCTGGACGCGGTGCTGATCGAGGCGTCTTTGGACACGGAGGCGTCGGAGCTGACCGTTTCGCAGACGCTTACGCTGAAAAACCGCACCGGTCAGACGCAGGAGGCGGCGGTGCTGCGCACGTGGCCCAACGCGTTCCAGAGCCCGGATACCTCCCCGGCCGCGGCCGAGGAAGCGCTGTATGAAGGCTGCTATCCGGACGGCTTTTCCATCGGGGCGCTGGTGATGAGCGGCGCGAGGGTCGCCCGCGTCGGCGGGGAATCCAAGGCGGTAGCCTATCGCTATACCGATGATGCAAAGACTGTGCTCTCCGTCCAAATAACCGATGGCTGGCAGGCGGAGGAGTGGATCGAAATCACCCTGACCTATACGGTGCAGATCCCGCATATGGCGTACCGCTTCGGTGAGGACAGCGGCATCTGGGCGCTGGGAAACGCCTTTGCCATTCCCGCCGTGTGGGAAGAGGGAGCCTGGCGCACGGATGAATACGCTCCTGTCGGCGATCCCTTCCTGAGTGACTGCATGAACTGGACCGTAAGCGTATCTGTGCCGGAGGGCTTTTTGTGCGCCGGGAGCGGGTATCCCACGGCGGAGACGGCGGACGGACGCACCCGCTATGACTTTGTTTCCCCTGCCATGCGGGATTTCGCGCTGGTGGTGAGCGACCGTTTTCACACCGCGCAGGCAGAGCAGGACGGCGTGCTCGTCAGCGCCTACGCCACCGACGCATCCCGCGCGCGAGAGCTGCTGGACTATGGAAAGCAGGCGCTGGCGTGCTTCTCAGCACGATATGGCGCGTATCCCTACCAGAGCTATACGCTTTGCGAGATCAACTTCCCCATGGGCGGCATGGAATACCCCGCCATGGCGATGATCGCCGCCGACCTGCTGGACGCGGGGGGCGAGTCGCTGGAAACCGTTGTGGCACACGAGGTGGCGCATCAGTGGTGGTACGCCGTAGTGGACAGCGACCCGGTCAACCAGGCCTGGCAGGATGAGGCGCTGAGCCAGTTCAGCATGCTGGAATACCTGGAGGACCGCCATGGCCTTGCGCGGCGCGAAGAGTACGAGCAGCGGGAGCTGGAGAGCGCGCTGCGCGTCACGGTGCCGCGGGGCGTTACGCCGGGTGCGCCGCTGGACCGGTTTTCCAGCATGTCCGAATATGCGCTGGCGGTCTATGATCGTGGAGCCGCGATGTTTTGTGCCCTGGACCGCATGCTCGACGGCGGGCTGGATGATTTTCTTCGGGCCTACTACGAACGCTATGCCTTTGGGCGCGCCACGCGCGAGAATTTTGAAAGCCTGCTGGCGGAAACGACCGGCGAGGACCTGACCCCTTTGATACGCGATTACCTGGATACCTATATCCTGAATTGACACAGGCGATTCACGAAAGGAATGAACGAATCAATGGCACAGACCTGCGCAGGGCGCACGGCCGTGGTCATCCCCGCCTACAAGCCGGATGACCGCCTGCCCCCCTATGTACAAGCGCTGAAGGACGCTGGCATCGGCAGAATCGTCGTCGTGGACGATGGCAGCGGTCAGGACTACCAACGGTTCTTTGATCAAATTCCCCGGGACGGGGTGAGCCATGTCATCAGCTACCAGCCCAACTGTGGCAAAGGAGTGGCGCTCAAGCGCGGTATGGCCTGGCTTATGGACAACAGCCCCGATCAGGACATCATCGTGACGGCCGACAGCGATGGACAGCACACCGTGGAGGATGTGCTGCGCATGGCCCAGGACTTGGCGCGCGACCCCTCCGGGCTGCTCCTGGGCAGCCGGGACTTTTCCCAGGAGCATGTGCCTCCCAAGAGCCGGATGGGCAACCGCATCACCTCGGTGGTGTTCAAGCTGCTCTACGGATGCTGGGTGGGCGATACGCAGACGGGCCTGCGCGGCTTCCACCGCGATCTGCTGCCCGCCATGATCGCCGTGCCCGGTGATCGCTACGAGTATGAAATGAACGTGCTCATCGAGTGCGCAGCCATGAAGGTGCCCATGCGCCCCCTACCCATCGAAACCGTGTATGAAAATAACAATGAGGGAAGCCATTTCCGCGCCTTCCGTGACAGCGCGCGCATCTATCGCGTGATCTTCAGCGGCTTCTTCCGCTTTGTGGGTACGTCGATGGTCAGCTTTTTGGTCGACTATGGCCTCTATCTGTTGTTTAACAACCTGCTCAAATACTTCGGCACCTCCCTGGACCAGGAAGTCGGCGTGCTGTTCATCCGGGTGGTGCCCCATATCCTGATCGCCACCGTGGCCGCGCGCCTGTTGTCGGGGGTTACCAATTTCTTTTTGAACCGCAGCTTCGTTTTTACCGATAAGGGCAAGGTGAGCCAGGCGTTCCTGCGCTATTTGGGCGTGTTTTTCCTGGTGATGCTGCTCTCCGCTTTGCTGACCAGCAGCCTGCATCTGTGGCTGGGCTGGAGCGATAACACCGCCAAGATTCCGGTGGACATCGTGCTGTTTTTTGTCAGCTACCACCTGCAGCGCCGCTGGGTATTTCAAAAAAAGCCCGCGAAGGCGGGCTGATCGGGCAGGGAAATAAGCCCTAGCGCGCCGCGTCCGGGGGACAAAGCCCGCATCCGGAGCAGCCGCCCCCGCAGCGGTCCAGGCGCACGT
>OMNT01003648.1_pt1 | contig 10956 bp, 14 predicted proteins | sample 1672551 | NCBI WGS metagenome assembly OMNT01 (sample SAMEA3136698, study PRJEB25190) | human gut metagenome
CCGTCCCAATGTGGGAGATGCACTCTCTGTGGAGCCGCACATCTGCGGTGGGGTGGAGCACCAGCAATGCCAGTCCCTCTTTTGCGATATTCATCTGCAGTTCCTTTGCGGTATCAATTGTCATGTTTGTTTCCTCCTGATTTTTGATTCGGGCAATGCCCGTGCAAACACAATGACACGGCGCAGGGAGAAAAGCTATCCACGAAAAGCAACAAAAAATCCATGGCCGGTTTTGTGAAAAGCCAATGGAAACCGCAGTTATTACATGGTTTGCTCCTGCGCGGTGTTCCGCATCTTTTAGATAAGCCGCGGGTGCAAAAGGGAGAGCCACGCCAGTTGGCACGGCTCTCCGGGCAGCGTATTCGATTTCACATTCCCAGCACCGGTGAATCGCGCTGCTCCTGTTCCGGTGTTAGGATAACCAGCCAAGAGAAACTCCGCTTTCTTTTCCTTTACGATCACAGCTGCAGCTCCGCAGTCTGTGCCTGCTCCTCGTGAAGCTGTTGGGCATACTCGCGCAGGCTCATGCCGGTCTGTTCCATGCAAAACGCATCCATCTTCCGCAGCAGGACATCCTTCTCTGCTGCGTTGAGCGGATAGCTCCAGCTCTCCTCGGAGCCGTCACCCTTGCAGAGCGTCAGCTCCAGCGTGTCGCAGGGGCTATCCTCCGCGATGTCGTAGTTGGCGTAGACATTGAGCCAATCATCATTTTCATCGGTCAGGACGAATGTACCGAAGGCAGCATCTACATCGAACTCCGTCTGTACATAAAAATTGAGCTTGCCGTCCGATTCGATGATCTCGTCACCGAAAGAGAAATTTCGCGCGGAGAGATGTCCCGCCGAGGTGATCTCCTTACCGCTCAGATGATCCAGCAGCTTGCGCCACTTATCATCGCTCGACGCGAATTGCGACCGGGTGGCATGGTACACCGCCGCTGACACATCCCGCATCGCCCAGGTCCGCCAGCCATCCATGATGTGAACGGCAGAGAACTCCCGTTTGTCAAAGTCGAGTTCAAACACGCCGCGCACCTTGCCGGTGTTCTCCATGCGCTCCGCAATCATCTGCTGATATTCCTCCGATGTGAGCAGCGTCCCACAGGAGAAAAGGCGAATGAATTTGATGCCTGTGTCGGGAGACTCTTTCAGGTAACGGTTCAGTCTTTCAGCGGCATTCAGCAGTTCCTCACCGGGCGCGACTTTGAAGCACCATTCCTCACCGTTTTCGAGTACACGGTAGGCAGACCATGTCTGCGCTGCTTCTTCCCGCTCACGAGCGGCAGTGCTTTCCGCCTGAATTGCTTTACTGATCCGAGTGTACTCCCGCTCCGGCAGTTGATTGCAAAGCTCATCCAGCACATCTTCCATGTGCTCCTGCAAGGTCTCATCCTTGAGATGCTTTTCAATGGCATCCTTCCATCGCCGGTCGATCCACAGTGTGATGTCTACATGATCCGCCATCTCACTCACCATTCCTTTCACCGACAGGCTGTGCCAATGCAGAGGGAGGCTCCACCCGCATCTGCGGCTTCGTCGGTCTTGCCGGACGGCGGGGACGGGCAGCGGGCGCCGCGCGGCTGGCGAGATATTCCCGCACCGGCTCCGGCACCTCGGATTCGTAGAGACATTTGAGCAGTTCCTCCAGCTGCGCCTGCACGCTGGTATTTTTCTTTTTGAGCGAAAATTCGAGAGCGGCAAGCTGCTCACTCTCGAATGTGATCGTGACACTTTCCTTTTTCATGATCATACCTCCTCGTAGTAGTCGCGGAGCTGGAAGCCCAGCGCCTCCATGTCGCTGTGATCCATGCCGAGTCCGTGACGCAGAATGTCATAGAGATTCCCAGCGTCGTAGCGGCTGCTGAGAAAATCCACGAGCTTCGCAACCAACTCCTGCTCACGCTCCGGCGTGATCGGTTTTATTGCAGTATTCATAATCATCTTTTCCTTTCAGCCTTTCGGCAGATACGCTCTCGGATTCGTTCGCTCCCCGTTGACGCGCACCTCGAAATGGAGATGCGGCCCGGTGGAGCGCCCGGTGCTGCCGGAGAGGGCGATGATGTCTCCCGCCTGCACGGTCTGGCCCACTCTCGCCAGAAGCTGAGAGCAGTGGCCGTACAGCGTAACGAGTCCGTTGCCGTGGTCGATGCACACGTAGTAGCCATAGCCTCCGGCATTGTACTTGGAGACCGTCACCGTCCCCGGCAGCGCGGCGCGGATGGGTGTGCCGGTGGGGACCGCCAAGTCCATGCCGGTGTGCCCCTTGCGCTTCTCGGTGATGGGGTCGATGCGGTTGCCGAATTCAGAGGTGACACGGCGCTCCCAGCCTGAACCGATGGGTGAACAGAAACCGTCCGCGCCGATAAACGGCACATCCACGCCGGGTATCCAGCCCTCCGAACCTCCGGCAACGCCATAGCGGACGAGGTTGTAGACACTGTCGGCATTGGATTTCTGTTCCACAGATAATTCCAAGTGAAGAGTGTTTTCAATATTGCTGTAGACCTCCGTCTTATTCGCAATGGGTATCGCCACGGTGTAGCTTTCCTCGGTTTCTGTCCCGTCCTCGGCGGTGACGGTGCGGGTGCGTTCCTCGTAGGTCACAAAGCAGTCCACGAACTGCTTATGCGCTCTCTTGCTCGGCGTGTCCTCTCCAAAGAAAATGGCGTAGAAAACAGCCTTGACGCGGATACCGTCAAGGCTGTCGCTGCCCTCCGTCATGTCATTGACGGCGGCGATGGCGTCGTCCAGCAGCGTGAAGCTGCGGCGCATATCTTCGATGTAGGCGACATATTCCGCAGGCGTTTTGTCCGGAATGTTGCCGCCGTTGAAGCAGAGCAGAACAGCGGAGTTGTTATGCTCCGCGCTGCCGGAGAGCAGAGAGCAGATCAGCGCCAGCGTCAGGATCAACGGCGAACAGATCGCCGCCACGATCCAGCCCAGCCTTTTCCGGGTGTCCTCATCCGAGAGAGCGGCAGCGGCGAGCTTCGCCAGTGCTGCAACGGGTACCGCCATTACCGTCCACCTGCCGTTCCGAAAAGTGCCTGCTTGTACTCTGGGGCCTGTACCTGTAAGAGATACCGCTCATTGCCGCATTTGTAGAGGCAGGAGCCGCGCTGCGGGTCCCGAATCAGGGCATACTCGGATTCCTCCAACTGGAGGTTATCCATGAAGAATTTCTTATCCACGTTGCCGCCGTTAAAGATAAATTGATGGACGGGGATGGAAAAGAGGGGGCGCGTCAGCTCCCGTATCCCCGGTTGGGTAAAGTCCTCTAAGTTCTGGCTGGCAAGGAACAGGGCGGATTCCTTTTTTCGTACTCGCTTGAGGGCGTTGCGGATGTAGGTGATGACGGTGGGATCGGACAGCCACAGGTACAGCTCATCGATAGCCGCTACGGAATTGCCCAGCGTCAAGAGCTGATCTGACATATAGGACAACAGACTGAACAGCAAGGTGTTCCGAAGATTTTCCGCCATGTTATCTAATCCCTTAACGCAGAATACCAGGAATTTGGAGCTTGTAATGTTGGTATGCCCGTTGAAAAACCGGGAATCCGCGCCGCGGCACATGGAGTGAAGCCCCAGCAGCAGATCCCGCAGCATCTCCCGCGGATAAAGACCGGCGGCGTCATAGTTGTCATAGGCTTCCTGGATCGTATCGTAGAGGTCGGAGAGGATGGGGTAATCCTCTGGTCGCATCGACGCGAAGTCCGTACGGTCGGTGATGTTCCACTTTTTATACAGGCTCTCCACCATCAGTTCCAGCGTGTCGATGTGGGGCGTGTCAAAGCCCTTGTAGACGCGGAACACATCCCGCAGGAAGGAGATGTGCTGAGAGAGCAGCGTCCCCCGGAAAGCGTCCGGCGCGTCCGGGTCTTCTGGCCCGCTGCCATCGTCCCAGCAGCGCGGCTCCAGCAGGTTGATGCGGTACTGCCCGCTTAAGTAGTCCAGAAAGCAGCCGCCCAGGGCGCGGCACTCGTCCTCCATCTCGTGCTCGGAGTCCAATGAAATGACGCTTTTGCCCGCCTCCCGCACATTGCAGAGCAGGAGCTTCAGAAGATAACTTTTGCCCTGTCCGGTATTGCCGAGGATGAGGGCGCTGGCGTTGGTCTTGTCAGAAGCACGGCGGTCGAAGTCCACGATGATGTTGGAGCCGAAGCGGTCCCGACCAATGAAGAAGCCCTTGGGATCGGTTTTGCCGGAATAGTTCATGGGGTACAGATTGGCAACGCTCCTGGCAGGCAGGACACGCTCCGCAAAATTGGCAAGCTGACTGCCGCCTGCGGGGTTGGCGGAGAGGAAGCCCTCCCGCTGGCGCAGGAGCAGCGGATCGGCGCCCATGCGGGAGCGCACCAGTTGGGCGGATACGGTGTCCCGCACCGCGCGCAGCCTTTCCGTATCCGTGGCGGCGATGTCCAGATACACGCCGCAGTGGATGAGCGGCTCCTTTTCCTGACGCTGCTTTGCCAGCAGCTCCGCCATATCCCGTAGGTTGGCCTCCGCCGTGACGCTCTGCTTGTAGTCATTGGTGTTGCTCCGCTCCATGCGGCTTTTGTTGGTGGCGGCATGGAGGATGGCGTCCTCTTCGGCGGGCGTGACCTGCCGCGCCGTCAGGCGCAGGTTGACGCCGCCCATATCGCCAAGGCCCCGCAGCAGCGCCAGCTCATCCGTCATGGGCGGGTAGCTTTTCAGCGCCATCGCCGTGTGATACCGGCTGCCGAGAATGAAGTGATCTGTGTTGAACTTCACCGCCGCGGGCGCGATCATGTCCAGAAAGTCTTTCGGGCGCTGAACCTGTTCCGGCATCTTCTTTTTCTTCTTCTGTTTCTTTTTAGCCATGTACATACTCCTCTCCATCGAAATCACGGAATACCTCCGTGGTGAGATCCTGCCGGTAGTAGATCGCCAGCAGGCGCTTCACATCCTGCTCCTCCGCCAGACGCACGCGGAGCCCGTGGTCACAGATGGCTTTCTCCAACTGCCGCAGCGCGCTTTCATCCGCACCGGCTTTTTCATCCAGTGGGAGCACCAGCACAAATTTGCGGGAGGAGGCGGATGAGAATTGAATGGCGTCCAGATGGGCCATGTCCCGTTCCAGCAGCTCCCGCACGGCAGGTTCCGTTTCCTCCTCCAGTCGCCGCAGGTAATACTCCTTGTTCCGCTGGAAGGATTCGCGGGAGTCCAGCGCCAAAATCTCCAGCGAGGGCTGTGTGCTGAGAAGCATGGTGAGGGAGCGGACGCGGCCCCGGATGACCTCCGGGGACAGGACGGAGAGGTTGTCCGGCTGGATCAGGAAGAAGACTCGCTCGCCGGAATCTGTCACGATGCCGTGGGGCGTCACACGGACGATGCCCATGAGCTGCCGGGTGGATTGCCGCTGGCGCAGTTCCTTTTTCTGTTTTCGATTCATGGGTCCAGCCTCCATTCATAGTATTGCTGCCGCAGAAAGAGAAAACAGGCGGCGCGGCGCAGGAAATCCAGAATGCTGGAGCCATCCACCTGAATGGTGAGGAAGGCATACAGCACCGTGACCACCAGCAGTCCCATGCCGAGTCCCTGTGTCAGCGCCAGCACAGAGAGCAGAGCGCCGATGCCGATCACGGCGATGTCCCGCAGCAGCCAGAGCCACAGCATGGGCTTGGCTTTCAGGTTTTCGGGGTAAATAAACATTTTGTTCCTCCAAAGCAAAACCGCTGCCGAGAATCTCAGCAGCGGTTCGCGCGATATATTTCTTATTCTTCGGCGGCGCCGGTGTCCTCCGCCAGCGCCTGCCGGATGCAGTCCAGGAAGAAGGCGTTCTGCTTGATGCCGTTCCGCTTGAGGTATGCCTTGAGCTGCTCAAACAGCTCGGTGGGCACCTGAAACGCCACCGTCCTCACATTGTCCTTGTCCATCTTCGCATTGTCCTCCATTTCATAAAATTTGGTAATAAGCACGGTCATGTACCGGCTCAGTGTCTCGCCGGATTCCGCCTGACGCTGCCGCACCTTGTCATGCAGCTCCACGGGGATCTGCGCGCAGAGGTTGCGCGTTTTTTCTGCCATAGCAGTTCCTCCTGTCTTTTTAATGGTAAAGCTAAGATACCCGAAAGCAAGTGTGAAAGCTATTACCAAAGCCAACTAAAAATCCCATTCCAAATCAAGCGTAATGACCATAGCCACCCGCTGCATGAGGTATTCCACGCAGGGGATGGCAACGCTGTTGCCGAGGGCTTTATAGCGTGCGGAGTCCGAAGCGCCGGGAACATCGGTCCAGCCATCCGGATAGCCCTGGAGCCGTTCGCACTCCAAAGGCGTGAGGCGGCGAATGAGATTCCGGCAGTCCGCATCCCAAGTAGAGGGTGGCTGGCAGATGAGGTCTGTAGCGTCCTTGTGCTGCCGCGCGCTCTCCGTGGAGGCGATCTCATCATCCCTGAACTGATCTACCCTCTGTCGGGCATAGACGCTGTGGCGATCTAATCCCGAGGATTGAGTTATCCCGAGATTGGGCGTGGCCTGTTCGCAAATGTGCTTGTTTTTCAATACTTTTTGTGTGTTGTTCATAAATAACCTCCAGATAAGAAAAAATATAAAAACACCTCTATAATGTAGTTGGCGGCGAAAGTCGACTAACTGCATTCAGAGGTGTTTTTATGTCCGATGAAATTGTGTTTGATGTTCTATGCACAAAAGTGCTGGATGCATTACGGGCTCTGGGGCTTGGTAAGTTCAGCATACGAAACTACTACTACGAAGGGATGTGGCCAATCATAAAGGTCTACCGTTCCGAGGGGGTGATATTTTATAGTGCTGCATTTACAAATGAAATTGTGAATCGTTTTCACTTGGATCATGAAAATGGTTTGGTAGCCGACCGGATCTGGGCAAAAGTCAGAAAGGCATCCATTCTCTTCGAGGAGTATGTTCAAACCGGAAAAATAGTCTGGAAACGTGTTAGACCTGATCCGAAAATTTCCTTAGCTCCGTACTATCACGAACTCCTGCGTAGATTCTGTCAACATGAAGCGAATACGCGGGCCATTGGATTTGAGAGCTTACGGGACGAGGAGAATGTCTGCCGCAAATTCTTTGCATACCTCGATGCCAGCGGTTGCCATACTTGCCAAGATATTAATTTAGTAAATGTCAACGCTTTTCTGCTGTTCATCGCATCTCAACGAAAATCGAGCATGGACAGAGTGTGCAACACATTGAAACATCTGAGCGCATACTTGGTGTCCATACAAAACTGCTGCGATTTCAGCGCCGCATTGACTACTCGTCCCGCGCCCCGAAAGAAACTGCGGCCTGCCTTTTCCGCAAAAGAGGTTCACACCGTCGTGGATGCAGCGGCAAAAAATCCGTCCTTATCGCTCCGCGATACTGCGATGTTTGCTGTTGCCGCCAGTTTGGGACTGAGAGCTGGGGACATTGTTCGCTTAACGCTCTCGGACATTGACTGGATTCATCATGAAATACGCTTCGTACAGAACAAAACCGGAGTGGAACTGCACCTTCCTCTCGAAGCATCGGTAGGAAACGCCATTGCGAACTATATTCTTCACGAGCGGCCCAAAACGCAGTCCCCAGCTCTCTTTGTGCGTTCCCGTATTCCTTTTGACTTCATGACTTCGACTGCTGCGGGAGACCGGCTCAGAAAATATATGAAACTCTCAGATGTTGAGTATACTCCGGGCGATGGAAAAGGCTTTCACAGTTTCAGAAGGTATGTTGCCAGTTCCATGATAAACCAAGAAGTACCGATCGATACAGTGAAAGAAATCTTAGGGCATACGCAGATTGGCTCCATGAAAGCATATATGCGGATCAGCCGGGACAAGCTCGCAATGTGTGCACTCGGACTTGACGGTATTGAGCTTGTCCAGGAGGCTTTGTTATGAGATCTGCATTCACCGGGGCATTTGCGCCCTATATTTGCGGCTTGATTGAAAAGAAACAAGCCCTCGGCTATGACTACCACGGAAGTGCGTGCATTCTTCGAACTTTTGATGAATTCTGCCGTGAGCAATTTCCGAACGAGACCTGCTTGACTGCGGAGTTAGCCATGAAATGGGCTGAACAGTTCAAGACCGAGAAAAATCTGTCCAGATTGAATAGGGTATCTGTGATTCGGGAGCTCGCTAAATACATGAATAGTGTAGGAGAACAGGCTTATCTTTTACCACTTCAACTCACGAAGAAAAGCGGACGCCATATCCCCTACATTTATTCAAAGGAAGATTTGTCTAAGTTGTTCAAGGAAATAGATTCTCTGCAGCCCAGCCTTAGAGCACCCACAAAGCATCTGGTGGTATCTGTAATATTTCGCTTGATCTACTGTTGCGGTCTCAGACCCGTAGAAGCCAGACGGCTCCGAAGAGAGGATGTCAACTTGTTTGATGGGACGGTGAATATCCTTGAATCGAAAGGACATAAAGACAGAATCGTTGTCTTGTCCGAAGATATGCTTGAACTGTGCAGGAATTATGACCTGCGCGTAGAGAAGATATACCCTCACCGCAAATATTTCTTCCAGAGTCCAAGTGTCCGAGGTGACGGAATGTACTCAATGGAGTGGATTATTCCGACATTCAGAAGGTTCCTTCAGACGGCAGGCATATCCGGATACGGTGAGGTCCGGCCCAGACTTTATGACCTGCGGCATACATTTGCAACACATCGGCTGTACCAGTGGGTAAAGGAAGGAAAAGATATAAATGCCTGCCTTGCGTATTTGAGCGGGTATATGGGCCATTCAAATCTCGAGAGCACGGCATATTATATTCATCTTCTTCCAACGCTTTATACCGACTTGCCAGAACTGCGTCTTGATAGTTCCCTTGAAATGGAGGCAGATTTATGCGACTGAAAGACGAGAAATTCTATAAAACGGTAAGGGACTTCCTTGACATCTACTTGATCAAGCATAGAGGCTATAGCTTAAATACTCAGAAATCGTATCGAGAGGCAATAAATCTTCTTCTCCTTTATTTTAAAACGGAACTGGGGCTTGAATATGCCAGTATTGGGTTCGAGGACATCACTTACTCAAATATAACCGGTTTTCTCGAATGGCTCTCAAAATCCAGAGGATGTTCTCCAGCAACGGTAAATCTGCGTTTGATGGCAATTCGTTCTTTCACAAAATATGCAGGGATATTAGATTCCGGCAAAATCTATATGCAGGTCGAAGTCGGCAATATTTCTGTTCGGAAAACTCCGGGAAAAGTCGTGGAGTTTCTGACGGCTCCTGCATTGGAAACTCTTTTTGAGCAGCCCAACCGCTTCAAGACGAATGGATACCGTGACTTCTGCTTTATGCGGTTGATGTACGACACCGCAGCACGTTGCCAGGAACTGGTGGATGCAAAAATTCATGATTTGAGCATTCGAAAGACTCATGCAACAATCTGCCTTACTGGAAAGGGAAATAAACTGCGAATAGTTCCAATCTCCCCCTCTGTGGTTGAATTGCTCAAAACTTATCTGGATAAAGCACATCCGACCGAGCAAAGGCAGAGTGATGACTATCTTTTCTTTACAACGCATCATGGTCGCAAAAGCAGAATGTCCACCGATGCCGTTAATCTCTTTATGAAAAAATATGGTGAAATGGCAAGGCGGGCTTGTCCTGAAGTGCCAGAACGAGTACATCCACACCAACTTAGGCATTCCCGTGCCATGCATCTGTATCGTGCCGGGATGCCGCTTGTCCTCCTCTCGGAGTTCCTTGGGCATGCCGACGTCAACACAACCCGGATCTATGCATGGGCCGATACTGAGATGAAGCGGCAGGCAATTCAAAAGGTATCCAAGGTCACAGAGGGAGATACTATTGAACCAATATGGGCAAACGATGAGGAGTTGATAAAGCGCCTTTATGGTTTGGCTTGATTTTACCACATTTTAATCGTGTTCACAATGCGGCGACCAGATCATAGCTGGTCGCCGCAAATTTATTATCCGGAGGTTTTAACATGAATTACAGCAGCAAAAACACTATCTCGCAACAAAAAGCCGATGGCCCATCTGACTTCCTCGGGATAACTCAATCCTCGGGATTAGATCATCATGCAGTCTACAGCCGCCAGCGTGTGGATGATTTCCGTGAGAACGGCGTAGTCAGCACACAAAGCGCCCGCCAGCATAAGGACGCCACCGATCTCGTTTGCCAACAGGCGGAAGCCTATGCCTATCTCATCCGACGCCTGACACCGTTGGAGTGTGAGCGCCTGCAGGGCTTTCCGGATGGATGGACAGATATCCCCGGTGCATCGGACTCTGCCCGATATAAAGCGCTGGGCAACAGTGTGGCGATACCCTGTGTGGAGTTCATTATGGGGCGGATCGCCGCAGCCCTTCGGGCGGTATAGCTACCTTGGTGGTTTTGCTTCCGTTTCACATAGCTTCTTCGTTGAGTTTGGTGAATAGCTTTCCATGACTTCTTCCGGTATGCTTTGCTTGCAAAATCGAGGAAAGGAGCAGACCGATGGAGGGCAAAAAGAACCTCTGTGCCATGATCCCGGCAGAGCTTCACGCAAGGATCATGGCAGAGAAAGAAGAAATGAAGCTGAGTACACTGGCGGAATATGTGGAGCGCATCTTCGCAGAACACTTTGAAGGAGGAAACGATATGCAGACAGAACGGACCCTTGCGGTGAAGATCTCCGCAGAACTCTTCGACCGACTGAAAGAGTATCTGGAAAAGAATCACCTGAAGCAGAAGGACTTCATCACGCAACTGCTCCAGCAGGCGCTGGACAACGCAGAAGAATAATCAACCCACTGGATGGCCGCAGGGAAACCTGCGGCCATCTCTATTCTCCGGAGGTGAGAGCAATTTATATTTACCCTGATAATTTGACCGCAAAAGCCATGCTGTGGCTTTGGGAGCTGCGGGACATCGGCATCATCGGCGTGGGACTTCTTCTCTCTGTCCTGGCGCTGACCCAGACCGGCATCGCCCTGCCGCTGGTG
>OMNT01003650.1_pt1 | contig 10951 bp, 11 predicted proteins | sample 1672551 | NCBI WGS metagenome assembly OMNT01 (sample SAMEA3136698, study PRJEB25190) | human gut metagenome
TATAGAGAATTCCTTCGTAATCCTCGCCCCAGGTATTCAAACCGATCACTTTTCCCTCACAACGCACAGATTTCAACGCCCATTCTTCCAGCTCATCCACCCATTCTTCTTCCGAAAGATCTACGGCAATTTCATGGATTCCTGTTTCTATCACTCCTGAACCGGCAGAGAACATAAAAATATCCACGGCGTCACTCCCTCCGGACATGCACGTCCCCAAAAGAGTGCCATATCCGCTATCCGGCGTCAGCAAAAGCTTTACTTCTATTCCCGTCTCCTCTTCGAACTCCTGAAACAACTGTCTGTCAATCTCTTTGATCCAGTTCCGGGAGGCAAGAATGGTAATGGTGATCTCCTCCGGCCGCCGCGTCTCTACAATCTGCGGTTCCCTCCTCCCGCATCCGGACAGCAATGCGATACCAAAACCAATAAAGGCTGCCAGAACAACCATTTTTTTACAAAATCTTCCCATATTTCTTCCCTTTGTCTTTAAGTTTTTAGCTTTTTTGTAACATATAAATAGAACACTTGGTTCAAATACTATTTTAGCAAAAAGGAAAATGAAAAACAATTAATTTTTATCTGTACTATTAAAATTTTTACTATTTTTATCAATTTTTTTACTATTAATAGACAAAAAAGTAGGAGCACAGCAATGACAAAAATCAAAAGCTGTAGCTCCTGCATCCTATCTTTTTAAAGTTCTACCATGGTAACATCCACATCGGACGCCTCCGGCTTATCCTCCGGCTGCATCTGTCCCGGCTGTGTTTCCTGGATCGTCTGTGCTGCCGGTTCTTCCGTAATCGGCAGGTTTGGCGGCACATCCTCCGGCTGCATTCCCTGATATCCGCCTGCGGACGCTCTTGCGCCAAAGGTCTCTTCCACATCCGGCGCATTCTGCTGAATCGGCGTATAAGCAGGCATCTGGTCAGCACCCGGCGCTGCATTTGTTTTCTGCTGCGCAGGCGCATAATAATTATCCGTTGCCATCATCCGCTCTTTTCTCGCAAATTCATTCGTCTGATAAGAAAGCTGTTCCTCCGCATCTTTCAAATCATCTTTCAGATCGCGGTTTTTTAAAATCAGGTTAATGATAAATGCCAGCAGAACGACTGCCAGTATAATCAGTCCATAAACAATTTTCAGCATCAGATCGGAATCGGATTTTAATTTCGCCACCTGATCCTGTAAAGCATTCGTAGCAACTGGCGCTTCCGTCTCCGCCTGTGTCTGCGGCTCCGTCTGAATGCTCGTCTCTGCCTGCGCTTCTGTCGCCGGTTCCGTCACAGCTTCCGTTTCCGGCGCTTCCGTCTCCACAGGCGCCTCGCCCGACTGGGACACATGCAGCGTGTAAGTCATGGGGACGCCGCTCTCTGACATCGTATTGATCAAAACCGTCGCCTTCCCGTCCTCCAGAACCGTTCCTGTGATCGACGTAATGCTGGCATTTGCATCGGACGTGACCGGCTCCAGTAAAAGTTCTGTCGTTCCGGGGTCCACTGTGACGTCGTACTCCCAGATATCATACTGAAAATCCCTCGACAGCCTGCCATTGTGTATATTCAGTGAGGACAGCGAATTGTCATCCGAAGCTGCCAGGACTGACATACTGCTGGCAAAGACTAATAACGCCAGAGCAATCAGGCCGACTTTCCAGTGTTTCTTCCGTATTTTCATAATCTACCTCTTTTCTGACTGATGATTCAGGCCTCATCAATCGCTTTTCCGATATCATGGCGATAATATTTGTTCTCGAATTCTACCAGGTTAATCGCCTCATACGCATTCGCCCTTGCCTCTTTTAAGTCTTTTCCCTTCGCTGTCACTCCAAGCACACGGCCTCCGTTTGTCACGACGCCTTCCTCCGCTTTCTTTGTCCCCGCATGGAAAACATAATATCCCTCTTTGTCTTTGAACTTCTCCAGCCCTTTTATCACAAAACCCTTCTCATATTTTACCGGATAGCCCTCGGATGCCAATACCACGCAGACTGCGGCGTTATCCTCGAATTGCAGATCAATCTGATCCAAAGTTCCGTCAATACACGCTTCGAATACCTCCACAATATCGTTCTTCATTCGTGGAAGAACGACCTGCGCTTCCGGATCGCCAAACCGCGCATTATATTCCAGCACTCTCGGCCCGTTCTCTGTCAGCATCAGGCCGAAGAAAATGATTCCCTTAAACTCTCTGCCCTCCGCTGCCATAGCATCTACGGTTGCCTGATAAATATATTTGTTGCAGAAATCATCTACTTCCTTCGTGTAAAACGGACTTGGTGAAAAGGTTCCCATGCCGCCTGTATTCAGTCCGGTATCCCCATCTCCGGCGCGCTTATGATCCTGTGCGCTGGTCATGGTCTTAATGGTTTTTCCATCCACATACGAGAGCACCGAAACCTCGCGTCCTGTCATAAACTCTTCGATAACCATACGGTTTCCGGCTGTTCCGAATTTCTTATCCATCATGATACTCCGAACGCCCTCTTTCGCCTCTTCCAGCGTATTACAGATCAGCACTCCCTTGCCAAGCGCCAGTCCGTCCGCTTTCAGTACGATCGGGAATTTGGCCGTCTCCAGATAAGCAAGCGCCTCCTTTGCATTGTCAAAATTTTCATATGCCGCTGTAGGGATGTTATACTTTTTCATCAGGTCTTTGGAGAATGCCTTAGAGCCTTCCAGAATGGCCGCATTCTTCCTCGGTCCGAATACACGCAGCCCTTCTGCCTCAAAAGCGTCCACCACGCCGCCGACCAGCGGGTCGTCCATACCGATGACCGTCAAATCAATTTCCTTTTCCTTTGCAAAGGCCACCAGCTTATCAAACTCCATCGCCCCAATGGGTACGCATTCTGCATATTCTTCGATTCCTGCATTGCCCGGCGCACAGTAAATCTGATCTACTTTTTTGCTCTGTGCCACTTTCCATGCAATCGCATGTTCTCTTCCACCGCTTCCTACGATTAATACTTTCATCTTCTTATGCCCCCTCAATCACTACGTGATTCTCTTCGTCTACATGAATTTTGCCGTTTGCAATGAGATCGATCGCCTCCGGCATGATCTTCCACTCTGCTTCTTCCATCACGCGCTGCTGAAGCGCCTTCGGGGTATCGCCCTGGCGCACTTCCACCGCTTTCTGCAAAATGATCGGCCCGGTATCGGTTCCTTTATCCACGAAATGAACCGTAGCGCCTGTGACTTTCGCACCACGCTCCAGTACGCCCTCATGAACTTTCAGTCCATAATAGCCCGTCCCGCAGAAAGCCGGAATGAGCGATGGATGAATGTTGATAATCCTGTTTGGATATGCGTTTACCATAATTTCAGGAATTACCACAAGACACCCTGCAAGCACAATCAAATCCGCTTCATAAGACTGGATTTTCGCCAGAAGCGCCTCGTTAAAGGCATCCCTTGTCTCATAATCCTTCGGTGAGATGCACACGGCAGCGATTCCATTTTTCTTTGCACGTTCCAGTGCGAAAGCATTTTTGTTATTACTGATGACCACAGAAATTTCGGCATTCGTAATCCTGCCGTCTGCCATACTGTCTATGATTGCCTGGAGGTTTGTTCCTCCTCCGGAGACAAGAACCGCTAACTTTAGCATAAGGTAACTCCTTTTTCGCCGTCCTCGGCCTGTCCGATGATATATGGCGTTTCTCCTGCTGCCCGAATCGCCTCCATCGCCTTTTCCACATCCGCCGGATCAAGCGCCAGAACCATTCCGATTCCCATATTGTAGGTATTGTACATCATCTCTTCCGCCACGTCTCCCTCTTTCGCCATCATGCGGAAAATGGCCGGAACCTCGTAGCTGTCTTTCTTAATCACCGCGCGAACGCCCTCCGGAAGCATTCTCGGAATGTTCTCATAGAAGCCGCCGCCTGTCACATGGCTGCATCCTTTGATGCGGACGCCCGCTTCTTTTACGCTTCTGAGCGCTTTTACATAGATTTTGGTCGGCGCCAGAAGCGCCTCGCCAAGCGTCTTTCCCAGTTCTTCATGGTACGTGCTCAGCGTCTCCTGATCCATCTTGAAGATTTTTCTTACCAGGGAGAATCCGTTGCTGTGTACCCCGGAGGAAGCGATTCCCACCAGTGTATCGCCTGCTTTGATGTCCTTTCCGGTAATCAGGTCTTTCTCATCGACCACGCCCACTGCAAAGCCCGCGAGATCGTACTCGTCCTCCGGATAAAAGCCCGGCATCTCCGCCGTCTCTCCGCCGATCAGCGCCGCATTTGACTGTGCGCATCCGTCGGCCACGCCGCTTACGATCGTTGCGATCTTCTCCGGAACATTTTTCCCACATGCGATATAATCCAGAAAGAATAACGGTTCTCCTCCCGCACATGCAATGTCGTTTACGCACATAGCCACGCAGTCGATTCCCACCGTATCATGCTTATCCATGAGAAACGCCAGTTTCAGCTTCGTACCGACGCCGTCCGTGCCGGATACCAGCGTCGGCTTTTCCATCTTTTTAAATGCTTCCATTGAAAATGCACCGGAAAATCCGCCGATGTTTGTCAGCACTTCCGGTCTCATGGTCTTTTTGATATGCTCTTTCATCAGTTCTACTGATTTATATCCTGCTTCAATATCCACGCCTGCGTTCTTATAGTCCATAGTTTTTCTCCTCTTTCGCCTTTCTCGTTCCTCTATTTCTGCTTTAAATACTCTTTGTATCCGATTTTCTGAAGTTTCTCATCTTTTGCCACGACCTGCTCCTTTAAATCGGCGGAATATTTTTTCAGTCTTTCCAGCAATTCCGCATCGGAGGTTGCCAGAATCTTCGCCGCGAGAATTCCGGCATTGGCGCCGCCGTTAATCGCCACGGTAGCTACCGGGATGCCGGAAGGCATCTGGACGATCGAGTAAAGAGAATCTCTTCCGCCCAGCGAGGTGGTGTGCATCGGGATACCAATAACCGGCATCGGGAAAATCGCCGCACACATGCCCGGCAGATGCGCCGCCATGCCCGCGCCTGCGATGATGACCTGAAAGCCCTTTTCCTCCGCTGTCTTTGCATACTCAAAAAATACATCCGGCTCTCTGTGCGCTGAGATAATCGTCATCTCATAATCCACGCCAAGCTGCTCCAGGACGTCTGCTGCCTTTGCCATAACCGGCATATCTGAATCACTGCCCATTACAATTCCTACTTTTGCCATGTTTTTATTCTCCTTCTGTATATGATAGGGATCCATAAAAATTCTTTCCTAGTTTCTTATTCTACTAATTCCGCAGGGAATTGTCAACGAAAAGGGAATTTTCGTTCTGCATCTTTTACATTTCCATCAATACGCTGCCCCCTGACCCGGCCTGCTTAAAGTATCCGAATCAGGGGGCAGCCATTGTGACTGTTACTTTTTAATCGTTACTCTTTTTCCCTGTCCTCTTTTTTTCAAAATTTTCCGATAGGCTTTCAGCTTCGTTTTCGGCACCTGAATCTTCGCTCTCGCTTTGGCCACGCTGATTTGTTTCCTCGTTTCTCTCTCATGTTCTTTCCTCTCTTTCTCCTCCCGGCATTGATAAAATATGATATGATATTACATTCTACCACCTTTTAACAAATACCGCCATAAAAATATGATAGGGAATTCACCTGATTCCTTTCTCTTTCATCCCTTCCAATCGCTACTTTTTCTTTCATTTTTATGTTGCATTCTATTTTATTTATGTTATAATCTATATACGCATTTATTTCTATGATTCATTCTTTCATGGCTTCTGCCAGTTCTTACGGCTTCTGCCCAATCTTAGAAATCTTCAATGCCAAAACCCACTCTATAAGCAGGGAGGATTTCTGGAACAGAGCGTAAAGTCCTCCTATATCTAAAGGAGGATTTAGATGAAAGAAAATGAAAACACAACTGAGAAATCAACAACGCTGCCAGATTCCGACACACCTGTGCCTGCCCGTACTTGCAAAGACCGGATATTTCGGATGATTTTCAAGGAAAAGCGTGAATTTTTGGAATTGTATAATGCCATAAACGATACCCATTACACAAACCCGGATGAACTGATCGTCACCACACTGGACAACGCCATCTACCTGGGAATGAAAAATGATATTTCTTTCCTTCTTCACGACACTTTATCCCTGTATGAGCATCAGTCCACAGACAACCCAAATATGCCCCTTCGAAATCTCCTTTATGTATCCGACATATACTCCCGGCTCACCCGGACAGACGACCTGTACGGTTCCCGGGTCGTCCGCATTCCGGAACCCCGGTTCGTGGAGTTCTATAACGGGACAAAAGAACTTCCCGAACGGTACGAGCGAAAGCTTTCCGATGCGTATGCGAATCCCACAGATTCTCCCGCACTGGAGCTGAAAACAACCGTGCTGAATATCAATCCGGGGAAAAATCCGAAGTTAATGAACAAATGCCGCACTTTACAGGAGTATATGATTTTCGTAAGCAAAGTCAGAGAACTCAGAAAAAATCTTCCTCTGGCGCAGGCAATGGAACAGGCGGTCACAGAATGTATCCATAATGACATACTGACTGACTTCTTACATAAAAACAGATCGGAGGTAATAAAAGTGGGAATTTACGAATATGACGAAGAACTCCATATACAGAACGAACGGGCATATGCACGTGAAGAAGGGCTTACACAAGGTCTTGCACAGGGACTTGTAAATGGCCTGCACCAGGCAGCACTGATTCAAAAACATTTAAACAGCGGGGATTCCCCGGCACAGATCGCTGACCTGCTGAATATCGACCTGGAAACGATTACGAATTACTGTCGTCTGCTTTCTGATACAGACGCCGGGCATCCATCTCCAAACGTTCCGTAAATCATGGAAAAACAGAGCAGCTCTATGAACCGCATGATACGCCGTCCATAAAGCTGCTCTGTTCCTCTCCCATATCATCCGGAAAATTCTCTATTCCTCCAAATGCTCCAGCGGCTCGTTCAGCTCCTCCGTTCCTTCCAGCACGAACCTCCCGTTTTGGATAATCGGAATCCTGCTGCCATCGGCGCAGAGCACCTCGATACTGCCCAGCTCCTCGTAAGGAATGGTGATGTCTGTATGGCAGCCCAGATATGCTTTGCTGACATCTGTTTTTCTCTGAATGGAAACCTCATTGTCCCTGGCAATGATTTCTTTTCCGTCCGGATTATAGACCGCCGTGTCCTCCGCCCAGCTATAGCAGGTGTCGCCTACTGCAAAGTGAGGTCCCATCTTTTCCGCAATCAGAATCGGCAGACGCCCGGCGACGTCATACTTTTTCGCTGTCACATATGCCGTGGTATTGGTTCCGATGGCGAACTCGCCCATCGGCAAAGTGTCATGGTGGTACAGCACATTTTCCCGAATGTAGCGTTTGTTCTCTTCCTCTGACGCGAAATTCCCGCAGGTATAATCCGTTACCATACCGTCTGCAAACTCCATGTGCAGCTTTTCATAGCACAGCTCATTTAAATAGACCCGGCTTACTTCCAGCACTCCATTCGTTCCCTTTAAGACCGGGGACGTAAAAACTTCTCCCACCGGAATATTCACATCCGCCACGCAGTTTTCAAAATTCGTCTGCTTCTCCGGTTCCGAAAGCGGATGAAGCTGTACCGTCAGATCTGTATGGTTTTCTGCGCATCCCCGAATATGCACTGCCGTTCCCTGATCCAGCGCATCGATGATTTTCTGCTGGATTCTCTGGTAGCGGGCATAATCTAAGGTATTGATCTTTACCACCTCATCAAAAATCTGCGGGAAATTCTCTCCGATCTCCGGAACGGGAAAGGCAATGATGGTAAAGCTTCGCTCCTCGCCCTTAATATAGCAGTTCGTGACCTGCGCCGCCTCATTATCGAGATTCACCTGAAGCTGCTGCTGCTTTTCCGACAGATGATACGCTTCCGGCTTATTTTCGGGGGCAAAAGGCATCTCTCCGAAGGTCTCCACACAGGCCGGTCCCGCATGGACATACGCCAGCTCCCTGTATGCCTCATACGCTGTCCGCATCACGCCCAGCTTTCGCTCCACGAAAGGTTTATCCAGATAGATGGCTGCATCCGCCCGATGGTCATAGTCATACTGCTTATTCGGGATTGCCCCCAGGTAACCGATGCGGTGCTGCCCACGCTTATTGACGCTGGCGACAGCCGCCCGGTAGATGACAGGCTTTAATCCCATTTTTTCAAAATTCCGGACTGCCGCCCGGATCATCCGTTCAAATCCAAGTGTAAAACGGATATTAACTGTCTTTTTCTTTGACAAATCCTTATTCCCCAGCACAAATCCGATCCGATACCCTTCTGTGTAGGTATCTGCCATCAGGTCAATCGTTTCCTGCGGCAGCGAATTCAAATGTCTGGCCGTTTCTAATTCATTTTCTGTAATATATTCTCCGTATTTGTACAGATAGCGCAGATCTGTCAAATCCTCTTCCATCAGAATCTTCACCGCAAAATCCAGCGACGGATCAACGGCCTCGCGGATGCGGCGGCTCACCATCAGATCACTGTAATCACTGACCCACCAGTAGATGATCTGCTGAATTTCCCGATAAGTGGGAAGGACTTCCTCTTCAAAACAGTTGTAGATTTCAATGAACAATTCATGAAGAATCGTGACATTTTCCAGACGGTTTTCAAATTTATAAACAATGATTCCTCTCAGCTCCGTATAGAGAAAGCTCAAAATACGCCCGTGAACCTCGCCCAGCCTTTCTACCGCATAAGCAGGGTTGGCATAGCTTTCCTGATAATTCTCCGAAAGAATATCCGCATAGAGCTGTCTGTTTAATGTCTGCCACTCCTCCAGGCTGCGTTCCCGTTTTACATCCGTCTGATGCAGCATAAAAAGAAAAGAAGCCGTCTTTTCGAAAAAATCGTCAAACGGCTCCGGAGCCGTATGCTCCCCCGGTATGGAAGCAATACGCCCAATGGTCAGATCATAACGTTCCCGTATCATCTTATCTTCTTCTGACATAATCTACTCCTTAATGTTTCCACATTTTACATTTCGGTCAATGATTTCCTTTGTAAACGCCCACAGCGCTTCGGAACCATCCGGTGTGCGCTCATTCCTTTTCATAATCTGTTCGCGCCGCACCTCATGTTCTCTCCAGGACTTTCCGCCGGAGGCGTCGTTTAACATCACCGGCTGCACCTTATCCAGCGTCAGGGCAAATTTCGCTTCCGGCGTCTGCCCCTCCTCGAACTCTTCCCAGAGATTCCTCATCTCTTCTGCCTGATCTGGAGGAAGAAGGTGAAAAATACGTTCTGCCGCTTTCACTTCCCGCTCTCTTTTCGTGGTGTTCCCCGCCGTATCATAAGCATAGGTATCTCCTGCGTCGATTTCTACAATATCATGAATCAGCACCATCTTCATCGTCTTTAAAACGTCGATTTTCTCCCTGGCATGTTCAGCAAGGAGCGCACACATCAGCGCCAGGTGCCAGGAATGTTCCGTGTCATTTTCTTTCCGGCTTCCATCTGAAAGGTAGGTCTGCCGCGTAATCTTTTTTAATTTATCCACTTCCAGAATAAAATTCATCTGTTGTTGTAATCTGTCCATGTTCCATCCCCCCTATACGCCAATCAAAATGACAAAAATCCAGACAGCCAGTACACATCCATTCAGAATTGTGCCCAGTTTTGAAAAGAAAAACAGCGTATCCTGCTCTCCAAAGCTCATCATCCCAAGAATCAGCCCCATCAGGGAAAATACCGTTCCCGTCAAACCGATGGAACCAAGATATGCCCCTCCCTGGCCATCCAGATAGTATGCCAGATACGCCAGCGCCGCAAAAATCACAAGGGAGATTCCTCCCAGGATGGTTGAAACCAGCCCTCTCTGGGAATGTTTCTTTTCCGCAAAGGAATACATTCGTTTTCTAGCCATATACTTTTCTCCTAACATAATCGCAAAACGCAAAAATCAGATACCCCAGAATTCCTCCGAGGGTATTGAGCGTCAGATCATCCACATCAAAACTTCCGACCCTGGATACCAGTTGAATCGTCTCCACCAGGAAGCTGAATTCAAAGGTAAACAAAGCCATGCGGAAGATTCCTCTTGTATGGCGGTTCAGCATCGGGAGAAAGAAGCCAAAAGGAACAAATGCCAGCACATTTCCCGCCAGATTGATAAAAACGGCGAAATTTCCAATCACTTCCCGGTTCTGCCAGAACCGCCGGATTTCCAGAAAGGGCATCAGATTATAAGAATACTGCCTGTCTGCCACAGTCCTTCCATAGCTCTCAGCAAAAAACAGAAAATACGTCAAAGCCAGCAGATAGCCGATAAACAGAATCAGCCCTATGATCCGTATTCTCTTCTTCGTTTTCTGTTTCATCTCAAATCAGTACGTGCTTTCTTTTTTTCAGGAGTTTTCCTCCCTGGACAATCAGCAGAATCCCCGATACGATTCCGCAGACCAGCACAACGATTCCTACTGCAAGATTGACTGCACCCGCACTTCCCATTGTCTTATATACCTTTTCGTTCATGCAAAGACCTCCTTATTTGCTGTGCCTTATTTTACTCCGTACTGCTCATAATATGCGTCGATTGCTTTCTTGATAGTATCGTCGATCACGACTTTTCCATTCCGTTCTTTGTTGTATAAATGTTCTACGACTTCTGCCATGCTCACAATCGCATTTGCCGGAAAGCCGTATTTTTCCTCAATCTCTTCCAGCGCGCTCTTTTCGCCCTTTCCTCTCTCCATGCGGTTTAAGGAAACGATCAGACCTTTGATTTCCACGTTTCCCTGCGCCTGAATAATCGGAAACGTCTCCTCAATCGACTTTCCGGAGGTCGTCACATCCTCGATCATCACCACGCGGTCGCCGTCCTTTAGCTTGCTGCCGAGAAAGCTTCCCTTATCCGCGCCGTGATCCTTTTCCTCCTTGCGGTCGCTGCAGTAACGGATTTCTTTTCCGTACAGCTCGCTGAACGCCACCGAGGTGAC
>OMNT01003653.1_pt1 | contig 10941 bp, 7 predicted proteins | sample 1672551 | NCBI WGS metagenome assembly OMNT01 (sample SAMEA3136698, study PRJEB25190) | human gut metagenome
CGCGGTGCACCGGAATTTAAGTCTTATTTCAATCTTATCTGGAAGGAGCTGAACCAGTATGCCTGACCTTTCTCCTGCACAGAAAAAATATCTGGCCTGTGTCCGGCGTGAAAAATATCTGATCCATGTGTCCAGGATCTTTCTGTTCCTGGGCTTTCTCCTTTTGTGGGAAGTATCTGCCAGACAGGGATGGATCGATTCTTTTATCTTCAGCAGTCCGTCTGAGATCTGGCGAACATTTTTTAAGATGGTACAGGATCAGTCTCTGTTTACACATATCGGGATCACGCTGATGGAAACTCTGGTCAGCTTTGTCTTTACCGTTTTTCTCGGGATCGGCACGGCGGTTCTTCTATGGTGCTGTCCAAAGCTTTCACGGATTCTGGAGCCTTACCTCGTCGTCCTGAACAGTCTGCCAAAATCCGCCCTTGCCCCGCTCCTGATCGTGTGGCTCGGTGCAAATATCCGGACGATCATCGTTGCCGGAATGTCTGTGGCAATCTTTGGCTCAGTCATCAATCTCTACACCGGCTTCCGCGAAGCTGACCCGGAAAAACTGAAACTCATCCGCACCCTCGGCGGCACAAAAAAAGACGAACTGACAAAGATTGTCCTTCCGTCTTCCGTGCCTCTCATCCTGAGTGTGATGAAAGTCAATATTGGATTGTGCCTGGTCGGCGTGATCATCGGTGAATTCATTGGTGCAAGGCAGGGGCTTGGATATCTGATCATCTACGGTTCCCAGACCTTTAAGCTGACATGGGTGCTGATGTCCATCGTAATCCTGTGCGTGATCGCAATGGGGCTGTATGCCATTCTGGATTTCATTGAGAAACGTGCACAGAAATGGTAAAACCAGAAAATAAACCATCCATTTGCAACGCTCCTGGATGGTTTATTTTTGTCTTTATAGAATTTAGGTCATCTGCTTTCTCTTTTGGGGTTGACTCTGTACTTTATTTCTTCCTCGGATATACTCCAACAAAGGAAATCTGTGGCAGAACTCTGTAATCGTTCAGTACGATTCTGATTTCTTTCACGTTTTCTTTAAAAAGTGGGATGATTTTTTTGTACCCGATTACAGTTCCTGCATAGACCTTCTCCCACTCTCCCTGATCTCTTACAAATACTTCAAAAACCTCTACTCTCTGGCTATTCCGGATTTCTTCTTTTAGTACCAGATACCCGACATCTTCTGCTTCATCCAATGCAAAGACAAGTTCCACCGGTCTGTGGGATTCCTCCAGCAGATTGCGGGAAAAACTTCTCTGCTGCCATTCTCCCAGTTCCCTCAGACGCTCCACATCATTCTCATGCAGAAGCCCGTTCGACATTGGCGGGATATTCAGAAGAAACGTTGCATTTCCACCAACAGACCCCAGATAAATATGGACCAGTTCTTCCAGGCTTTTCACCTGGCCATCCTCTTCCGGATGATAAAACCATCCCGGTCGGATCGAGGTATTTACCTCTGCCGGATACCAGATCAGATCATGTTCGCCCTCAAGAGCGATACGGCTTCCAAGGTCTTCCATATCACTGGTGATCTTCCTCTGGCGAAATTCTTCATCGTCCGACTGCTGGCTTCTTTCCTGCACACTTTCTGCCAGAGCTGTCCGCGCAGGAACTACACTCCACTCTGATTTTCTTACATCGCCGGCTTCATTTCCACACCATCGGATGTCCGGTCCGCAGACGCAGATGCAGGCATCTGGCTGATACTTCCGTACACATGCATAATATCTCTCCCAGTCATAAACCTGCTTCTTTCCATTCGGACCTTCCCCACAGGCCCCGTCCAGCCAGACACTGAATATCTCCCCATACCCGGTCAGCAGTTCTGTCAACTGTGCGATATAATAATCGTCATATTCCTTCCCGCTTCCATAACATGGCTGATTCCGGTCCCACGGAGAAAGATAGACTCCAAACTTCAAGCCATAACGGCGGCAGGCATCCGAAACTTCCCGTACTACATCCCCCGCTCCATCCTTCCATGGACTCGAAGCGACACTATGCTGCGTATATTTCGTCGGCCACAGACAAAATCCGTCATGATGCTTGCAGGTAAGGATCACGCCTTTCATTCCTGCCGCTTTCACCGCCGATACCCATTGCCCGGCGTCAAATTCCTGCGGATCAAAAACCCCGGGACCTTCCGTACCGTCTCCCCATTCCCGGTTCGTATACGTATTCATCCCAAAGTGAAAAAATGCATAAAATTCCGTTTCCTGATACTTAAGCTGACGCTTCGACGGAACAATCTTAATCAATTCCTGATCTGTCGGCATATCTCTTCTCCTTCTTCAAAAAAATCCAATTCACCCTTTCAGGCCGCCTGCCCCGATTCCCTGCAGCAGATATCTCTGTCCGATCAGATAAATGATCATGGTCGGGATCATAATGATCACAAGTCCCGCAAACAGTGCACCCCAGTCTGTCGCATACTTCTGTATCTCAAACAGATTTGCCATTCCGATCGGAAGGGTCTTTTTGGCATCATCGGTCAGAAGGACCAGTGCCAGCGGATATTCGTTCCAGAATCCCATTGCGCTCAACATTGTGATCGTTGCAATTCCCGGTTTTGCAAGCGGAACCATAACTTTCAGAAGAAGCTGAAGGTTTGTGGCACCATCGATCCGGGCAGATTCTTCATAGTCTTTTGGCACAGCAGACATAAAGCCCTGCAGAGTAAAAATGCAGAACGGGAACTGCATGACCGCATAGACCAGACAGAGTACCGGCAGATTATTCAGCCCATTGATTGCCTGCAATTCCAGGAAAAGCGGAATCATGATATACGTTGCCTGGAGGAAAATACATGCCATATAGATTGTGGAGATCAGTTTGCTCCCGGCAAAGCGATATCTTGCCAGTACGTAAGAAATCGGTATGACAAACAGCAGAAGCAATGCCGTAGACAATACCGTTACAAACACAGAATTTCCAAAATACGCTGCAATATTTGCCTTCTGCCATGCAGCGACAAAATTATCCAGATTCAGTGATACCGGCAGTGCATAAGGATCTGTCAGATACTCCGCATTTGTCTTAAACGCAGACATCAGGTTCCAGAAAAGCGGATAAAGAAAAATAATTGTAAACAGAATCATCAGGATCCTGATACACCAGGTTCTTACAGTTTTCATCAGTCTCCCTCCTATTCTTTCTCAGCTGACAGTTTTCGTGAGATCAGTGCAAGCACGATTGCAAGCAGAAGCGTAAACATGGCGATTGCCATCGCATAGCCAAAGTTTGCATTTCGCATGCCCTGCGTGTACATATACTGCAAAAGGACACTGGAAGCACCGTTCGGTCCTCCTCCCGTCATGACATTAGACAGAGTAAAACTCAGATTGATCGTTCCGGACAGAGAAAGGATATAGGTCGTTCCGATGGATCTGCGAAGAAGCGGGATCGTGATCCTGAAAAACTTCTGGACTCCGGTCGCTCCATCGATCGAGGCCGCTTCATAAATTTCCTGAGAGATCCCGTCAATCGAAGCCACATGCATTACCATATAATAACCGATCGCCTGCCATACCAGTGCAGCACCGATACACCAGAGCGCTGTTTTTCCCTCTCCGAGCCAGGCATGTTTCCAGGAAGACAGGTTAAACAGATCCAGCATATGATTGAGGATTCCTCTTGTCGGATTAAACACAAAAGACCATACAATCCCGACAACCGTCATGGATACAACACTCGGAAAAAAGAATACGGTACGATAAAAAGATTTCTCCCGAAGTTCTCCCTGTGTAAGGATGAAAGCAAATATCAGGCTCAGAAAAATCGTCAGAGCCGGAATCACAAGCATCAGTTTAAACGTATTAAAAAGCGCCTGCACAAAGTCCTTGTCTTTGAACATATAAATATAATTATTCAGAAATACAAACTTACTGTTGAATCCAACACTGAGTGCTGTGGAACTGGTAAATGACAGATAGATGGCATTCAGCATCGGTACGATCATAAAAACAATCGTAAGAATCAACGCGGGAAGCGTACACAAAGCTATAAATAATTTTGGCTTTTTTACCACGTCTGGTCACTCCTTTTTTCAGATTTCAAATCATTTTGGGGTAAAAAAAGGCTGCCGCATACCTTGTGCAGCAGCCTTTTCGCTTAATCGGACAACATTCATTCTGTAAATAACAAAAAAGATATTTATTTGGCAGCTTCCTGGTCTGCACGAACCTGTGCAAAAGCGTCCTCTACATTCTGTGCCCACTCTTCTACTGTCATTTCATCGTTCATAACAGAAGTGATCGGGTTAAAAATCTCATCTTTTGGATTGATCTTGCAGTCAGCCGGAACTGCTGAGAAGCTCATGATCAGAGAAGAGGCATTTGCTTCGTCATAGATTCCGTACATGTTGTAGATTGCTGTAGAAAGTTTGTCTTTTGCCACTTCACGGGCACTCTTTGTTGCGTAAAGGGCACCGGAAGCTTCTGCAAATGCAGATACAGATTCATCGCTGTACAGGAAACGGAGGAATTCTTTTGCGAGTTCCTGATTCTTTGCAGCTGCCGGAATAGAGAACTGCTCGCAGCTGTCGAATACATAGTGAACATCATCTGCATTCTCTGTCGGGATCGGAGCCATGGCAAACTCAAATCCGTCTTCTCTCGGAGCATCCTGCATCTCATTTTCCATCCAGGTTCCATTTGTGATAAAAGCAGCTTTTCCAAGCATCATCTCTGTCTGGGATTCTGTATGGTTCATACCTACTGTACCTTCCAGAAGATATCCCTTATCTGCGATCTCTTTGATATGAGTGAGGGCTTTCAGCACGCCTTCATTATTAAAGGAGCCTTCTTCATAATTTGCGATCTTTGTGAGAGCTTCTTCACCACACTCATTTGCAATTGCCGGCCAGAGCATTTCTTCCATATATCCCGGATAGATTCCCTGATAAGTAAAGAGGGAACGTCCGTCGATATCTTTGACTGTATCACCAAGTGCAAAGAACTCATCCCAGGTCTTCGGAACTTCCAGATTGTTTTCGTCGAAGAATGTCTTATTGTAGATCAGGCCCTGTGGACCGCTGTTGAACGGTGCGAGATAGATATCGCCATCTCCATATGGTGCACACTTGCTGCTTGCAAGGATTCCATCTGTGATATCATCACGGAGTGTACCGGTTCCTGCATAGTTTTCGCCATCAAAAACATCGTTCAGGTTCAGAAGTGCATGTTCTTTGATCAGAGAAAGGATCACGCCGTCCTCACCGCCATCATTCAGGCAGATAAAATCCGGTACATTTCCGGCAACGATCTGTGGACGAATGATATCACCGATGGTAGGGCTGATGGTCATGTTTACTTTCACGCCCTCATGACTTTCCTCAAAGAGTTCTACCATCTGATTCCAGTAAGCATCTCCGTATCCACCCTGGAAGATTGCGATGTTCAGTTCCTGTTCTTCCGCGTCTGCAAATGCAGTGAGTGGTGAGAGTACGCTAGCTGCGCTCATCGCAAGGATCATAGCAGAAGCTGCAAATCTTTTCTTCATATGTTTGTTTCCTCCTTCGTTCTGGCTTTTTTACGTTCGCCTTATGATGACAGTATACGGCAAAATATTTTTGTAGTAAATTAACAAAACAGCCCTGCTTATGGAACTTTTTCTTGTAAAAATTATATGATATAGATTTTCTTGTGATAAATATGTACAATCTTTTTCTATTTGTGTTTTGGATGGATTATCCTGACTTTTTTTAGTATAATGGATAAAAAGGCGGGGAGAAAAATGAATAAAAAACAACGTTATCAGGGATTTCGTAAATTCAGTATCAAAACAAGGCTTGTCATCGCTCTTTTGCTGATATCCATTATACCATTGGCAGGAATCAGTGGCTATTCCTTTCATATCTTTTCCGTAGCACTCCGGGAAAAACTTTCTGCTTCCATTTCTCAGACTTTATCGATGATCAATCTGAATATGGTAAGTGAGATTGAAAAATATCAGTATCTGTGTGGCTCTATCTGCATCAGCGAAGAGATCAAGGACGGGCTTCTGAACAAAGATATGTCAGATATTGAGAAAAATCAGGCGATCAATGAGATCCAACATATGGTTCGCACCAAGATCATCTATCCGGCACAGGCCAAAAATATCACCGTATATGATACCGACGGAAATATTTTTTATGATCTTGGCTATGACGGTTTCTATCAGGATGATGTAGACATGCTCCTCGACCGGCTGCGCCTGGAAAATCAGGATGTATGGGCGTATGTACACACCTACCGTGACAGAGACATTCTGGTCCTTGGAAGAAGGATCTATGAACAGTACAGCGAAAGCCGCGTGATCGGTTACACCCTGATTTCCATCGATGAGAAGATTTTTTCCAAGACAGTCCTCGAACCGGTGGGACTGGCAGATTCTTCTAATATTATGTATATGAATATGGACGGTACTGTTCTTTCCTCTTGGGACCGAAATATCGCACTCGGTGAAAAGGTTGACAGCGAATTTCTCAAAAACATCCAACAGAAGCTTCCTTCCAGAACCGATTCCTTCAGCATCCACAAAGATGGCGAAGAACAGCTGGTCACTTATATTTTCAACAAAAAGCTCAACCAGCTTTTTGTGTACACCATGCCTTATCATTATATCAATTCCGAAGTTTATACCATGCTTCGCCGAATCCTGATCGTGGCAGTGATCCTGGTCCTCACGTGCATCGGGATCGTCGCAATGGTATATCCGGGAATCACCTCCCCGATCAGAAGCATGCTGGATTTCTGTAAAGAATTATCCCACGGAAACCTGGATGTCCGTATTCAGGATAACCACAAAGACGAACTTTCAGACCTGTCCGGCAGCATGAACCACATGGCAGATACCATCCAGAATCTGCTCGAACAGCAAAAAGAACAGGAAAAGAAAAAAAGAGAGCTGGAACTTCAGATGCTCCAGTATCAACTCAATCCTCATTTTCTTTTTAACACCTTAAACAGTCTGCGCTTTGTGGCAGCCATGCACAATGACCAGATCGTCAGTGACGGAATCCAGGCGCTCAGCAGTCTTCTTCAGAATACGCTCACGAATAAGAACGAATATATCACCGTGCAGGAAGAGCTGGAAAATCTGGAAAATTATTTTGCCATCCTCCGCATCCGATATGCAGGAAGTTTCGAATATTCTTTCCACATTGAGGATGACGAACTGCTCTCCTGCCTCGTTCCCAAACTGATCCTGCAGCCGCTCGCGGAAAATTCCGTGATGCATGGTTCTTCCGATGATGGTTCTGTCATGAAGATCCATATTACCTGTTGGGAAGAAGACGGACATATGATCCTGGAACTTCAGGATAACGGAAAAGGATTCGAGATGACTCAGACTGATCTGAACCCGCACAAAGACCGCAAAAAAATCGGCGTAGCAAATGTAAATGATCGTATCCATCTGAACTTTGGCCGGAAATACGGGCTGAAGATCAACAGTCACCCGGGCGAGGGTACCACCTGCACCCTGACACTGCCAGAGCTTTATGCCGATACCCTGTCACAACATCCAGAAGAATAAACAAGTACCTCAGAAAGGACCCAAATGTACAGTATACTTATTATAGATGATGAACCCATTGTAAAAATTGCTCTCCGCTCGATCCTCCCCTGGGAAGAACACGGTTTTTCCATCTGCGGAACTGCTTCGAATGGTCTGGAAGCCATGCCTCTCATCGAGAAGCATCAGCCGGATGTGATCATCACTGACCTCAAAATGCCGGAAATGGACGGGCTGGAACTAATCCGTACCCTGAAAGAAAAAAATTATCCCGGAGAGATCCTCGTACTCAGCAATTATGAAGATTTTGATTCTGTGCGGAGCGCACTTCTTCTGGGCGCGGCAGACTATCTGTTAAAGATCAAGATCAGTCCGGACACCCTTCTCGCCTGCCTGAACAAAACGACCGAAAAGCTGCATGAAAAAGCTGACAGGAAAATTTCTGTTCCAGCGGAAACCGTATCCGAAAACAGAACCCGCCTGCTCCTCTCCTTTTTTGAGGGAGAATCTTCCCTTTCCTCTTTTATGATCCAAAACGCCGGCACAGACCTGCGCTTTATGCAGGAACCATGCGCCGTCTGCTATGTGACCTTTGAAAAATTCCTGTCCAATGAAGCTTTTTCTATCTCGGGAAAACTTCTGTGTGATATGATTCTGGACGCAGTACAGGGTGTACTGCAGCCATATATCCTTGTACTGAACGACTACAGTGCACTGGTAGTCTTTTCCCAGAAAGAACTGGATGCAGGCCAGATGAAAGTCGCTCAGCTCGTAAAAAAGCTGTACAACCGTTTCACCATGTACCAGTCCTTCGCCCCGGATATGCCATATCAGGAAAATCTTCCGGACTATGAGGAAGCCAGAAATACCTATCAGACCTTTACCATAAATGAAGGACATTATACAGACGATATTGCCAAAACCCTCGCATATATCGAAGAAAATTACATGCACCGGCTCACGCTGTCCTCCATTTCCGCAAATGTCAGCTTAAGTTCCAGCTATCTGTGCCGTGTTTTTAAATCAGAAGTCGGAACAAGCATCACCAGTTATCTGAACAACCTCCGAATACGAAAAGCCGCCACCATGATCAAAGACAACCGACTTTCTCTCAAAGAGATCTCCACAATGGTAGGAATTGATGACCAGCTCTATTTCAGCAGACTGTTTAAAAAATGTATGGGAATTTCCCCTTCGGAATACGGGAAACGATTTCACCAGTAAATCTCAAAAAGGTATGAAACCACAGATTTAGCTTCTATGATCTCATACCTTTTTTCTTATCACATCATTCTTCTATTTCTTAGATATTTTCGCTTCTCAGATCTGATACCACTTGATCTCATTTGCTTCCATGTGAAGTTCGAAGCAGCTTCCATCGCCTTTGTATACAACAGTATCCTGCGGCTCGTAGGTGTTGTTTACGACACAGTATTTGCCGTTCTTTACATAGGCGTGGACTTCTACATTGTAATTTGTGGAATACCAGCAGTTCAGTTCTTCCTCTGCAGATGCGGACCAGAGGACTGCACGGTAGAGGACACGGCTGTTCTTGAAGCTGTATGGAAGTCCGCTGATATAGACACCGCGGCCCTTTCCGAAGGTTCTGACTGCCATCTGCACTTCCTGGTCTTTCTGGATCAGGATCTCGGTTCCGTCAAGTGCATAGATGTTCTTTTTGCCTTCGCCGAAATCAACGTCTCCGTCACTGTCTGCTAGGATAAAATGATTTCTGTGTTCTTCCCAGTTGTATTTGTCTTTGTTCAGGTTGAAGCCGTTTTCTTCTTCTACTCCAAGCACATCGTCAAGCTGGAAATAATGTCCCTGCCACTGGTGAGCTGCCGGTTCGCCGACTCCGATGAAACCGCCGCCGTTGTAGACAAATTCTTTTACTGCAGTGACGATCTTCTCGTTTACCCAATACTCGCCACCGCTCTGTGCAGTGTCTGCATCGCCTACGTTGATCACAACATCCAAGTTTTTCAGTAGATCCTTATTTTCCAGGATATCATCAAAGCTGATGAAAGAAACATCAAACGGTGCACCGCTCAAAGCCTCGATGATTCCGAAATAAGAATAATTCTGTTTGTAATAAATTGCGTGATGTACCATGTGATTGCCCCAGGAACGCATTTTGCCCCAGCAGTTCAGGACTGCTACTCTCTTCACGCAGTACGGAGTCACACCCTGGATGTTGTCATAGAGTGTACGGAATTCCTGGCATACCTCTTTGATATACTGTACAAAATCCGGGAATTCCAAAGCAAGTTTCAGGTAGCCGCCGTAACCGATTCTCTGGATCGGGCTTCGGAGGATCGCACGTCTTGCTGTCACCCAATTTACTTTAGCTTCTTTAACCGGATCACCGCCCTCGTGGAAGGTATCCGGGAAAAAGTACGGAAGGAAACGTCCTTCTGTATATTTTACATTCTTGATATCGCTGAACAGACGCAAAGTCGCACCATTTCCGACACTTCCAACGACAGCATCCAGTCCGATGGATGCAAACTCATCCATAAACGGCTCCATGCCAATCCAGTGATCGCCCATGAACATCATAGCTTCTTTACCATATTCATGGACAATGTCTACCATCTCTTTGGCAAGCTTCGCAACTTCTCTTCTCTGAAAAGCCTGGAAATCTTTGAATTCTTTGGACGGAATACGGTATGTATTGTTCATGTAGCCCTGGTCGATAATGTATTCCGGACGGAACGCATAGCCCACTTCTTTTTCAAACTGTTCGAGGATATATGGGCTGACAGATGCGGAGTAGCCGAACCAGTCTACGTATTTTTCTCTCGCAAGCTCATCAAAGATCAGGGTAAACTGGTGAAAAAATGTCGTAAAACGTACTACATCCACATATTGATGCGTATCAAGGAAACGGCGGAGACGCTCCAGGGAATGCGCTCTTGTCTTTGGCTGACGCACATCAAAAGTGATCTGCGGCTCCACGTCCTTCCAGTCATTTACAACTGCATTATACATATGTACCGGGTCCCACATGATATATGCCAGGAAGCTGACGGTATATTCATGAAAAAGCTTCGCCGGTGCGATCACGACATTTCCGCTCTCTTCGTCATAAGACCACTGGTTTGTCGGAACGACTTCGCCTGTGGTACGGTCAATGACTTCCCACCATCTGGTGATATCGTCACGGGTATTTACTTTCAGCATGTCCGGGTAGAGATGGTCCATAAGGTGGATCTCAAGTTTCTCATCTGTTGCTGTATGGAAAGAGCTCATGATGTACATCTGCTGGATCTCATCCGGATTTGCCTTTGCCCATGCGTTATCTTTTCTTGTTGTATAGTAGGTAGCGTAGATCTTTGCACCCGTATCTTTTAGTTCTGCCGGGAACTCTGTTCCATCGCAGTCACGGATCGCATCTGCGCCCCATTCTTCCACGATATCCAGTGTTTC
>OMNT01003658.1_pt1 | contig 10932 bp, 8 predicted proteins | sample 1672551 | NCBI WGS metagenome assembly OMNT01 (sample SAMEA3136698, study PRJEB25190) | human gut metagenome
TTCTTCGTTGTTCAATATCTTAAATGGGTGATTCTTAAAAGGGTGAAGCTCGTCAAGAGATATGTTCTTTACACGCTCAAGCTTTGCGTCGTCACGCTCCGCCTGCGCTGTAAATAGGTCGTCCAAAGTCGGTAAAGTAAAATCTGATTTTCGTTTTGTCATCGTTCGTATCCTCTCTTTCTTGATTTATTAAGTCCGAAATATCGGCTTCGCATATTCTCCTCAACGAGAATGTTTTCTTTGATTTTAGGATTATCCTCTATAATCCTTGCCGCTTTTTCTGCATACATAAAAACCCCTCCTGCTAAAAAATCTCCTATGCCTCATTCTAACATAGGAGATTTTCGGATACTACTTAATTTTTTCTAAACCAGCAGCTCGATCTTCCGATCCGTATGCCGGTACTGATAAAACTGTACGCCCGCCGCCTGCATCATCCTTTTCGATGCGCGGGTGCTGGCCGTATCTGCATATTTATCACAATCATATACCACCGTCCGTATCCCTGCCTGGATAATTGCTTTCGCACACTCATTACATGGAAACAGCGTCACATACAGCTTCGCCCCCTCCAGGCTTCCTCCCCGGTAATTCAGAATCGCATTTAATTCGCTGTGCGCCGCATAAAAATACTTCTGGTCAAATGCGTCCCCTTCTTTTCCCCACGGAAACTCATCGTCAGAACACCCGACCGGAAACCCATTGTACCCCATCGACAAAATTTTGTTATCCTGACTGACAATGCACGCGCCGACCTGTGTGTTCGGATCTTTCGACCGCATAGCGGAAAGCATCGCCACGCCCATAAAATATTCATCCCACGAGATATAATCCTGCCGTTTTCCTCCCATACAAAATCCTCTCCTCACGTATTCAAAAGTTCCTGTTCATTTAAAATCACTACAAGCTTCGAAATCATCCTCTCCAGAGTTTCATAGCACTCTCCGTAATCTGCCAGCGTGCCGCCCAGGGGTTTTCTGATCTCTTCATTGCTTCCGATATACTCCGAGAGCAGATACACATTTTCCACATGAATATGCCCCTCACAAATTTTCTGCTTTAAATCCGTATCCATCACCAGAATCAATGTCCGCTCCCCAAAATCCTCCTCCGAAAGCACAGTCGCCGCATGTGTTTTCATGGTAATCCCATGACTGACCGCCACCGCCTCCGCCTTCTGGTTTACCGGTTCCGGAAACAGCACGACCCTGCCCCTCGACTCAATCTCCAGATCCTCCAGCAGAAACTTTGATTTCATAATAAACTTCGCCATAGGGCCAAGACAGGTATCACTATTGCTCACAAAAATCAGTTTATCATACCGTTTCATAAACTACGCTCCTTATACCTCCCATATCTGATGGCCTGCCGCTTTGATCAGGCGATTCATAATCGCCTGTCCCATCTTCGGTGTTTCAAACGCCTCAGAATAAATCTCCGTTACTGCCAGCTCGTCAAATTCCCTTAAGATTCCATACAAATGCTGCGAGATTGTCAGCTCATCATAAATACTGCCGATGGATTTGACAATTCCGCCATGATAACGTGCCGCTGTCTCATCCGAAGCAAGGATACCGATTTTCTTTCCCTGCTTCTCTCCTTCTGCAATCTGTGCATTGATCTTATTCACAACCGCTTCCGGCTTTCCCTCAATAATGACCATGTCCGCTTTCGGTGCATAATGCTTATACTTCATTCCCGGCGCTTTCGGACGGATTTTTTCATCCTCCGCCAAAAGTCCTTTGTCCATTTCCACAGAACCAATCACTTCCTGAAGCATTTCCTGATTGATATATCCCGGCCGGAGGATCACGGGAGTTTCCCCGCTTAAATCCACGATTGTCGATTCCAGTCCGATCTTCACGCTTCCCCCGTCGATGATCATATCGATCCTTCCGCTTAAATCCTCCGCTACATGAGCCGCAGTGGTAGGGCTTGGCCTGCCGGAAGTATTCGCGCTGGGCGCTGCGATATACCCGCCGCCGCATAAGATCACTTCTCTTGCAATTTTATGATCCGGCATCCGCACCGCTACCGTGTCCAGACCTCCCGTCGTTCCGTAAGGAACGATTTCTTTCTTCTGAAAAATCATCGTTAAAGGCCCCGGCCAGAAGGCTTCCGCCAGGCGCAGCGCCTGCCAGGGCACCCTTTCTGCAATTTTCTCCAGATCTTCTATCCTTGCAATATGTATAATCAGGGGATTGTCCGACGGCCTTCCCTTTGCCGCATAAATCTTCGCAGCCGCTTCCTCATCCAGTGCATTCGCGCCCAGACCATATACGGTTTCCGTTGGAAACGCCACCAGCCCTCCATTTTTTAAAATCTCACCGGCCAGGCGGATTCCCTCCGGCGAAATCTTCTCTGTCATATCTTCTATGATCGTTTTCATAAACACGCCTCTTTATTCTGGTAAAGTTATCTTTTCTGCCCCTGATTATAACACCCTCCTGCAAAAAGGACAATCTTTCTATTGACAGTAGAACGGATTGTTATCTGCCTTTGCCTCGGTGTTATCAATCCGCTGGACATATTCAAGCATTCTGCGGTATCCCTTCTCTTCATCCGGGCCAAACTGAACATCCGTCGGGAAAATCGCAATATACTTCTTGTCATTGCTCAACCCGGCAATCGTATAATCCGGAAGATCCGCATAGCTGTTATCCTCCCAGTCATAAGCCTGAATGGTTACGAGATCTCCTCCGTTCCCGGCATTATAAGAAGGTTCATAATAAATCTGAACCGTCGTATTGTTCAATACACGGTAATTCCAGTCTCCGTCAGCCGGAAGATAAAGGGTAAAATATCTGGATTCCAGCCTCGCCTGCCCTTCGCTGTTAAAGATTCCGATATCCTCTGCAATATTATAACTTCCGCTGGTATCCGGAATATCGGTAACCGGCTCCTCCTTCGTTTGGGATTTAGCCTGTTCCCCTTTGACCGCCATTTTTTTATCTATCTTATTCGACTCTCCGGTCTCCAGGTTCATCCAGAACAACGTATCTGCAAGCACGTAGCACAGTACGTCATTCTCCAGGTATCCCTGACGGTAATCCGGAAGAGAATACTGCGTTCCCGTCGGAATTTCTTTTCCCGAATTCTTATCATACCGGAATGTCTCATAATGCTCCGAATCATAATAAACAGCCTCCTCTGTCACCCACACAGGATCATACTGCGAAAGCGTATTTTCAAAGTAAATCTTTCTTATGGCGTCCGCCTGTGTATCATACTCATAGATATAATCATCGGCTTCCCCTGTGGTGATGTACGCCTTATCCTGATAAAAGACGAGATCACCGCTGCTATTTAATTCATAGAGCGTCTTTCGCTCCGTTCCGTCGAAAGACACGCAGATCAGATCGCCATCCGTATCCAGACAGTAAATGCCCTCTGTAGTGACCTGAAACTCTTCCACTTCCTTTTCCAGCTTTTCTTCCTCTCCGCCCTGTTTGGACACTCTGTACAGGCTTCTCCCATAAGTAAAGTAAATATAGTCATTATAAATCTGGAAAGAAGAATTGCTTAACTTATGGTCATTAATAACGGAAGCATTACTCTGTTCCCGCTCGTGCTCCTCCAGCGGGAGCCCTATAATCCCCAGATCCGTCGCCATGTATATCGTACTATCTTCTAAAGCCAGGCTGTAAATCTCCGCTGATAAACTTCCTTCCGATATGAAATCATACAGCTTTCCCTGTCCGTCCAGAAGCGCGCTGCAAAGATGTCCCTCACAGCCCCAGAATACCACTCCTTTACAGACAATAATTTCTGAAGCATCAATAACTCCCTCTTTGTAATCCTTTCTGGCATTCACAGAAACCTCTTCCGATACCCGCTCGGTTTCCGAATCCATTCCTGAATCTGTTTCCGAATCCGTTTCCGAATCTGTTCCCGAATCTGTTTCTAAAAACTCTTCCGGCCGTTTCTCACGAACCTTTTCCGCCAGATCTGTTTTCCCACAAGCCGCCAGACTGACGAAAAGAAACACCACTAACAAACTGCTCATCCACTTTTTCATTTGCATCCCTCCTGATAAATAAATTCTCTTCCTTTTTACTGCTTACCTCCATTATACTGAATATTATCACTTTTTACAGCTTATTTTTTAAATTTTTTCTTTAAAATTATCCTCCAGGTATTTCATAACCCCCTCACCCACGGCTTCCGCCACTTTCTGTTGATACGCTTCCGTTATCAGTTTGGAAGCCTCCTCCCGGTTGGAAAGAAAACCGCATTCTACGATAACCGTGGGACTTTTCGTTTTTTTCAAAAGATAGTACGTGTCGTTCGCCTTTGCCTCTCTGGGACGGTCTACTGCAAGGTATGTATTGAGCGTCTCTTGCAGGCACTTCGCCAATGCCTCTGCTTCTGCCGAATGCGTAAAATAAAACACCTGAGGGCCATGTACGGATTCCTCCGTATAGCTGTTCTGGTGGATACTGACGGTAAAGACAGGATTCGCCCCGTCGATTTTCTCACAGCGCTTCCGCATATCATCCTGCTTTTTATTTGAAACCCCTGCGTCGTAAAGACCGTTCTCATCCTCTCTTGTCATAACTACCCGAATCCCTTTTTCCTCCAGAAATTTCTGAAGTTTTTTTGAGATTGCCAGATTCACATCTTTTTCCAGTTCGCCCCCGATGCCTACCTTTCCGGGATCTTCTCCCCCGTGGCCTGCGTCGATCACCACTGTCCTTTCTGCCTTCTGAACCTGTGTAGAGCTTACCTCGATAGCGCCTCCCCTGGCCAATAGATATGCCGCCAGCAGCAGCATAAGCCCCATAATCGTTTCCATTTTTACCCTGTCCCGCATAATTTCTCTCCTAAAACCTGTTATCCAAGTATATGCGGAAAAAACTGCCGCAAAACCTTTTTTGTTTTGCGGCAGTTTGATAAAGAAGTATACACATTAGCTTATGTACTTATAGAGGACATCCCAAACCGATGACCGTTCAAATCCCAGCTTCCAGGCAGCGATTCCGCCAAGACCGTATTCTTTGACAAGCTTCGCCTTTTCCTCCAGCGACTTTTCGTTTTCGATCCATATCTGATACTTGCTTCCATCCTCTGCCTCCAGTTCTGCATAGTCCTGGGACGTTTCCTCGCTCCAGTTAGCGGTGACGCCATTATCCGTCAGCCACTGCTCCGACCGGTTCATGCCCATAGCCTCACTGGTAATGTTTCCGGACGCATCCGTATTCCACAGCCTGCTGTAGAACGGAACCCCGCTGATGATCTTCTGCGCCGGCACTTCCTTTAAAGTTTCTTCGATTCCATTCCTTTCAAAAGACAGGGACGCGACTGTTCCGACTTCCGAGCCCACATAATGTTCATCATACCCCATGACGATGACATAATCTGCCACAATCCCCTGCTCTTTCCTGTTGTAATGCACATTGTAAGGCATCGGTACGGGATTATCCACAGACAGGACAATCCCATTTTTCCGGCATTTCACGGAAATTTCCCGGATAAACTGAATATAGCCGTCTCCCGCATCTTCCGGAATTGCCTCAAAATCAATATTAATACCTTCCAGATTATACTGTACCGCCGCGGCAATTAACTGATTGGACAGCTTTTCTCTTGACGCGCTGGACGCCAGCACCTTTTTCGTATCGACCGACTCATTAAAATTGTCCACCAGCGCCCAGACTTCCAGTCCCTGTGCATGCGCATTCGTTACATAGTCCTCGCTCGCCAGAGAAGAAATTTCACCGTCATTGCTGACGATGGAAAACCAGGTAGGTGAAATGACATTGACTCCTTTCATATCCGCAATGTCATAAAGCAGACTGTAGTTCGAATCCATATTCGTGATCTGATGCCATACCAGATGAATCTTGTGATCACGCTGAATGCTGGTGTAGACCGGTTCCTCAAATTCCCGGCTCGTCACTTCCACGTAAGGCGCGTTCAGCTTTTTATTCCTTACATATCCAATGTATCCTTCCTGCGTCCGCACTTTCGACCACTCATCCATCTGCTCCAGCACCATCAGCTTTGTTCCCTTTTCCGCCACCGTGAGGATTTCGCTTTTGATTCCGCCCTGATACCGGACATTTTCTTCTTTTTTTACATCCGCATAGCTGGTTTCTCCCCACTTATACGTGATGACAAGACGATTGGGATTCTCATACAGCGCAAAATCCATATTCGTGTACTGCTGGACAAATTCTGCTGCAATATATGCCTTTGTCCCATCGACTTTCACGATGGTATATCCCGTATTCTGCGTATTTCCGGACAGTATATAGCTGCTTGCGCCCGCTGAAATATCAATAATGTCTGTCGGCGTGGTATAGACCATCAGATTGGCGTCCGCATCCCAGTAAAACCTGTCGTTGAGATATTCTTTTACTGCCTGATAATCCAGATACGGCGTCCCGTTATCCAGGATTCCTTTATCATCAATCAGCTCATCCTGCATGACAATCGCCAGTTCCTTCCCGTCTGACACACCGAAATATTCCTGTGATGACATTACTTCATCGGAAGGCGTATAGTGTTCCACGATCCTGCCTACGATCCCGATTACTGCAACGATAACGATTAAAACAACCGCTGCCAGCACCGGCACTGCCTTTTTCTTCATTTCTTATACCTCCAACCCTTATGATCTGCTACAATACCCTGATTATAACATACTTTCCGAGGTAATATGACTTATTTCGACATTTTTTTCTGCCTGTTTCTGGATGACTGCAAAGGGGATCTGCCTGTCCGGAAACTTTCTATTTTATGTCTTTTACAAAATCAAATCCAATTCCCCATATCTCATCAGAATCGTTACTGATATAATCCCGCATATAGCATCGGTCCTCCCGAAAGGTACAGGTTCTCGAAATCTCCTCCGGGCTGCTGGGATGCCCGTTTAAGAGAAGTCTGATGCCAGCCTTCTGGTATTGACGCAGCTCTCTACACAATCGCTGTTCTTTGGACTTACTATTCTTTTTTATTTTGATGCCACATCCTTTCCTGCGCTTCCCCAGTGTCTCCTTGTCTGCCGCCATTTTGCCGCATAAAAATGTGATATATTACGCACTGGTTCTGTTTTTTATCTGATGGTCAGAGAAAACGAAATATTGCATTGTGTAAATTCAGGGTTGGGTGCAATGAAGCATTGCTTGAAACTCTTAGAAAATATTGCGAAGAACATCGCTTGAACTTAATTTTTTAGGTTACTTATTCTGATTTCGTTTCCTCTTATCGTTTATTATATACAATAAGATATGCTTTTGCAAGCAGTTTTTTCCACAAAAAAGGCTGTGAGGAACCAGTTTCCACATCAGCCTTTTCCTTCTTTTATCTATTTACTTTTTGTAGAGTGCTTTTTTGCTCATTCCAGCCTTCTTCAATCGTGCTTTTAAAACGCCAAACTGTTTCTTTGTCATCTTTTTCGGCGCCATAATCTTACATTTTGCTGCCGTTCCCTTAAATGCCTTAGAAGCAGCCTTCGGCGCCTTTACACCCTTGAAAACGACCTTTTTCAGCTTACTGCACTTATAGAACGCTCCCGAACCGATGGCTGTCACATGTTTTCCAATGGTAACAGACGTCAGCTTCTTTCCCTTCTGAAATGCCTTCGAACCAATGGCTGTCACCTGAAAGCGAAAGCCGTCGATCTCCACTTCGGAAGGAATGGTTATTTTCGCCTTTTTGGTATCTTTAAGCCTGGACGCCGTCACCGTGCCTTTTTTGGCGTCTGCCTTTGTAACCTTATATTCTACGCCGCCGGAAGTTACCGTCGTTCCCTCCGCCGGAACCTTCGGTTCCGGATTTTCCACGGATGTATTCTTTTTGACAAGCTTCGTTTCCTTCAATCTTTTCAGCGCTGCGTCAATCTGTTTCTGCGTTGCGTCGGGATTGGCCAAAACCGCCTTTGCCTGTGCAAGCGCTATCCGAAATGCCGCTATGGACTCTGCCGAGAACTCGTTCGTATTCTGCATCTGCTTTTCCGCGTTCGCGATTTCACTGATCAGTCCCGTCTTTACGACCGGTCTTTTTACCAGTACGTCCTCGATGCCTTCCAGTGATGCCATAGCTTCCGAAACGTCTGAATCCAGCATTGGATTCGCAAGAGCCTTTTGCGCTTTTGTGAGCTGTTTCAGGAAAATCATGGCGCTTTCCTGCGTATACGCATCCATATCCAAAGCTTCGAGCTTCTCCACTTCCTTTCGAAGCTCCGACGTATCCGGTCCAATATTTTCCGGCATTTCTGTCAGTACATTTTTCATCTCCAGAAGCGATTCGTATGCGGCGTTATAATCCTCTTGTTCAGGCTCCATCATACCAGTTACCGCCTGTACCTTACCATACAATTCCTGAAATTTTGCCCAGCTCTGCGCCGTATAAGCAGAAGAATCAAGATTTGCATACTTATTTAATTCTTTTTCCAGGAAATTTCTGGTGACAGTCACAGAAGGGTCTTCTTTAATCTCCTTCTTTCCATCTACCTTTATAAAATCAATTTCCCCTTTGAAACTGTCTGTCGTGCTTCCGATCCGTCCAACCGGCATCACCAGAGTATTGACTTTGTAAATCGTTCCCCGGATCGTTGTCGTATCCAGTTTATCTGCCAGGCTTCCATTTACCCAAAGCTCGGCGGTATTCTGATTTCCTTTGATGGTCAGCTCCACCCATTCGTTTTCCGGAAGCGTATAGTTAAAAGAATAGTCATACCCTTCTCTTGAATACCCGACTTTCCCGGTTCCCTTCTGTCTCGCCTTCACCGAATAGGTTCCATAGGTCTCTCCAAATGGCTTCCAGGACTCACAGATAATCTGCTCGCCTGTGGCATTCGCATCCATTTTCAATCTCACCGTAAGACTGTTTTCCGGCCCCACCTTATCAACCGGCGTGGTGATATAGCTTTCGCCCCCTGCCAGCCGGAGCGCTTTTCCTCCCTCGCCGTTTGGAGACTGCGTGACATTGACTTTCTCTGTGGCGTCATACCCATTTGCGCTGTCATCCTTTTCCAGCTCCCCGTCAAAGTTATACTTTAAAATCGTTTTCGTTGCAGAATCCACTTCATAGTACATATTTGTATTTGGAGCCGTCCCTGTCTTTTTGATTTCTTCCGTAAATTCACTCCAGGTTCTGTCCTCCGTCTCACCCCACAGCCTTGCAGCGACTACCGGAGCCGCGTCAAAGAACCGGTCAAAGGAATCATATTCCGAAATTCCGTTTGCGCGGGTATCGATACAGTCATGCCAGATTGCAAAAACAGCGCCCAGCATCTGCTCATCCCCCGCCTTTGTCGTGAGATTTCCCATCGAATTGGGTTTCCAACTGGTATACAGCCGCTCGGTCGGCAGGTAATCTCCATATGCTCCCCTGTTCTTATTAGAAGCCGGTACGATATAGAGATTTGAATACTGGGTATTGATCAGGTCATAGCCTGCATTATACATCGTTCTCGGATCTGCATAATTGTTCGCCCACATATTAAGCTGCACACCCTCCGAACGGACAGGCGTTGTACCTGATTTATTCGAAAGACTGCCCCACATCCTGACTTTTCTTCCTGTGCTCTGAATGTATTCGATCATCTCATCTGAAAACTTTCGAAAGGCTTCATTTCCATTTGAGCCTCCATGAAATTCATCCGTACCGATATGTATCGTCGTCTCTTCATCAAATACCGGATCATCCCCTTCCAGATACTCTGCCCAGATGTCCTTTGCGATCTGAATCGCTTCGTCCTGGGAAATATCCAGCTCATCAATCAGATATTTATGCTGTCCGCCGGATACCTTTGACATATACTGGTCAAACACTCTCGTAATTGCCAGTGCGTGCGCCGGCATATCAAATTCCGGGATAACGTCAACGCCTATTTTCCGGCTGTCCTGGATAAAAGAACGAAATTCATCCTTTGTATAGAAGAGGTCTTCCGCCGTCAGCTTCACGCCGGTTTTTTCATTTTCCACATCGGATTCCAGGCGAAAAGCCGCATACGCCTTTTCCATCGCCTCCTCCATCGTTGGATAATCCTCGAAAAAGATCAGGTTATCATTCAGATGCACCTGAAAACTGTTCAGTTTATACCATGACATGTTCTTTGCAAACTGCTTTACCGTATCCATCTCAATCGGCTTTCGCCCCACATCCAGGCTGAGTCCCCGCACTTCATATTTCGGATAATCCCTGACAAATCCCTTCGCAATCGTTCCATTCGTCTGCTTTAAAATCTGCAAAATGCTGACAACGCCCCAGTAAGCGCCTGTCCTGTCTGCCGCCTCTACAACTGCTGCTTCACCGATTTTTAAGATATATCCTTCCTTTCCAAGACCTTCATCCTCCGTATCAAACGTCAGATAAAAATCCCCTCTGGAAACATCTGCATAGCTTCCCTCTACAACCGGGAGCACAATGCCTGTAAGGTCTTTATAATCTGCCGCAAACTCTGCCGCAGTATCCAAAAGTTCATGATCCGCCACGATCTTACTTGTCTGGCAAACCGCAAACTGGCCCTGTATCCCGTACCACTCCTGAAGCTCCGGAATTACCGATGGCTTTTCATTCGCTCCTTCCATCGGTGCGTATTTACCGGGAACCGTTATCGTAAATTCTTCCGACTGGCGCTTCTCCCCGCCATCGCTTACTTCATAAAATCCCTTTACTACCTTATCCTCATAAGGGGCATAAATGGTTCCATCTTCACCAATTACCTGTTTATAATCCGCACAGAAGCGTACATCTACCCCTTCCGGCGCATCCGGTATGGAAATTCTCTTCCCATCCATTGAAATCTGCGGCTGTGTAATACCTGCTATTACCGCTTCTATTCCCTCTGACGCATTCACCTGAAGCGATGAAAACGGCACAGTACTAAAGGCAACGCAGGCTGCCAGCATGAAAGCTCCCGCTCTCTGAAACATTTTGTGAAACATAAATTCTCTCCTCCATTAAAGTGTTTTGAAATCTCTC
>OMNT01003661.1_pt1 | contig 10928 bp, 8 predicted proteins | sample 1672551 | NCBI WGS metagenome assembly OMNT01 (sample SAMEA3136698, study PRJEB25190) | human gut metagenome
AAATCATCGTTTGGAAGCTTGTCTGCATAAGCACGAAGGCTTTTCCCCCAACTTGATACCCATTCCTGACCGAACATCAGGGTTAATCTGTGTACTTTTTTAAGATTGTTATATGTCAATACATTCGATGTCTGGAAACTACCGCTTTCTGAATACTGTACGTTACCGTTGATGCTGGAACGTTTGGCATTGGCTGATAAGTCTCCGTTGAAAGCATCATTTCGAGTGAGGCTATAACGAGTACCGATCGTATTACGGAAACTCAGCTTTTTTGTGAAATTGAAGGTGAATCCACCATTGGCTTGTATATTACGCCAAAAACGCTGTTTAGGTTCTTCCTGAGCAGAGATAATAGGATTTTGCATTGGGTTATCTTGCTGGTCTTCGTACATCGGGTCTTCACCGGCAAGCAGTTCCGCATGGGAAAGAAGTACGGGGCTGTCAGCTTCGTGCAGATTCTGGCCCCGGAGCTGAATGACCGTATGCTGGCGGATTTTCTCGACATGGAAAGTTCCCTCATCGTGAACCTGCACATCCAGTCGGTGGATCAGGTGAAGGCCATCAAGACGGTGAAGCGCAAGATCACCGACTTGGACCGCAGCAAGATCGAGGAACAGAAAAAAGCCGTCCGCGCCGGGTACGACATGGACATCATCCCCTCCGACCTTGCCACCTACGGGGCCGAGGCCAAGAAGCTGTTACAGGACCTGCAAAGCCGCAACGAGCGGATGTTCCTGGTGACGTTCCTGGTGCTGAACACGGCGGACAATCCCCGCCAGCTGGGCAACAACATCTTCCAGGCCAGCTCCATCGCGCAGAAGTACAACTGCCAGCTGACCCGGCTGGACTTCCAGCAGGAGGAAGGCTTGATGTCCTCTCTGCCGCTGGGGCTGAACCAGGTGGAAATTCAGCGGGGGCTGACTACCAGCTCCACCGCCATCTTCGTGCCGTTCACGACCCAGGAGCTTTTTCAGAACGGCAAGGAGGCGCTGTACTACGGCATCAACGCCCTGTCCAACAACCTCATCATGGTGGACCGCAAACTGCTGAAAAACCCCAACGGCCTGATTCTGGGTACGCCGGGCAGCGGCAAATCCTTCAGCGCCAAGCGCGAGATCGCCAACTGCTTCCTGCTGACTTCGGATGATGTCATCATCTGCGACCCGGAGGCCGAGTACGCGCCGCTGGTGGAGCGCCTGCACGGGCAGGTCATCAAGATTTCGCCCACCTCCACCAACTACATCAACCCGATGGACCTGAACCTGGACTATTCGGACGATGAAAGCCCGCTGTCGCTGAAATCCGACTTTATCCTGTCGCTGTGTGAACTGATCGTGGGCGGCAAGGACGGATTGCAGCCGGTGCAGAAAACCATCATTGACCGCTGTGTGCGGCTGGTGTATCAGGACTACCTCAACGATCCGCGCCCGGAGAATATGCCCATTCTGGAGGATTTGTACGACCTGCTGCGGGCGCAGGATGAGAAAGAGGCGCAGTACATCGCAACGGCGCTGGAAATCTACGTCACCGGCTCCCTCAACGTGTTCAACCACCGCAGCAACGTGGACATCAACAACCGCATTGTCTGCTATGACATCAAGGAGCTGGGCAAGCAGCTGAAAAAGATCGGGATGCTGGTGGTGCAGGACCAGGTGTGGAACCGCGTCACCATCAACCGGGCGGCCCGCAAGTCCACCCGCTACTACATCGACGAGATGCACCTGCTCTTGAAAGAGGAACAGACCGCCGCCTATACGGTGGAGATTTGGAAGCGGTTCCGAAAGTGGGGCGGCATTCCCACGGGCATCACCCAGAACGTGAAGGACCTGCTTTCCAGCCGCGAGGTGGAGAACATCTTTGAAAACTCCGACTTCGTGTATATGCTCAACCAGGCAGGCGGCGACCGGCAGATTTTGGCCCGGCAGCTGGGCATTTCCCCGCACCAGCTGTCTTATGTGACCCACTCAGGCGAGGGCGAGGGGCTGCTGTTCTACGGCTCCACCATCCTGCCCTTTGTGGACCACTTCCCCAAGAATACCGAACTGTATCGCATTATGACGACCAAACCCCAGGAAATGAAGGAGGCTGATGGACGATGAAACCCGAAATTCTGCATAACGACCACATGATGTTTCTGGACCGGGCGCTGGAAACCCAGCGCACCGCGCTGCTGACGGCGATGGCGGACGCCGTTTCCGAGTGCCGCACGGCGGCGGATCAGGCCGCTGAACTGACCGAGACCGGCGAGACCGGACTGCTGCGGCTGGTGGAGATTCTGTGCGCCGCCAAGGTCCAGCGCGGGCAGGCCGGTGAGACTGTACTGGAGGGCACCGAGGTCCAGATTTTGGCCGACGTAGTGGCCCAGCTCTACGCCTGCCTGACCGAGTGCCGCTTCGTGGGTCCGCTGGGGCTGGCGGCCTATGCGGAGCTTTCCAGCATGGCGGCCTCCCTCATGCTGGGGGAATGGTTTGATTAAGGAACCGCGCCTGCGCTTCACGGAGGAAGAACGGGCGGACCCGGCGCTGGAAAAGCCCATCCGCAAGGCGGACAAGGCCGCCGCCAAAGCGGACAAGGCGCAGGCAAAAATCCCGAAAAAGCAGGTCAAACGGGCCGAGGTGGACCCCAAGACCGGCAAGGTCACGACCAAGCTGGTGCTGGAGGATAAGCCCCGGCCGCCCTCCAAGCTGTCCCATACGGTGCGGGACGCGCCGGGCAACGCGGTGGCGGGCAAGCTCCACCAGGAGATCCGCAAGACCGAGGACGATAACGTGGGCGTGGAAAGCGCCCACAAGTCCGAGGAAGCTGTGGAGACCGGCGTGCATCTGGCGAGGGAGGGCTACCGCAGCCACAAACTGAAACCTTACCGCAAGGCCGCCCAGGCCGAGCGGAAGCTGGAAAAGGCCAATGTGAACGCCCTTTATCAGAAGTCTTTGCAGGAAAATCCCCAGCTTGCCAGCAACCCGCTGTCCCGCTGGCAGCAGAAACAGCAGATCAAGAAGCAGTACGCCGCCGCCAAACGGGCCGCACAGTCCGGCGGGAGCGCCGCCGGTGCCGCCCAAAAGACCGGCAAGGCGGCCAAGACGGTCAAGGAGAAAGCCCAGCAGGCCGGGGCCTATGTGATGCGCCACAAAAAGGGCTTCGGCATCGTGCTGGCGATTTTCCTGCTGGTCTGCCTGCTGCTCAACACCATGTCCTCCTGCTCCATGATGGCGCAGAGCATCGGTTCGATGATCTCCGGCACCACCTACCCCTCGGATGACCCGGAGCTGGTGGCGGTGGAGGCCGACTACGCCGCCAAGGAGGCCGCGCTGCAAGCCGAGATCGACAACATCGAGAGCAGCCACCCCGGCTATGACGAGTACCGCTATGACCTGGATATGATCGGCCACGACCCCCACGAGCTGGCGGCCTACCTGTCCGCTGTGCTGCAAGGCTACACGCGGGCAGGCGCCCAGGCGGAGCTGGAACGCATTTTCGCGGCCCAATACCAGCTGACGCTGACCGAGGAAGTGGAGGTGCGCTACCGCACCGAGACCCGGACAGACAGCGAGGGCAACGAGTATGACGTGGAAGTGCCCTACAACTATTACATCTTAAATGTGACCCTCACCAGCAAGCCCATCTCCTCTGTGGCGTCAGAACTGCTGACGCCGGACCAGCTGGAGATGTACCAGGTGTACCGGCAGACGCTGGGCAACAAGCCGCTGATTTTCGGCGGCGGGTCCGCCGACACCAGCGATTCCGAGAGTTTGGCCGGTGTGGAATTTGTCAACGGCACCCGGCCCGGCAATCAGGCGGTGGTGGACATCGCCAAAAGCCAGGTGGGCAACGTGGGCGGCCAGCCCTATTGGAGCTGGTACGGCTTTACCTCCCGCGTGGAGTGGTGCGCCTGCTTCGTGTCCTGGTGCTACGGCCAGATGGGGCTGACGGAGCCGCGCTTTTCGGGTTGCCAGTCCCAGGGCATCCCCTGGTTCCAGTCGCACGGACAATGGGGCGGGCGGGATTACGCCAACATCGCCCCCGGCGACGCCATCTTCTTCGATTGGGACCTGGACGGCAGCGCCGACCATGTGGGCATTGTTGTCGGCACCGACGGCAGCCGGGTTTACACCGTAGAGGGTAATTCCGGCGACGCCTGCAAAATCAAGAGTTATTCCCTGACCTACGAGTGCATCAAGGGCTACGGCTTGATGAACTGGTGACAAATTTTTATGAAGAATAGGAGTGATTTGACTATGGCTAAAAACAAAATCGAGCGCATCGACCAGGAGATCGCCAAAACCCGCGAGAAGATCGCGGAACAGCAGGAAAAGCTGAAAGACCTGGAAGCGCAGAAAACCGAGGCGGAGAACCTGGAGATCGTCCAGATGGTGCGCGCCCTGCGTATGACCCCGGCCCAGCTGTCCGCCATGCTGTCTGGCGGCATGGTGCCCGGCCGGGCGGTGGATTCTGCCAATCCCGAACAGGAGGAAATGACCCATGAAGAATAAAAAGATTTTCAGAACCTTTGCCGCCCTTTGCACCTGCCTGATGCTGATGGGCGGCTTCTCTGTGACCGCCTTTGCCCAGGGCACTGACCCTGCGCCCACGGCCACACCGGCGGCGGACGCCACCAACGACAGCAACGTGGTGGTGGAGGAAACCGAGGACAGCCCCGCCCTGACCCCGGAGGGCAACGCCGCCCTGGTGGATGACTTTGGCGGCAACAAGCAGCTCATCACCGTCACCACCAAGGCGGGCAACTATTTTTACATCCTCATTGACCGCGCCAACGAGGACAAGGAGACCGCCGTCCACTTCTTGAACCAGGTGGACGAGGCCGACCTGGAGGCGCTGATGGAGGACGGCGAGACGGCGGAGGAAACGCCCGCCGTCTGCAACTGCACGGAAAAGTGCGCCGCCGGTGCGGTGAATACGGCCTGCCCGGTGTGCGCCGTGAATATGGCAGAGTGTACGGGCCAGGAGCCGGAACCCACCCCTGACCCGGAAACAGAGCCGGAGCCGGAACAGGAACCGGCAGGGCTGAACCCGGCGATGCTGCTGGTGGTGCTGGCTGTGCTGGGCGGCATCGGTGCGCTGGTCTACTTCAAATTCATCAAGCAGAAGCCCAAGACCAAGGGCAGCGACAACCTGGATGATTACGACTACGGCGAGGACGATACCGAACAGGAGAACGAGGACCCTTGGGAGACCGAGGAATCTGACGAGCCGGAGGACGCCGGCGGGGGCGGCGATGAGGAAAGCGAGAACCCGGCCAAATGACCCGGTTCACCGACAGCCCCTATGAACCCATGATGACGCGCAGGCCGGAGGGCGGGAAGGCAGCTTCCCGTCCTCCCTCTTTATCTCCCGGCCACCCCTGCTATGGCTGCGGAACCTACCGCCCCGGCCAGCCCTGCGTGGGCTTCTGCCACAAAGAAATGACTGCGTGGCTGCGCGAAAGGAGAAAAGCAAAATGAATTATTTTATCCAATTTCTCATTGTGTTCGACCTGATCTGCTTCGGCGTCTACTTTGGCGGCGACATCGTTTGCACGGCGCTCGCCAAGGTGCGCAAAAAGACAGACGAAGAAGAATTTGAAATCTACAAAGTGGAGGACGATACAGACACCTCCAAACCGGCGCTGTCCATCGACGCCATCCGCCACTTGTTCCGCGGCGAGGTCCACGATTTTGTCTGCAACAAACTTCTGCCCAGCGGGCAGGAAACCCTTTCCGCTCTGACCGAGCCGGAGCAGACAGCGGCCCGGTTCCTGTTCTGCGCCTTGATCGGCTATCTCAAAGAGGAAGCCCCGATGGATGAGCAGAGCTTCCCGATGGTGATGGAGATGCTGAACTATGCCGAGGGCGCGAAAGAGGACGGCGACAAGGACGTGATCGACATTCTGATGGAGGAAACCGCCGCCCGGACCCGCCAGCGCGAGGAATATTTCAGCGATTACCGCCGCTACCAGCTCATGCAGGTGGACAAGGAGCGGGTGCTGCTGGCCTGCCGTGTCATCATCAACGACCTGCTGGGAAAGCTGTACCGCTATGATTACAACGTCGGTTATGACTGCCTTCTGGACGATGGCAACAGCGTTTCCAGAAAACTGAAAAAATCCAACGAAGAAATGGAGGTAGAGGAAGATGCGATTGGTGATCGCTGAGAAGCCCTCTGTGGCAAAATCCCTGGCCGCCGTGCTGGGCGCTGCTACCCGCAAAGACGGCTACCTGGAGGGCGGCGGCTGGCTGGTGAGCTGGTGCCTGGGGCACCTGGCCGGGCTGGCAGATGCCGCCACATACAACCCCGACTATGCCAAGTGGCGCTATGATGACCTGCCCATTTTGCCGGAGTCCTGGCGCTTCACCATCGCCAAGGACAAAAGGGATCAGTTTGACGTGCTGCGCACCCTGCTGCGGCGGGAGGATGTGACCGAGGTAGTGAACGCCTGCGACGCCGGGCGCGAGGGCGAGCTGATCTTCCGCACGGTCTACTGCCTGGCGGGCTGCCAGAAGTCCATGAAACGCCTGTGGATTTCCAGCATGGAGGATTCCGCCATCCGGGAGGGTTTTGCACACCTGCGCCCCGGCGCGGACTATGACGGGCTGCACCAGGCGGCCCTCTGCCGGGCCAAGGCAGACTGGCTGGTGGGCATCAACGCCACCCGGCTGTTTTCGGTGCTGTACCACCGCACCCTCAACATTGGGCGCGTCATGTCCCCAACGCTGGCCCTCATCGTCCAGCGGGAGGCCGAGATCGACGCCTTCAAGCCGGTGCCGTTCTACACGGTGGCGCTGGAGCTGCCCGGCTTTTCCGCTGCCAGCGCCCGCATGGACAAAAAAGCCGATGCCGAACAGTTGAAAAGCGCCTGCCAGGGCGGCACGGCTACGGTCAAACAGGTGGAACACAAGGACAAATCCGAGAAGCCGCCCGCGCTCTATGACCTGACCACCCTCCAGCGGGACGCCAACCGCCTGCTGGGCTATACGGCGCAGCAGACGCTGGACTACCTGCAAAACCTCTATGAAAAGAAGCTCTGCACCTATCCCCGGACGGACAGCCGCTACCTGACCTCCGATATGGCCGAGGGCCTGCCGGTGCTGGTGAACTTAGTCGCCAACGCCATGCCGTTCCGAAAGGATATCGCCATTTCCTGCGATACGGCGGCAGTCATCAACGACAAGAAAGTGACCGACCACCATGCCGTGATCCCCACCCGGAACATCCGGGAGGCAGATCTGACCGCGCTGCCTGTGGGCGAACGGGCCATCCTGGAGTTGGTGGCCCTGCGGCTGCTGTGTGCGGTGGCCCAGCCCTATACCTTTGCGGAAACTGCCGTTGTTGTGGAGTGCGATGGCGCGGAGTTCACCGCCAAAGGCCGCACGGTGAAGCAGCCCGGCTGGCGGGCGCTGGACGCTGCCTACCGGGCCACCATGAAAAGTGCGCCGGAACAGGACGGCAATTCCGAAGATAAGGCGTTGCCGGAACTGACCGAAGGCCAGAAGCTGCCGGTCGCCGGTGCCGCTGTCAAGGAGGGCAAGACGACCCCGCCCAAGCATTTCACCGAGGACACCTTGCTCTCCGCAATGGAGACCGCCGGTGCCAAAGATATGCCGGAGGAGGCCGAGCGCAAAGGGCTGGGGACGCCTGCCACCCGTGCCGGGATTTTGGAAAAGCTGGTGTCCACCGGCTCTCTGGAACGCAAAAAGAGTAAGAAAACCGTACAGCTCATGCCCTCCCACGATGCCATTTCCCTGATTACCGTCCTGCCGGAGCAGCTTCAATCCCCGCTGCTGACCGCCGAGTGGGAGTACCGGCTGGGCGAGATCGAGCGCGGCGAGCTGGCCCCGGAGAACTTTATGGCCGAGATCACCGCCATGCTGAAGGAGCTGGTGGGGACCTATCAGGTCATCAAGGGCAGCGAGTACCTGTTCACCCCGCCCCGTGAGGTAGTGGGCAGATGCCCCCGCTGCGGCGGCGAAATTGCAGAAATGCAAAAAGGCTTCTTCTGCCAGGACAAATCTTGCAAATTTGCAATCTGGAAGAACAGCAAGTGGTGGGCCGCGAAGCGCAAACAGCCCACCAAGGCCATCGTGGCGGCGCTTTTGAAGGATGGCCGCGCTCGCGTGACCGGCCTGTATTCCGAGAAAAGCGGCAAGACCTACGACGCCACCGTGGTGCTGGAGGATACCGGCCAGTACATCAACTTCAAGCTGGACTTTGACCGGCAGAAAGGCGGCGGCAAATGAAACTGAGTTTGTATGAACAGGAAACGATTATCCTCTATAACCAGGCCGAGGCCACCGCCGAGGTCTATTCCCACGACCCGCGCCTGCTGGAAAAGCTGCGGCGGCTGGCGGAGAAATACCCGGACCAGATCGTGAAAAAGGACCGCCAGACCTTCGTGGTGCCCAAACGCTGCGTGTCGGTGCGGGAGCCGTACAGCGCCGAGCGCCGCAAGGCCGCCAGCGAACGGGCCAAGGCCGCCGGGTACAAACCACCCGTCCCGAAAGCGGGCGGCAAGTAAGCATGGGCGAGAGCGTCTTTGAAGTCGTAAAACAGTCCGTCACCGCCAGAGAGGCGGCGGAGCTTTACGGCATCGCGGTGGGGCGCGGCGGCATGGCCTGCTGCCCCTTCCACGATGACCGCCACCCCAGCATGAAGGTGGACACCCGTTTCCACTGTTTTGGCTGCGGCGCGGACGGTGACATGATCGACTTCACCGCCCGGCTCTATGACCTGTCCCCCAAGGAGGCTGCTGAAAAGCTGGCCCAGGATTTTGGCCTTTCCTATGACAGCAAGGCCCCGATCCGGCGAAGTTATGTCCGGCAGAAAACCGAGGCGCAGGTGCGGAAAGAAAAACGAGAACACGGCTGGCGCGTCCTGACGGACTACTACCACTTGCTCCGAAAATGGGAGGCCGACTATTCCCCCAAGACGCCGGACGAGGACCCGCACCCGCGCTTTTTGGAGGCCATCCAGAAAAAAGACTACATGGCGTATCTGCTGGACACCTTTCTCGACAGCAGCACCGAGGAACAGGACCAGTGGATCGCAGAACACACCGCTGAAATTTCGGCCATAGAAGGGAGAGTGAACATCATGGCTGACAAACCCACCAACCGGGAACGGTTGCAGCAAATCACGGCGGGCATCGAGCAGGGTATCAAGGAACTGTTCGAGAGCGAAAAGTATATGCGCTACCTGTCCGTGATGTCCCGGTTCCACCGCTACTCCGTCAACAACACCATGCTCATCTATATGCAGAAGCCGGACGCCACCCTGGTGGCCGGGTACAACAAGTGGAAAAATCAGTTTGAGCGTCATGTGAAGCGCGGCGAACACGGTATTACCATCATCGCGCCCACGCCGTTCAAGAAAAAGATTGAGGAACAGAAGCTGGACCCGGACACCAAAGCCCCCATGTTGGATCAGGACGGTAAGGTCATCATGGAGGAACGGGAAGTCGAGATCCCCATGTTCCGTCCGGTGAAGGTGTTCGATGTGAGCCAGACGGACGGGAAACCGCTGCCGGAGCTGGCGTCCACCCTGTCCGGGAGTGTCCAGAACTATGAGGCTTTCATGGAAGCCCTGCGCCGGTCCGCGCCGGTGCCGCTCTCCGTGGAGCCGATGGCCGCCAACATGGACGGGTATTTCTCGCCGGACCAGCAGCGCATCGCCATCCGGACAGGCATGAGCGAGGTGCAGACCGTTTCCGCCGCCGTCCATGAGATCGCCCACAGTAAACTGCATAACTACGCCCAGGTCCAGGAGGAAGCGGCCAGGGCCGGTGACAAGGAGCCGCCCAAGAAGAAAGACCGCAACACCGAGGAGGTGGAGGCCGAGAGCATTTCCTACGTGGTCTGCCAGTATTTTGGAATCCAGACCGGCGAGAACAGCTTCGGCTACATCGCCAACTGGAGCCAGGGTAAGGAGCTGCCGGAACTGCGGGCCAGTTTGGAAACTATCAACAAGGCAGCCGGGGAACTGATCGCGGACATTGACCGGCATTATAAGGTTATCTGCAAGGAGCGCGGCATTGACCTGACTGCTGCCCCGGAACCGCAGCGGGACCCTATCGAGCAGCTGGCAGCCGACATCGACCAGTTTTCTTTTGACTACGATACCTATGAATACCGGGATCAGGTGGATAATCGTGAGGATGCGCTGCGGGAATTGACCGCTGCGTTCCGCGGCGGGGATGCCAGCGGTGTTCGGGACTGGCTCCAGGAATTTGCCGATGAAAATGAACCTGGAGAAGCGGCCACAAAAGCTGCCGAGCTGTTGGATCGCCTGGAGCAACTGGTGCCGGAACCTGACCCCAATCTTGTGAAAATGGCGGATGAAGCGATAGCGATGGGCGTAGAAACTACCCCGCCCAGCACCGAGTACCGCGAGGCCCTGCTGGTGCTGGATGATACCACCTATCTTCATGTTCAGCCCTGCGACACCGGCTGGGACTACACGCTCTACGACGCCGCCACCAGGAAGCAGCTGGACGGCGGCCAGCTGGATGCGCCGGAGCTGCCCCTGTCCACCGCCGCGCTGAAAATCTGCGAGATGCACGGGATGGGCGGCCAGACCATTCGGTATGCGCCGCTGTCCATAATCGAGACCTTGCAGGAGACCGCCTACCAGCAGACCGCAGAAGCTGCCACCACCCAGCTGCCGGACGCCCCGGAACAGCATCTGGACGAATACCCCATGCCGGACCCGACGCTGCCCCAGGACGATTTGGAAAAGTGCGGCTATCTGGACGGGGACCTTCTGCCCCTTTCCAAAGAACGCGCCTATGAGCTGATGGAGCGCGACCTGACCGTTTACATCATCCAGCAGGGTGAGAATCCGGCGATGGCTTTTGATACCACTGACCTGGATGCCCATGACGGTATCTTTGCCGTTACTCGCGAGGAATGGGAGGAAAGCACGGCTTTCGATGCCCAGGT